>ERZ791746.1384-NODE-1384-length-16551-cov-14.019581_pt1 | contig 16551 bp, 7 predicted proteins | sample MGYA00510038_ERZ791746 | MGnify/ENA primary metagenome ERZ791746 (study PRJEB30046, sample SAMN00792018) | human gut metagenome | study: EMG produced TPA metagenomics assembly of the A metagenome-wide association study of gut microbiota in type 2...
CTCATGCTTTTGCCTCTTTGACGACTAGTTCGGCTTTTGGGGAAACTTCGGTTTCTGACCTTACGCCGGCGCCTGATTCACTGGACAAATTCCTGCATTTTACGGACACCGGGTCTTGTTGGTGTTTTTTGTTTTGCCATGGTAAGCCGTGCGTGCGAACCGGCGGGGCCTTGAGCCTTTTGCCTTGAGCCTTGAGCTGGTCAGCGGCGTTGCCGCAAAGATAGCGGCGCAAATCATGTAGCGCCGCCTTTTATATTGTATTTAGCGGCTATGCCGCAGTTGGAATCCTGAAGACTCTGCAAAAAAATCGTGCAATTGCCTCAGCTGTAGGCTCTCTTCTCTGAAGAGAGCTGCCCACCGGGCTGAGAGATGGTGATGGCAGCGCCGCAGGCGAATTCCCTCAATCTCGGCCTCAATCTCGATCTCATTTACCCACAGGGCTGGACTGGCTTAAGCTTAAAGTTAAGAGCTCGAAGCTGTGTACACCATTTTTGTCCCCAAATCAGATGGGACAATTTTACTTCGTTTTGGACTATACAGGTGAGAGGCGGAAAGGCCGGATGGAATTTCTCCCCTGCCGGGGGTACTCAGCCCATGGGACCGGAAAAGGGAGAAAGGACGTCTTCATATGATTCTGCCCCTCCAGCGCGCTGAAAAGAAATCGGCCGCGAAGCGGCTAAAGGCCTGGACCTAGACCTGGATCTAGACCGGAAGCAGCTCTGCCGTTAGTCCCTGCACAACAACACAATCACACAGAAACTCCTGAGGAAAGACCTGTCAGACATCATGAGTAGCCGTTTGACCACCTCGCTCTTCCCTGACGACACAGACATCCCGCACTGCGGTTACCCCTGGCCGATTCATGGAAGAAGATGGTACAGGCCCCACTCTGCATCGGCATTGGGATGAATCAGGAGTTTTTGTGGTGGAATAAAGGGGATTTTTGCTGTTCAGCGTCTTTGCCGCAAAGACAATAGAAAATAGACGGTAGATGGAAGAGGGGAAGGAGCTTGCGGCTGGGGCTGAAGTGGCTTAAGTGGCTGAGGTGACTGAGGGGGGAGGTGGCGGCGCACAATTCATATAGCGCCGCCTTATGAAGAGTGATTACCGCTTCAACACTGTCTCCACTGACTCTGCACTCACTCGTCATCTCGAGCGGCGGTAAGTGCCGTAGTGTCTCTACAATCAAAAATCGCTACAGTTGCGATGAGTCGAGAGATCTCTCAGAGAAATGACTGTGACGGCTTAAAAAAAGAATTGAGATTTGAGAAAAGAGAATTGAGGCCCGGCCTGCGGCGCCTCCATCGGTTAGCCTCCGTTAAATGAGATCGAGAACGAAGCCGAGACTGAGGTGGAAAACGGCTCCGCCGCCGCAGGGAACCTGATGACTCTGTTCACAAAATGTAAGAATACCGCTGCAGTAGGCCCCTTCCTTGGGGAAGTAAGCGAACCCGGTTCACTTGCCACCCGCCAGGGTGGAGAGCTGATGGAAAGCAATGGAAGCGCCGCAGGCGGACCATCTTTCCTGAAAGCTGGCTGCTGGCAGCTAAAAGCTCCCGTAAGTTCGCACGCCGCTTAGCCACAAAAGCGCCGCAGGCCGGACCTCAAATCTCAACTCTGTATTATTCAGACACCACAAAAACACGGAACCCTTTGCCGGTATCTCTCATGCATCGAAGGCCGCCATGAATCAGGCATCAGCGCATTAGCTCAGCGGAAGATTGGTGGGATAAGCAAAGCTTTCCCTCTCTGCCGAAGGCTGCTCTAGGATTGGTCGTCAAAGCCTGCCGTTCCGTGTAGAGATAGTAGTGGCTATATTCCGTGTTTTCGTATTTGTGAAACTTTGTCTTGCCGGTTGCAGGATCCTGCTTACCGCTTTCTTCCGGACGGGAGCGGGGCGGGTAAAGGAGGAGCCCCTGCGCAAACAGGAGATTTCCATTTCTGACATCGTTTCCTGCCTAGGATTTGGAAATAAGATCATACTTTTGTGAAAATCACCTGCTCTTAAGAGGGCTCCTGATTTACCCCTCCATATATTAAAATGCCTTTTTGAGGGTAAAATCACAACCAATTTTTTGAAGATCTAATTATTTTCTTATAAACCGGTACGTACGTTATGGGAAGTGGCTGAGGTGACTTAAGTGACTGATGTGGCTGAGGGGATGGCGGCGGTACTAATGAGATCGAGATCGAGTATATTCACAGTTGCTGCCATTCCAATTGACACTAACCACAACTCGTCATTTCGAGCGGTGGCAAGGGAACGGGAGCCGCTGATAGCTGTGCTGTGGGGAGCCGTAGGCGACTGAGAATCCCGTGAGACGATTCCCACCGAGAAGGGAACCTGCTGTAGTGTCAAATTGTTTGTTTTTGTGCAGTGTCATCAGGTTTCCAACAGTGACGAAACCGCAGACGGGCAGTCTCCCTTTCTCAAAGGGAGATGTCACGCAGTGACAGAGGGATTCTGTTAGGTTCTCTCGCTAACGTTTTAAATGACCTTTTTACTCTATCCCTACCGCATCCCTCACCCCCGTGGGGTGGCAAGCGAACGGGAGTCACAGCAGCGAACACAAGTTGCACCAGCGAACATGATTTGAAGGAGCGTTAGTGACGCACAAATCATCGTGAGTCGGTGACAGCCGTAGCGAAGGAGCGTAGCGACGCGCAAATTGTCGTGAGTCGCTGATAGCTGTGCTGTAGGGAGCCGTAGGCGACTGAGAATCCCGTGAGACGCTTCCCACCGGGAGCATTCCGGCCTGGCGCCAATAGGAAGGCTCTTTTATGTGCAGTATAAGAGCAAACTTGCGCCCGGCTCAGAAGTCCTCTGCAGGACTTCTGCCTTCAGAGAAGGGAGCCTGCAGTATAGTCATTTGCACGCTTTGGGTCAGAGTCATCAGGATTCTGGCTGCGGCGCAGCCGCGGCTTCATCTGACTTCTGATTGTCTGACCGTCTGATGTCACCATTGCGGCGGAGCCGCAGGACCTTGAATCTCAACTCTCAAATCTCAACTCTCAACTCTTTCTACGTCATATCTCCATTTGCCTGTCGCTCGTAGTTTTCGACCTCTTTTCCACCTCTATGGCCTTCCCATAGGTAAATGACCAGAGGTAGAGGTGGGATACCGGTTTGCCCAGGAGTTTTTCGGCTGCTTCGCCGTAGACCTGGAGCTGGATTTTGTAGTGGTTCTTCAGTTCTTCTTCGGTCATGGTGTGGTCTGTCTTGTAGTCGATGATGAGGAAGTCTTTATCGAATTCCAGAAGGCAGTCCATGACGCCCTGGAGGAAGATTTTTTCTCCCTCTTCGCAGTCCGGGTAGAAGGAGCGGGCAGGGAGGAGGATGGAGAAGGGCATTTCTTTTTTGATGTCCTTCGCTTCCTTCATCTTTTCTGCCAGGGGCCCTTTGGCGAAGGTGAGGAGGGACCGGACCGGATTGTTTTTCCTTCTGGTAGAGAGAAGGGTGGAGCCCTCTTCTTCGCTGAAGACTTTGTCCTCTACCAGCTGCCCCAGGACGGCGCGGATAGCTTCTTCTGCGGGCGGGAGCTTGGTGAAATCGATCATTTCCATGGCTTTGTGCATGAGGGTTCCGAAGGAGGTGCCCTCATATTTTTCTTCTTCCCCGGAAAGGAAGGCCGGCGGCTCGGCATAATCGGCGGAGAGACCTTCTGTTTCATCGCCTGCCAGAATGTCCGAGGCCATGGGCGGCTCGTCGCTGGCGGCGTATTCCGCCAGTTCCCGGAGGTGCACGGCGGCGGTGGCGGTGAGTTTGGCCGGCGTTGCGAGGGCGCCCCGGTGGCCGTAGGTCCAGGTGAGCTGGCGGTCCATCCAGTCCGGCCAGCTTTCGGGCAGGTGGGAAAGGAAGGACGCCAGCCGGTCTCCCTCTTTTTTTTCATCCATTTGGGGGAGAATGGCTTCATTTCCTTCTGCCTGGAGACTGGCTCTTTCGTCTTCTGTGAGGAGGTCTTCCTGCTTTATATCGGTGAAATGGAAGTGGGAATGGTCGGAGGGAGCATCATCCCGGTAGGAGGGCACTTTGTCCGCCAATTCCCAGGCCTCTTTCATGGTGCGGTGCCGGAGGGCGGCGGGCATGATCCAGTCCAAGTAACATTTACCGTTGGCTGCGATGTGGCCGGGAAGGGGAGAAACCATGGGCCCTTCGCCGGCGGTGGCCAGGGAGGCAGTCCAGTGGTCCAGGTCATTGTGAAGGTTGTCGCTGGTGCCGATGATAAAGAGTTTGTCCCGGGCCCTGGTCATGGCTACGTAGAGGAGCCGGGCCTCTTCGGCCAGACTTTCCGCCTTTGACGCTTCTTTCACGGAGTACCAGTACAGGCTGGGCCAGCGGACCCGGTTCTTTTTGTCGTAGTACTGGATGCCAAGGCCCAGTGTCTTGTGGCAGATAGCGGTCTGCTGGGTGTCCCTGAGGTTGAAGCCCTTTTTCGTGTCCGCCAGGAAGACCACCGGAAATTCGAGACCCTTGCTCTTGTGGATAGTCATGATATGGACAGCGTCGGACATGGCATTGGTGGAAATGGATTTGAATTCCCTATCCTCCTTGTGAAGTTTGGAAAGGTATTCCAGAAAGGAGTAGAGGCCGCTTTTGGGAGCGCTGTCCCGGGAGAGGGCGAGCTGGTAGAAGGCAAGCACGTGGCTCACCCGCCACTCGCCGCCGGGAAGGCCGGAGAGCCACGTGAGGTATTCGGTGTCCGTGAGGATTCTCCGAAGGAGGGGAGCCGTGCCATCCTGCATGGCTTCTTCCCGCCATGCCTTGAAGGAATCAAGGAAATGGCGGACCTTTTCTTCTTTTCCCGCCTCCAGTACGCCGGGCATGGCAAGCACCGGCCAAAGGTGGGGAAGTTTCTCTTCTTCCTGCCGCAGGTGGAGGAGGGTGAGGTCCTTTTCATCGAGACCTACGAAGCAGGAACGGAGCACAGCGGCAGCGGCCAGGTCCTGGAGGGGGTTGTCCAGCAGTTTCAGCAGGGCCCAGAGGATTTCCACGTCCCCGTTTTTCATGAAGTCCTCTTCTTTGTCGGAAATGGCGGGTATGCCGTTTTCTTCCAGCACCTTCATGAGGACAGGCCCTTTTCCTGCAATGGAACGGAGGAGGATCACCATGTCTCCGTATCGGGCAGGCCGGAAGGCGCCGCTCTTTTCCATCACAGTGCCGTGGTCCATGATTTCATGGATCCTTCTGGCAATGAGCCGCCCTTCCATCATGATATTTTCCATATCCTTCAGCTCATCCGGTGCGTCTCCTTCCCGGATGCCCGCTTTATCAATGAGTTCAATGGAAACGGAGCCGCCGGCATAGGTGTCGGGCCGTTGCTCTTCGTGGCGGCCGGCATAGAGGGCCTCGGGGTCCCCGTAGTCCAGTTCCAGGGTATCCCGTGTCATGATCTGCCGGAAAATGAAGTTGATGGAGGAAAGGATGGCCGCGTCGCTCCGGAAATTGCGGTTCAGGTCGATGCGGTGGGAGGGACTGTCTTTCTCCGGGGAGAAGTGAAGGTACTTATCCATGAAAATGGTGGGGTCTGCCTGCCGGAAGCGGTAGATGCTCTGCTTGATGTCCCCCACCATGAACCGGTTCTTTCCGTTCGATACGAGGGCGGTGATGAGTTCCTGGACCCCGTTGGTGTCCTGGTATTCGTCGATCATGACTTCTTTGTATTTCCGGCGGATGGAAAGGGCGGCCTCCGAGGGGAAGAGGGCCGCTTTTTCCGGCGTGAAGGCCGGATTTTCCCGGTCCACCAGGATGTCCAGGGCATAGTGCTCCATGTCATTGAAGTCCATGAGGCCTTCCTGCTTCTTCCGCTCCCGGAGGGCTTTGGAAAAGTCCAATGCCAGCTGGGAAAGAACGGTGACCACGGACTTCATGGCGGAGGTTTCTGCAATCCACTGGGCCTCCGGCACCTGGGTGAAGGGGAGAATTTCATCCGTCCAGGTAGCTTTGGAAGCTTTTCGGAGGTCGCTGATTGTTTGGGCATCGGTGGACTTTGTAAAGTCGCTGGTCTTTGCGTAATGGAAAGCGGCGGCCTGCTTTGGCTTCATGGTGTTCATACGGCCAAAGGCGAAGGAAGGGAGGCTGAACCAGTCTTTCCATGTCTTTATGGAGGAAACTACGGAAAAGTAGGAGTACTCATTGCTGAGCTGCTCTCCGTACACCGCTTGCGCCGCCTTGTTCCTGTCCATGATGGCAAACATCTGCCGGTAGCTGTCTGCAATTTTCCGGGAAAGGGAGATGAGGTGGTGGAGCACCGGCCGGTCCCAGGGGAGGTCGTCCATGGAGGCCCCTTCCGGAATGGTGTACCGGTCGGGAAGATGGATGAGCCAGTCCTCCGGGAAGGGGAGGGAGCAGGAAAAGTGGAAAATCTTCGATACTATCTGCTTCAGGGCCCGGTCCTGGTAGCGGTCGGCAAAGAGGTCCACGGTATCCAGAAAATCCGGATTTCCTTCGGCATACCACTTCTCCAGCACCTCCGACAGCACTTCTTCTTCCAGCAGGAATTCTTCGTTTTCGTCGGACAGAATCCGCACCTTCGGGTCCAGGTCCAGAAGGTAGAAGTACTGGCGGATGATGGACTGGAAATAGGAGTCCAGCGTGGAAATCTGTGCGCTCCCCAGAAGGGAAATCTGTTTTTCCAGATGGTGGATGCGCTTTTCATCGTCCGCCTTGTCCGCTTCCTTAAGGGCATCGGAAAGGGCCTTCGACACCCGGGCCTTCATTTCGCTGGCAGCGGCTTTCGTGAAGGTGAGGACCAGAAGTTCGTTGATGTTCGTATTACTGCCCGGGTCCTCCACCAGGCGGACGATGCGCTCGGTGAGGACCGCCGTCTTCCCGCTGCCTGCCGCAGCGGAAAGGAGGAGATTCTGTCCCCTGGCATCCAGGGCTTCTTCCTGTTCTTTTGTCCAGTGGTTACTCATGGTGTTCCTCCTTTTCAGCGGCAATTTCGGCAAGATTATTTTTCAGAGTCTTTTTATCGGGAAGATGGATGTATTCATACCCTTCGCCTTCGGCCTTCGGGTCGAAGTGGCAGATGCTGTGGTAGGGGCAGTAGGTACAGGGGATTTTTTTATTGTAATTGATCGGCCGGATTTCTATGTGCCCTTCCTCCATGGATCTGTAAATCTTCAGGAGATTCTTCTTTACGATGGTGAGAAGGTTCCTGAAATCTTCTGCAGAAAGGGTAGAGCTGTTGGCTGTGAGAGCTCCATCTTTTTTGAATGATACAGGAAGGAGGGAATCTTCCGTTCCGGCAGCACTATCCAGGGCCTTTACCATGTCCGGGTCGTCCAATATCCAGCCGGAGCCGCTTTCCTTATCCGGAAGGGGCGGCTTACTGCCCGGTGGGACGGCCTTCATGTTTTTCACATCCCCCGAAAGGTAGATATACATGAGTGCCGCCGGCAGGAGGCCCCCTTTTCCTTCTTCCTCCACCGCCAGAAGGTAGGTCAGGAGCTGCAGCTTCAGCCCTGCCACCACTTCCTGCAGCGTGGCTTTTGGGGTGCCGGTTTTGTAGTCATAGATGGCCACCCCATTTCCTGCCATGTCGATGCGGTCGATTTTTCCTTTCAGGGTGAAGGTATCCCTGTCTCCGGCGATGTGGAGGTAAAATTCCTTCTCCAGTGCCTTCGTGTCGAATTGGCTGTTCCGGCTCCATTTCCGGAGGGCCTTGAGGGAACGACGGAATGTTTCATTCAATGCCCGCTCGGTGTACCGGGAGGCGCCGTCCGCATGGAGAGCGCCGTAGTGAATCTTTTTGGACAGGACCCCGGCGATTTCTCCGGAAATCTGTTCAATGTCTTCGTCCGTGGCATCCCGCCACTGGCGGTTTTCTTTCGTCAGCCGGCTGCCGAACTGGTGAAGACCGGCGTGGAGGTAGTTGCCGAAGTCCAAAGGCTCCATGTCCCCTTCATCCCGCTTGTCGATGTGGAGGCCGTACTGCACAAAGTAGGCAAAGGGGCAGCGCCGGTAGTTCTCGAACCGGGTGACGGAGCCGAAGAAACGGCCCTGGGGTTTGAAAAGCCGGGCGGCCAGGTCCCGCGGGAGGGGCGGGGCCTCATTCTTATAGTGGAAGCCCGTGAGGGCCTGTGCGAGGTCTCCTTCGTATCCCTTCGCCTTTGCCCAGGCTGCCAGCTGGGACCAGGGGGAATCGGGGGTGGGGATTTCCCTTCTCAGGATGGAGGGTAGGAGGGACAGGGCCTGCTTCGGGTTATCAAAGAAGGAGCGGTCACTTTCCCTGTCCGACGGAGAGAGGGTGGTACATTCAGAGGCATAATGCAGGTTGGCCAGCTGGGACAGGAGGAAGGAGGGCTCCGTATCGTTGTGGTCATCATTCACCGAGGGCATGGTAATGTAGAGTGCCCGGCGGGCCCGGGTGAGTGCCAGGTATACGAAGAACTGCTCCTTGTGCACTTCCTCCAGGAGATCCGTGCCGAAGAGGAGTCGGCTGTCCCGGTAGATTTTCTGCTTTTCCGGCTCCGTGAAGAAGCCCCCTTCTTCTACCCGCTTCGGGAATTCCCCTTCAATGGCGCCGGGGATGAAGACCACTTCCGCCTCCATGCCGTAGCCCCGGTCCATGCCGGTTACCGTCACATGGTCCAACGTGGGGGGAATGGTGGAGTAGGTGAGGGAAGAGAGTCCATCTTCAAAGATGGACTGGAAATCTTTTGCGCCGATTTCATCGTCTCCGGCGGCATGAACGATCTCATCGAGGAGGGTGAGGATCTTTTTCCATACCTGCAGGTTCGGTCGGAGATTGGTGCGGAGTTCTTCTCTTTCATCCAGCCTTTCCATGGTTTCCGGTATTTTTTCATCCACCATCCACTGGTACAGAAGCTGGCACCGCTCCCGGGCATGGGAAAATTTTTTCCATTTTTCCGCCATGGGGTCCAGCATGGAGGTGAGCCGCGTCCGCCATCCGTTGGCCTCGGCCAGTACCTCTTTTTCTGCGTCCGTCGGCGCCGGAAGGGGACCGTCGAGATCCCGGTATTCCCGGAAGGCCCACTCTTCATGGTACTGGGAAGGCCGGATGCCATGGGAGAGGACGTAGTTTTCCAAGCGGTCCACATCTTCCTCCGACCACTCCGGCAGGAGGAATGTCTTCAGCAGACGGAACAGGGTCTCCCGCTGCCAGCCGCTTCCCCGATGAAGGGATTCGGCGGTGAGGAAACGGAGGAGACTGCTGATAAGGACCACCAGGGGATGGTTATTCATGGGATGTTTGCGGTCGATAAATCCGGGGATGTCATAGCGGGCAAAGGACCGCTCGAAGAGGTCTGCGTAATTGTCGGGATCCCGGATGAGGACGAGAATATCACGGTACCGGAAATGGCAGTCCCTCACCAGAGTCAGAATGCGGCGGGAAATATATTCCACTTCCTCCGCTTTGTGGGCGGCCCGGATGAGGTGGAGCCCCTCGTCCATCCGGGGGGCTTCCTTCCCTTCTACCGGGGAGGGCTCGGTGCGGCGGTTGAAGAAATGGCGGGCCATGGCGGCCAGCTGGGGAGACCGGAAACGGAGACCTTCAGAAAGAAGAACGGCGTCGCCGCCTTCCTGCCGGGAGAGGAGGCGATAGAGCTGGAAGGGCCTGGCAAAGTTCGGGTTTTCCACGGCCTCTTCGGGCTTATCCATCTGGATGGTCATGGTCACTTCTTCTGCCGTATGAACCAGGGCAGAAACGATGCGGATTTTCTGGGGCGCCATGCCGTTGAACCCGTCAATCCATACCCGGGCTTCTTTGAGGGTGGGGGATTTGGGAATTTCCCTGGCCAGCAGGTCAAAAAGGCTCCCTTCGTAGGCGAAGTGGTCCTTCAGGTACCGGTGATAGGCACCGTAAAGGAGGGAAAGGTCTCCCATCTTTCTCCCCAGCGGCGTATCGCCCTGGGCTTCAGCGGCGGAGGAAAGGTCCTCTTCCGACACGCAGAACATGTCGAGCTGGTGGAAAAAGCGGGTGAGCTCTTCCGAAAAATGGGGATGGGAGGCGGCTTTCATCACCATCCGGAGTTCGTTCTTGTGCTCTTCCATGAGCCGCCGGATGATGATTTGCTGCCCCAAGGGGGACAGGGCATCGCTCACCGGGGAGTGGAGCTCCTGGAATACCCGATAGGCGAGCCTGGAAAAGCCGCACACCGTGACATCGGTGAATCCTTCCCCAGGGAAAGAACGGGCCAGCCGGTACTCTGCCGTGTAGGTCCCCTGGTCCGGTACCAGGAGGAAGGCCTTCCGCCCTTTGCCTCCCAGTACGTATTCCCGGATTTCCCGGCACACCCGGTCCGTCTTGCCGGTTCCCGCCCGGCCCAGAATGAAATGAAGTCCCATGGTCATGTCCTCCTTCGTTTTGTTGTATTCATTATACTATGGGGAAGGACAGGATGTGGCAGTTGTATGCATTGCATGAACGGCCCAAATGAATGAATGGGGCTAAGGGTGGCAGGTGAACGTCGCTGCGCTTGTTCACCGGGTTGTAGGTGCTTTGCACCGGGGGCATAAGGTACATAAGCCACCGTTGGCGGCGTTATATAAGGTTTTCCTTCCTTTTAAGCGCAGCGCTCCACCCGCTTCAACGAGCAAAGCGATGTTGAAGCCACAACCCGGTCGGGCCAGCGAAGCGGCGCCCGACCTGCCACCCTTAGCCCCAATTTACACGATTGAGCCGCCTGCGAATCATGCCCATGGGATATCCCATCTGTGATACAATAGGTGTACTTATTTTTATATAGAAAGGCGGCAGTATGGCGCAGGCTAAGATATGGACCCGGGAGTTCCTGGGCATGGGCATGACCAATTTCTTTTACTTCATGTCCCAGTATATTTTGATTGCGTCCCTTCCCGTATTCATCATGGATGACCTGGGGAAGGGGCAGTGGGAGGCAGGCATGGCCATGACCTGCTTCCAGATCGGCACGGTGGTGTGCCGTCCGCTGGCGGGGCGCATCATCGACGGCGTGAATAAGCAGCGGCTTCTACTTGTGGCTTCCTCTGTGTTTTTTCTGGTGATGGGCAGCTTCTATTTTGTGTCGAACCTCCAAATGGTGTGGGGGCTCCGGCTGGTCCACGGCATCGTCTTTGCCCTTGGCACTACGGCCTCCGCCACCATGGCGGCCCTGGTGCTGCCGAAGAGCCGGAAGGGGGAAGGCATCGGGTACTTTGCGGTGAGCGGAAATCTGGCCATGGTCATCGGGCCCCTGGTGGGACTTCTGATTATCGATTTCCTTGGCCCCCGTCCCCTGTTTATCTTTCTGGCTCTCCTGGCTTTGGGTGCCATTTATGGAGGAAATGGGAAGAAACTGCCTGACGATATCATCCTTCCTTCGGGAAAGCGGAAACAGGGATTTCATGTGGCCGATTTCTTTGAAAAGAAAGCACTCCCCTCCGTCATTCTTGGGGGACTCGTATTCTTTGCCTACGGCGGGGTGCTCACATTTATCCCCATGTATACCCGCAGCCTCGGCCTGTCCTCTTTCACCAGCCTCTTCTTCCTTGTCTTTGCCCTGGTCATCGTGGTGACCCGACCTTTCGTGGGATACCTCTTTGACCACCATGGCCCTGATGCCACGGTGTATCTGGGATTCGCCTTCTTCTGCCTGGGTTTTGTCCTGTTCAGCCAGGTGGGCGGTGTACCGCTGCTCCTCCTGTCGGCGGGGGTCCTGGGTATCGGTTTCGGCGCCCTGGCACCGGCTTTCCAGACACTGGCAGTCCAGAGTGCGCCGCCTTCCCGGGCCGGTGTCGCTACGTCCACCTATTTCTGGTCCCTCGATATTTCCGTAGGCCTGGCGGCGGCCGTGCTGGGCGTGGTATCCGACAGCCTGGGCTATCCCTTCATGTACGGCGTGGTATGCCTGGCATCGGCGGTTTTGGGGCTTGTGTATTATTTCTTCTGGCGTAGAAGTGGAAAAAGGGCAGCGGCCTGACAGCCGAGGGAAAGTTAGAAATGAAGAGTGAGAAGTGAGAAGTGAGGAGTGAGGAGGAGTTAGGAGTGGTGGTGGCGGCGCACAAGTTATAAAGCGCCGCTTTTTGAATACCTATCCCCGTCATTTGGACCGGTAGTATACAAACCATATAGCTCTACTGCCTGGCACTCCTGAAGCTTAGAGGAGTGGAGAAATCTGTCTTGCGTTTGGGATTACAGGACTTTCCGCACCAGTATCAGTCCAGTATCAGTATTGTAATACCTTCATAGTCATATATCCCGGAGATCTCTCGACTCTTTCTCACATGCTATTTTTACGATTATCCCCACTACGGCACTTACCATCGCTCGAGATGACGAGTTAAGAAATATTCATTATCATTTCATTGCCCTCTCCAACGGGACAATCATAAAAGGAAAGCGTTTTATCGTTCAGTAAAAATGCCAACTTATGACCGGATTGCTTGCCTTCCACAGACCCACGACCCGTGAAGAGAGTGCAAGTTAGCAGCTTTGGAGTAAAGTGGGAGCATATATTTTGCGGCGCTTTATAACTTGTGCGCCGCCACCACCACTCCTCATTCCTCACTCCTAACTCCTAACTGGTTTCCGTTTCTTTCCCCTGGCCTGGGAATACACTTTTTCAAAAAGATAAAAAAAGTGCTTGACAGGATGGAGATGGGGGATTATTATATACACATCTTCAGACAAACGAATGACTTGAGAAAAGCCAGGATCGAGACAAAAGGTTTGTTGTTTAATCTTCAGAGAGCCGGTGTATGGTGTGAACCGGTAGATGGCAGCATTCATACTATCCCTCGAGAGCTCTTTCGTCGAACCAAGTAGATGAAGGCGTTCATTCACGTTACGAATAGGACTACAGAGTATAATGTAGGGTGGTACCGCGATACATCGCCCCTATCTTCTTTGGAAGATAGGGGCTTTTCTTATGGCAGGGGTATCAGTTTACTTATGGTCCGCAAGTGATAAGTGGGAGTGGTACCGCGCATATGCGCCTCCGCCTTTGGGAAACCAGGGGCGGAGGTTTTCTTTTGCTTATTTCAGTCATTCGGGTCACAGTATTATTTTTGAAAGAGGGAGAAACTATGCAGAAAAAATGGTTAAAAGGAATGGCAGCAGTAGCAGCTGCAGCAGTATTGGCAGGAGCATTTGCAGGCTGCGGCGGACAGAAGTCTGACAAAGGCGGCGCAAAAGGACAGCAGACCGTAAAATTCGGTTTCGTTACCGGCTGGACCGGCCCTGGCGCTGCTTATGGCACCGCTATGAAGGAAGGCGTGGATCTGGCTGTTGAAGAAATCAACAACAACCCGAACACCAAGATGAAGATTGACCTTAAGGAATACGACACCAAACTGGTGAAGGCAGAAGCCATCAATGCATTCAAGAAGTGCATTGAACAGGATAAGGTCCTGGCTATCGAAGGCCCGATGACCTCCGGCGAAATGTTTGCTGCCGGCCCGATTGCCCAGCAGTCCAAGGTCGTTGCCTTTGGTACCGGCACCACGGCTCCCGGAATCACCGATATCGGCGATTATATTTTCCGTAACGCAATCCCCGGCAAGATGGCTATTCCGATCACCGTAAAGAAAGCACAGGAAAAACTGGGCTTCAAGAAAGTAGCTATCCTCTATTCCAACAACAATGACCAGATGGTCGGCGAAAACAAGATTTACCAGGAACTGTTCAAAGATATGGGCATCGAAGTCGTAGCCACCGAAACCTTTGCTGATAAGGATACGGACTTCTCCGCACAGCTCACCAAGATCCAGGCGGCTAACCCCGATGTCATCGCTGTAGCAGGCCTGTACCAGGAAGGCGCCCTCATCGTGAAGAAGGCCCGTGAAATGGGTATGAACCAGCCGATTCTGGCAAACAACGGCTTCAACAGCCCGGCTTACATCCAGCAGGCCGGCGAAGCAGCTAACGGCACCCTCGTAGCTACTCCGTGGAACGCAGAAAGCAAGTCTGAAAAGGCACAGAACTTCCGTAAAGCCTTCGTTGCCAAGTACGGTCATGAACCGGACCAGTTCGCTGCCCAGGCCTATGATGCCATGTACGTTATGCACCAGGCTGCTGAACAGTCCGGCACCACCACGGACCGCAAGAAGTTCCGCGATGCCCTGGCCAAGATCAAAGACTTCGAAGGAGCTACCGGCAAATTCCAGTTCGATGACCATCGCGATCCGAAGATGGACCTCTCCATCATGGAAGCGAAAGATGGTAAATGGGTTCCTTTCGCTTAATCGGCGAATCATAGGTAGAGGCTGTGAACCATTCCACAGGGATTTCATGGCCGCATAGTATGACCCTCATCAGGGGGACCGTAAGGGCATTCCTGATATAAGCTTAGCCTTCGATTCCCCGTTTGCCGGAACAGGATTCCGGCGGGAAGACTGCCGCCTGTGGGCAGGGCAGGAAGGAATGGACTGCTGCCACAGTCATTCTTTTCCCTGCCCACCTGGTAGTTTTTCCCAAAGTAAAAGAGCAGTGCATCCCTACGCACTGCTCTTTTACTTTGGAAAAAATCATTCTTTTTGGATTTCCCAGATGTGGCGGAAGGGGATATTCTTCCCTTCTATCCGAAGAAAACGGAAAGGAAGGTCTATGGATTCCAGCGCTCCTTCCAAAGCCCGATAATGGCCTGCTTCGTAGAAAGTGATGCGGAGAAGGTCCCCTTTCTTTATACAGCCCAGCAGGACATCGAGCTTCCGGGCCCGGTCTTCGGAGAGGGGCCGTTCTTTTTCTTCCGTTTCTTTTGCTTCTGCCAGGAGTTCTCCATATCCCTTAAGGCCGTTGAAAGGGAGAAACTGCCTGGCCCGTTTTTCGTTATCCATGATGACCTCCTATGAGACTGTTCCTTTCGCGGAGCGTGGCTTTCGGGAAATAGTCGATGCCCCGAAGCAGTGCATTTTTTCCAAATCTTTTCTTGACCTCCACCATGGCAAGTTCCACATTTTTCTGCCGCCTTTCTTCTTCCGGCGACCGGAAAAGGGAAAAGAAATGGGGAACCCGGTGGGATGGGAGCACGTTGTCCAGACTGATCCGGATGACCCGGATGCCATGGCCCCGGAGGACCTTATCCCTGTAAAGCTGCCGGAAGGCATGCCACAGGTCCGAGGGAATATCGGTATGGTGGGCCAGCCTTTTTGAACCTCGGCTGCCCCGCCTGTTTTTATCGGAATATCCGGCGTACAGGGAAATACCCCGGGCCACGAGGCCTTCTTCCAGCAGCTGCTGCACCAGGATTTCCACCATTTCAAAAAGGAGGAGTTCCCCTTCTTCCCAGGTGTAGTCCTCGAAGAGCACCTGACCGTTGCTGATGGACCGCTCCGACGGGCGGTAGCTGTGGATATCGGCAATGGTGCAGGACTCCCGGCCATGGGCATGGTCGATGAGATACTTTGCGTTTACCCCGAATTCACGGTACAGCAGCTTCTCCGGCAGCAGGGACACTCCATAGAGGTCATGGACTCCGTATTTTGCCAGCCTCCGGGCGATGCCGGGGCCGATATTCCAGATATCCGTAATGGGCCGGTGGTTCCGGATCGTCTCCTGAAATCGGGGTTCATCGAGATAGGCAATGTGTGTCGGCAGGTGCTTGGCCAGGATATCCATGCCCACCTTGGCCAGGAAAAGGTTGGTCCCCACGCCGGCGGTGGCGCAGATGCCGGTCCGTTTATAGACGGCATCCATGGCCATCCGCGCGATGCCGGGGCCGTCTCTTCCGTAGAATGTGAGGTAGGGGGTCACATCGATGAAGCATTCATCAATGGAGTAGGCGTACACATCTTCCGCGGAGAACAGGGAAAGGTAGGTGCTGTAGATATCGGCGGACACATCCATGTACAGTTCCATGTGGGGCAGGGCCACGAGATAGGGAAGGGAAGGAGGAATCTCGTAAATCCGGCACCGGTTCCGCACGCCCTTCTCTTTCAGCGAAGGACTTACGGCCAGGCAGAGAGCGCCGGGGCCCCGGGAAGGGTCTGCCACCACCAGGTCCGTGGTAAAGGGATCCAGTCCCCGGGCGGCGCACTCCACGGAGGCATAGAAACTTTTGAGGTCAATGCACATGTATACCTTATCTTTCATAAGTCCTCCGCCTTTCCATCCTGAATACAAACAAACTTTCTACATAGAAGTATAGAATTTTTGTTCGAACAGGTCAATGAAACGGGGAATTAGAATCAGTAGAAAAGGTGGAGGCCAGACAGTTCGTCAAATTGCGGTTTGACGAGCTGTTGAGGGGGCTGATGGATAGAGTCATTCGCGCGGGGGCTTCTAGCTACTAGCGGCTAGCAACTAGGAAAGCTCTACAGCCTACGGCACGAATGACTGGCGGAAATACCGGATGGGAAGCGCCGCAGGCTGGCCAGCTTTCCTAGCAGCTAGAAGCTAAAAGCTAGCAGCCCCGTGCCAGTGACTCTGTCCAACAGCATGCCAAACCGCTCACTCTAACAGCTCGCAATACTGAAATTGGCAGTGCTGTTTCTTTTCCTGCCCCGATGGTTCCGCTCCGGCAGGGTACCTGCGAAAAATCCCTGTGAGATCGTATCTCACAGGGATTTTTCTTCGTGTGCGCCCAGCATGGGCGCACTCTTAAGGGTGAAAGTCCCTAGACCGCCCGACA
>ERZ791746.1386-NODE-1386-length-16530-cov-2.412443_pt1 | contig 16530 bp, 8 predicted proteins | sample MGYA00510038_ERZ791746 | MGnify/ENA primary metagenome ERZ791746 (study PRJEB30046, sample SAMN00792018) | human gut metagenome | study: EMG produced TPA metagenomics assembly of the A metagenome-wide association study of gut microbiota in type 2...
AAGAATTCCAAAGGTCCCGTGTATAAAGAAATGAAAAAGAAATTACGCAATCAGGATTATGAGAAACTGCAGATTGGCAGTATTTGGATGGTATTTGCGATTGCGATGGTCTTATTCTTCTTAAAGAATCTGTTGACAAAAGATTACCTGGCCAATTATGCAATTGACGCAATCGTTGCCTGTATTGCCGGGGCTATCGCTTTTCAAAACTTTAAGATCAAACGCAGAATCATTCGTCGTTATCAATTTGGCAGCTTTTATATGCGTGTCGATGCCGCAACAATCTTAGCGTGTGTCTTCATTAAGCTGGTATCACCGTCAAATTTTGATATCACCTATTTGTTGTTAGTCATTTCTTTCTTTATCACAAAGAAAAAAATCAAGCCGCAGTTTGAAGCCGTAATCTAATACATAAGTGATGGAGCAATCTATCACTTTTTTCTATCGGCGTAGGATTGAAAGCACAATAAGGAAATGCTACGATCAAAGCAAGTCAATCATCGTATTTTTATACATGTATGCGAAAAAAACAGCCGAGTTCGCTTCCAAAGAATACTTTTGTATGTATATATCATGATTGATTTATGCATTATATAGAATGCGAATAAAGGAATCCATCATCAAGCGGTTATGCATCAAACAACTATTACAGCCTAATACCATAGTATTATTTAAAGCTTTATATTTATCATGTTTTACTGACATTTTATGGAAATAACCGTTATAATAAAAATAGGATAACAGGCATTTCGAAGATAAGCGAAAAAATATTATGGGAAAGTAAATATCTTTATGAACGATGCCTTTTTGATTGCTGAAGATAAACAGACGTTTACAATCTTAGTAGGTACTTGTCATAACAGCAAACAAGAAAAAAAAGATCAAGTAGCATACTTTGAAACGCATAAGGTGATTTTCTATGTAACCAAATCCACTTGCAGCACTATAGTAAGGATAAGAAAAGGGAGATGAAGAAGATGTTACATGTATTTAATCGCAGTGAAGTATTTATAACGTATACGAAAGAAAACTTGGATAAAGTAACTCATACGTTAGCATTACATGGTATAGAATACACCGTTAAAACGACGAAGGTTCTTGATGAGTATACGGAAGAAGTCATAAAAGGCTCTTCTTATGATATGAGCATAGCATATAAGCTTTATGTAAGAAATGATGATTTAGAAGAGGCTCAGCGTTATGTGCGTCAGGCACTATTTCCTAAAGAGCAAGGATAAGGATATTTGCAAATGCATGGAAGAGGCTGTAACGAAATAGACTAGATTGACAAGTCGATGAGGTTACACCTCTTTTTTCTATGCTTCATCAGCGCATCGTAAAGCATATACGATATGGTCCATGTCCTTTCATATTGGAAAAATCCTAGGCATAGACTATAAAGGGGGCTATATCATGTTGAAACAGAATATGAAAATAGGGTTGGCATTATCTGGTGGCGGTATGCGTGCTGCCATCTTTCATTTAGGTGTCTTAAAATGGCTTGCTGAGCAAGGTTTGCTGAAAAAGATTCACCATATTTCAAGTGTATCCGGGGCAAGTATTGCAGTAGGTCTAATTTTTGCGAACAATGATAATCAATGGCCATCCGATGTAACATTTTTATCAAAAGTTCTTCCGGCTATGAAACGTGATATTATCACAAAAGATATTCAATGGACGGCTTTATGCAGGCTTATTGTATCCCCTTATTATTGGAATAAAAAAGCAAATCTTTTAGCGCATGTCATGGAAAAACGATGGAAGATCACGGCCTGTTTACAAGATATCCCGACACTCCCTTTATGGACCATCAATACAACTGCTTATGAAACGGGAAAAGATTTTCGCATATCCGCAAAGCGAATGGGCTCACAGTATAGCTTTGTGCAACGCCCGCGCTTTCCTCTTAGTCATGCGATTTGTGCAAGTGCCGGTTTTCCTGTTTTCATCGGACCATATACATTAAAGACAAAAGCGTATGTATGGAGTGATGTTACAGGCTCTATGATTGTTCGGGTAAGAGATGAAACCCTGCATCTATGGGATGGCGGTGTTTATGATAATATGGGCTTAGACCCGCTTTTTTCCTTTCAAGGGCAAAATAAGCTGTGTCCAGATATTAATTATCTTATTGTCAGTAATGCATCTATGGACAAGCTGGAGCACAAGATGCGGACCATTGGATACTCATTCAGTAATCTAAAACGATTATTAGCAATCAGTATGACACAAAGTCAGCTCCTCCGTAAGCAGGAAGTAATAGATTTTATGGAGCAAAATAAACAAGGACTTTTCTTACAAATAGGCAGTCAAACGAAGGATATGCTGCGTCATTGTGATATATCTTTTGCCCGTAAACAAGAATTGCTTCATGCATCGCTAAAGGAAAGTGATGTATTACGCGTAAGTTCTTATAAGACGACCTTAGAGCGGGTAAAGAAAGATGATTTTGAACGTATTTTGCGCCATGGTTATGAAGTAGCCAAGTTGAATTCTCTTTGTTCTGGTCATATATCATGAACTGTGCGATTTCATCGGCACAACTATCCCGATACCTGCATATAGTGGATTGAACGTGATAAGCGTACAAGGGAAAGGGGAATGTTATGTACCAGAACAGATATGGAAACGACTACGGCTATGAGCATCATCCAAATGATGAAAACCGTTTCGATTATGGTAACTGTGATGATAGAGGAAATGAGGCGGATTTTGGCTATAACGGTAATTATGATTATCCGGATGGCAATTGTGCTTATGATGATTTTCATCCAATGGAAGATTATCGAAACCAAGAGGCATGGTGCCCTCAGCCAGGTATGGGGCCAACAGGTCCCATGGGTCCAAGAGGACCAAGAGGTCCACAGGGTCCCAGAGGATTACAAGGCCAACAAGGCAGAGAAGGCTTACAAGGCATTCGAGGTCCGCAAGGAGTAACTGGTCCACAAGGAGTGCCAGGTATTCAGGGGCCTACTGGACCTACCGGACCACAAGGTATACAAGGAGTTATGGGAAATACCGGCGCAACCGGTGTTACTGGTGCAACAGGGCCTATGGGACCGCAAGGAAACACCGGACCTGCCGGAGAAAGTGCACCTATCATCCATTATGCATCCGCATCGTTAACATCATTTACACCAAAATCACTATGTCCTCAAGATGCTTTGGTGTTTGATTGCGGCAATGTCAGTGATGGCTTTACGATTTCAAATGATTATACAAGTCTGATTGCGCAACAGGAAGGCACGTATATCGCGGAATATGGTGTTTTAATCAGTTCTTCGGTATGTGATGGCGATGCATTTGCTTTAGAAATTAATAATGAAGAATTGTTAGAAGAATCCCGCATGCCATTAGTATGCGAAAACCAATTTGTAAGAGGCTGTGTCATGTTAGAATTGCATCCGAACAATAGCATTCGTTTGGTATCAGACTGCCACAATACGATAGAATCTTGTAGCAATCATCATACCGTAAATGCATATTTGATTATTTATCAGATACGTTAGTTCTTATTATGTCTATAACAAATGCACAGTGAAAGGATGGGAAACTATCCTTTTCTTTGAGAGAGAGGGGATGAATATCGTTGATAAGCATTAGTGTATGTATGATCGTAAAAAATGAAGAAGATGTATTGGCAAGATGTTTAAACTGTGTAAAGAAATTTGCGGATGAAATCATCATCGTCGATACGGGAAGTGCGGATAAGACAAAGCAAGTAGCAAAGAAGTATACGGATAAGTTATATGATTTTTCATGGTGTGATGATTTCAGCAAGGCTCGTAACTTTTCTTTTTCCAAGGCGAGTATGGAGTATTGTATGTGGCTGGATGCGGATGATGTGGTAGAAGATGAGGATATTGAGAAGATACAGAAACTAAAAAAAGAACTAGATAAAAAAGTTTCCATCGTTATGATGAAATATCATACGGCGTTTGATGAAGATGGGAATCCTTCTTTTTCGTATTATCGGGAACGTATGGTAAAACGGGAAGAATTGCATTTATGGGAAGGGGAAATTCATGAAGTGATTCCCTTAACAGGCAGACTGCTTTATACCGATATCGGAATCTGTCATCGCAAGGTGCATGTGAGTGATGCCAATCGCAATCTGCGCATCTTTGAAGCTATGTTGGATAAAGGAAAAAAGTTAAATCCGCGAGAACAGTTTTATTATGCCAGAGAGCTATACTATCATAAGCGTTATAAAGATGCCGTAAAAGCATTCAAAAAGTTTTTAAAAGAAGATAGCGGCTGGATAGAAAATAAAATTGATGCCTGTGAGATGCTGGGATATTGTTACTATGCCTTGCATAAAGAAGAAAAGGCATTAGAAAGTTTTTTATGCTCTTTACAATATGAAGTACCACATGCCGAGTTATGTTGCGATATCGCAAAGCATTTTATGGATAGAGCGAAGTATAAAGAGGCTATCTTTTGGTATGAATGTGCTATGAAAGTACCGATGAATGAAACCAGTGGTGCTTTTATTCGTGAAGATTGTTATGGGTATATACCAGCCATTCAATTGTGTGTCTGCTGGTGGCGTTTAGGAGATAAGGATCGAGCGGTTCAATATAACGAATTGGCCGGAGTGTATAAGCCTAAGAGTCGAGAAGTAGAACAGAATCGGCGATTTTTTGAAATGAAATAAAAATAATCAAGGGAAAGGGTCATTCATAAAAGGTGAATGACTTTTTTAAAAAGGAAGAATAAAACTAATATTTGAAATGAATATATCGATAATAAGTGTTTGATAAGGAATTTCGAAAAAAAATAAAATTAATTGCTATATGATAGGTATGTTATAAACAATTGTCTTTATTCCTTAAGTATCAAATATCATGAAATAAGCATTTTTTTATTTACATATGTTTGCTTTAGATATGGTTATTCACTGCGTTGAATTTTCTAGAAATTCGCCTTATAATTTTAATGAAAAGACACATACAACGAATAAACAAACGCAAAATATAACTTTTATGTAAAAACATTTTTCTACATTTTTCTTCGTATAGCACTATAATTCACATAATTTCGCAAGCTGATCATGATACGTATAAACAATATTGTGGCTATAAAAGGACTTATTGGTTCTTTTAAAGATAAAACGATATTCATGATGTTGGTAACAAAGCTATCCTTTGACAATATGCATTTATGCCAGTCAGTGAATATCAGAAAATGGAGAAAACAATATGAAAAAGAAAAGGATGAGGCATTTATTGACAGTTATTGTTTCTGCGGCGATGATGCAAGGATTGTTTGCTTATGCTTTGCCATTAATGGCAAAAGAAACATCTTTCCAACAAGAAACAACAATTACGCAAACATCAGGTTCGCTTACCCTTCATGAGCATGATAGCGAGGGAAATCCCTTAGCGGATGCCTCTTACAGCATCTATAAAATCATGCGTTTTGAACAGGAAAGCACTTCGCGTTTTGTTATTGAGGAAGCTTTTCAAGATGTTTTAAAAAATGTTACACCAGATGCTTTAGGTAGTTATTCTACAACACAATTAGAAAAGCTAAGCCAACAACTTACCATAAAGGCGGAACAACTCCCTCCTTTAGCTACTGCTACTAGCGATGGCAGTGGCACGGTAAGTTTTAAAGATTTAAAGCTTGGCTATTATCTAGTGATAGAAACAAAAGCTCCAAACAATTACATAATAGGTAAACCTTTCTTAATTGCCATCCCTTCAACAAATAACTATCAAAATCATGAGGAAGGTAGTGCATGGATCTATGATGTAGAGGCATACCCGAAAAATGAGATAGTAACCTTTGATAAGATCATTACCGATGCCAGTGATGGCTCAGTTAAGATAGGCGATTATGTACCATATCAAATAAGGACCAGTATGCCTGATTATGACGCTAGTTTCTTTGGCAATCCCACACCGGCGACCTTCATAATCATCGATACGATGGAAGATGGTTTGGCCATCCAAAACGATGCCGAGCATCCAATCACGGTAAAGGTGAATGATAAAGAAATAGCAGAAGGCCCAACGACCTATAGGATAAGGGCAGAGAATACGGCAGGGGAAGAAGCCGATTTGCACATTAGCTTCGCCGAAGATTTTATAAAAGAAAACGGAGGGCAACCAATCATTGTCACCTATGAAGCACAGGTAACAGAGAAAGCCAAGCAAGGGCAGGAAGGAAATCAAAATGCCGCAAGCTTGCAATACAACCATAAAGCAGGAGAGATAACAAACAGTGAAAAAGCAATCGTAAAGGTGTATAGCTTTGGAATTCAGGTAGAAAAGTTCACCAATGAAGGAAAGCCACAAGCATTAAAAGGAGCAGACTTCACCTTATTAGCAGCTGATGGTAAAGAAGTGTTGAACAATGCAAGTACAGATGACAAAGGAATTCTGAACTTTCATAATCTGGATGCAGGTACGTATTATCTAAAGGAAACAAAATCACCAACTGGCTATACTTTATTAGCAGAACTGATTAAGGTGGAGATTATCGCTGATGTAGATAGTGCAAAAAAAGCAACTGGTAGTTTTACATTAAAGGTAAATGATAAAGAGATCACCGATACAAGCGGAACCTTTATCACAAAGCTGGATAACGATAAGGGAATTGCTAGTATTGCCATAGAGAATCATAAAGGTTTTACTTTACCATCTACTGGAGGAACAGGTATTACGCTTTTTTTGGTAATCGCTAGCGTAGGCATCTTAGTCATCAGCATGGTGATGGTGAGTAAGAGTAGGAAACAGGCATAATGATAAAATGCAATAAATCAAAATAATAGAAAATGAATGAGGTAAAGCAGATGAAAAAAAGAAAGAGAGCATTACAAAAAGCATGTAGCCTATTCATCATGTTCATGTTGACACTGACAACGCTAAAGGCAGTCGGAGGAACGATCGACATTCATCTAAAGGATTTTCCAAATGCAGAGAAAGCCGGTGTCACATTCACGCTGTATAAGGTAGGAAGTATGAGCGATGATGGAAAAGCAGCGCTGTATGAAAAATATGATATGCACTTACCGGATACGGCTGAAGGATTACAAAAGGTCGCAAAAGAGCTTACCCAAAAGACAGATAAGGAAACCATAGGAAAGAGAACAACAGATGAGAAAGGATATCTGTCTTTTACCAATATTGAAAATGGTATCTATTTATTGGTGCCATCCGATATGGAATCTTATGGCACGATTGATCCTTTCATTGTGACCTTGCCAATGTATGAGGAAATAGCGAATGTTATTCAAGGTCCAAGCTATTATCTGCAGGTAGAACCCAAAGCATTACCAAATGAAGCAGAAAAACCTCACCCACCAGTAGACCCCGAACATCCAAACAAACCGATAACTCCGGAACAGCCTGAGCAGCCTGATATTCCAACACAACCCAATAAACCGGGAACATCCACAAGCACAACAGATAAGAAGGAGGAACCAAAGAAGGAAGCGACATCCACACAGACAGGAGATACGACACGCAAAGGTCTATATGTCCTGTTCATCATGCTTTCCACTCTTGGCATGTTTATCTTATACAACAAGCATAAAAGAGGAAGTGAACTAGACGATGAAAAATAAGAAAAAACAATTTGCGGCAATCTTATTAGCTGCATCCATGCTCTTCATAAATACGAATACATCTCTTTATGCCAAAGAAGAACCAAAGGCAAAACCGGAAGCTGCTCAGGAAACAAAAACCAATAGAAAGCCTGCTACCACTACCTATGCCTCTACCCAACAGCCTTTATTAGGAACGGCTCCATTAAAGGAAGAAACACCAAAGGATACCCCTGTCAAAGAAGAGCCAAAGACAGAACCAAAAGAGAAAGCTCTTTATACAGATGTAAAGGGACAAGTGTATCTAGATGATAATAAGAATGCCAAAGCCGATAAAGAAGAAAAAGGACTATCCGACATCGAAGTGCGCTTATATAAGATTAAAGAAGGCAAGCCAGAAGAAGAAGCTGCCTATCATACCCTGACAAACATCAAGGGAGAGTATGTCCTAAAGGAAGTAGAACTAGGTAACTATAAGATCGAATATAAAAGTGTCGATAGCGAAAAGAACCTAAAAGACTATACGATCATCCAAGAGAAAAAAGATGAGAAAGAACAAGTAAATAAAAAAGCAGAACCAAAACTAGTGGAGAAGAACAAGGAATACTGTATCGAACAAGAAGATGTAGAACTCAAAGAAGGCAGTAAACTAGAACTAGCTTTATTTAGAGTAGAAGCGTTTGAAGAAGAAAAAGAAACAAGACAAAAACAAGAAGTAAATAAGGAAGCTTCTAAAGCCGACAACCCGGTGAAGCAGGAAACGCGAAAGCAAAAAGAGACCGTGAATAAGAAAATAGAAACGAATACAACGAAGAAAGCAGAAGTCAAGCAATCAGAGAAACAAGAAGAAAAAACAATTCGTCATAAAATCACTAAAATAGAACCACTGATGACTACAGCGCAGTTAAACAAACTAAACAGTACAAAAGTAGGAGCAGCTAATGCACAGGATAGTGATTTCATAAAAGCTTTGTATGCAGTTTTAGATAGCGAAGACTGGGCGTTCAATGCGTATTATGTAGGACAAAATGATAAATATCATGTAGAGAAGACAAATGATTTCTCATTGAAATACCAGATAGAATTTCACAATAATCGTGATATAGAAAAAGGTAGTGTTGAAATACGTATACCGGCTACATTGTCTAACGATAGGGATCACAAAGGAATCCTACCTACCAGCATCGCAATACCACAGGGAACCTTAGATGCTCCGGTAGAAAACAGAATCACACCATTCAATTATTATCTAGATGAAGATACCAATGAGCTTGTGTTCTTTAACTATAAAAAGATCACATCAGGTTCCAATGTGGCATTTCAGGTATTGTATAAGAATCTACAAATCATGGAATTCGTAGATGATAGTACATGGAGCTTAAAACCAACCGCCACTGTACAATTTAAAGATCAAAAAGAAGAAAAGACAACGCCTCCTTTAACGGGACATATTGATTCACAAGTTAAGCTTTCCAAGGTCACAAAGACGCCGTATACCTTAGGGGCTAAAAGCTATTACCCAGGTATTTATACCGAAAAACAGTTGGCTAGCATTGTAACGAGACTGCCACAAGAGTACAAAGGTGATAACTTTACCAAGTATAAATATGTAGCTTGGCAAGTGCAGATCACAGGAAGTGCAACCCAGCCATGGGAATTATACTTAAAAGATATATCAAATCTTGAGGGCAAAGTAGTTGGCTTCAATCGAAGCTACAACAAGATAAATTATCGTGGAGATAGTGCTTATTATAAAATCTCCGATATGAACAAAGATAAGCTAATACACTATGATAATCAATATGGGTATATCCTAGTAGTCGTTGCTTATCCTGCTGATAAGATCCAACCGAATACCTTGATTGAAAATACAGTTGAAGTCGTATTACATCCATATGATAGAGTAGATGAGGATCAAAAGCTAACAAGTAAAGCAAATTGGGTATATCGTGATTATGCATGGAACTACAAAGGCGATATCATCGGTGTCGAGAAGAGTGGTGGAGGTACCTATAAAAGCTTTTTGGAAGCCTATAAAGCCGCAAGAAAACAAAATACCGATATTGGTGACATTCCATTTCACGTAAACAGTTCAACACGTGGCTATAAGCTCACCCATCATGCATCCAATGAAGATGGTAAATTAGGTGAACGTATCGAAGGAGCCAGCTATAAGATGACGACCGTCGATGATTTTCTCTATGCCTATCCAAATACCGGTTCAACAGACAGTTACAAGATCTTAGATGGAGATGATTACTACTATAGTCAGGTAAGCATCAAACAAAGCGATACCGGATATGATCCTTGGGAAGATAGCGAGGCAAAACCGGAAGAATCGAAGGATACCATCGTTTATGCAATGTTCAAAGGCAGCACAGCATGGGAAGAAGTCAAGGTTATCCCATGGAATGCTAGTGGAACGATGTCTTATACCTTTACAGAAGAACAGATCAATAGAAAACCATGGAGGGTAAAGGTAGAACATGAATCTGTTAATTACCTTTCCACATGCTCGATCGACCTAAAAGTACGTATCCAGCATGATTCACCGGCCTTTCAAGAACTGGTAAAAGATGAGGATAACGAGCAGATGCTCACCTTAGAAAATATTGCCGGTGTCATGGGACAAAGCTTACAAGATGGCAAGGAGGAAGGTTATTTTCACGATGCCACGATAGGTTTTAACTATGCCGAACCAGAATTAAAGGAATTGAGCGAAGCATTGTATGGTACTCTACCGATGCGTGATAATGCATTTGCTTATCTGACCTCGGTACAGAAAAATGCAGCATCTTATAAATATGGAACGAGCTGGAATGATGCAGATACCGGAAGGGTACATCTGAAATACGATATCATGGCATATGATGGCTATGAACTATATGGTTCAGAAGCTATTGATTATCTAAAGGCAAATCTGGTCCGCTCACCGGGAAGAAAAGATGTCGTCTTTTATGATCTGTTGCCATATGGCGTAAAGTATGATCCTAGCGTAGAGATCATTGTAGGACGTGTAAAGACAACAAATGCTATGACATGGATGTATGAAAAGAGCTGGGATACCAGTCAGGTCAAGGTCAGTGTCGATTCTAAGGAAGATATCATAACGAATTATCGTGGAACGGGAAGAATGATGGTCAAGTTCCATATCCATTATGATGGTGCAGATCCAGCAGGCTTTTATGATTCCATGTGGGCAGAAAGCTGGGGCATCAGCTTTGGTGCGTACTATGAATGGAAGGATATCGACATCAGCAATGCGGCAACGAATATTTCTGCGTTCATGCCAGAAAAAGAGGATAATGAGCCATTGTTAGGAACAGATGATCAGGTCAAGTTGGATAATGGAAGCGATTATCCTGATACCTTATCAAAAGATGAATACAAGGTTTTGGGAGAGGATATTGATGGGGATGGTATAACGGATGAAAGAACGGTATTGTATGCCAACACCAGCGTCAATGATGATATGGCAATAGCCAATAGTGATACTATCGAGAAACTGGTAAAAGCAGATAATGACCGCTTCGGGGCCTTCTCAGAAAGTGCCATTGTAGCACCAAAAGAAGGCTATACCTATGAAATAACGGTAAGGAATGCACAGGATACCTTAAAGAATATCGTTGTATATGACCTGTTGGAGGATGCCCCAAAGCATCGCTCACAACAGGAGAAGGATAAGCACTTTGAAGATAACTGGTGGTATGGAACCTTTGATGGCATCATCACGACAGGCTTAGAGAAAGCAGGGATAAAGCCTGTGATCTATTACAATGCAGATAGAGATGCAACAATATCGATAGGGGAAGAGCTTCCAAATTCTATCTTGACGAAAGAGAATGGCTGGTATACAGAAGAAGAGTGGTTGAAAGATCATAAACTTGCGGATGTCAAGGCAGTCGCAGTAGACCTAAGCAAGAAGATAAATGGTGATGATTTTGAAATCGTAGATATGGGCTCTGTGAGCTTTCGGATACATATGATCTCACCAAATGAGGATGAATCCAAGGTAGATGCCGACCACAGCAATACAGCAAATAAGAAAGACACGGCTTTTTATGCTTATAACAATTCTGCCTATTATTCAGAAAAAGTAGGAACCAGTACAAAGCATACGGTCATCGGGAATTCTGTACAGGTATCACAGCATGAATCTGAAAAAGTAGAGATCGTAAAAGCATTTGGCGGCAGTGTACCAAAAGAAAAACAGAACAGTGAGTTCCGCTTTATCGCAAGCTATAATGGTTCTACCTATGCCACACAGGAATATCAATTATTCAAGAAGATAGATGGAAATTGGGAACGCCAAGGAACCAATCGTGTCTATGCGACCGAAGCAGATGGCAGCTTCTATCTGCATGCCGATGAAAAGGCGGTATTCGATGTCAAGGATAAGAATCTGTTGACGGTAGAGGAAGAAGAAAATCCATTCTGGAAAGTAGAAATAGAAACTAAGGAACAGGATGAGATCCAGATAAGGACATATAAGAATACGTATCGTCCGGTATTATATGCACAAAAGAAGCTGGAAAACGATCCTAAGGATAAGGAAGCAGAAGTCAAGAAAGAAAGCTTCATCTTCCAAGCATTTGCAGATGGAGAACCCATGGCAAATGCTGAATACTGGCTCGTGGATAGCGTGCGTACGGATGGGGGTATCCCTAAGAAATTGAATCAGAATGTCTTGAAAACGGATAAAGATGGTAAATTTACGATCAAGACAGGAGAGATCGTGGCCTTGTTCCCGGGTGTTGCGGGAACCAAGTATGAGATCAAAGAAACACAAAAAGGCAATGATTGGTTTACGGATGCAGGAAAAGATAGCGTAACAGGAACGATGGTAAACGATGGCAATTCTGTAAGCATCACAAACTATTACAAATGGAAAGATCTATATCTGAGGAAAGAACTTACCTATCAGAAAGCTGAAGACTGTACCCAAGCATTTACTTTCCAAGTATTCACGAAGGATACACCATTTGCAAATGCAGAATGGGTCATCCTAAAGGAAGATGGAACAGAAAGTGATGTGCATGGCACAACGGATGATGAAGGTAAATTCAGCATTGCATTAGCAGGTAAGACCGTAAAGATCAAAGGCTTTGAGGCAGGCACATCCTTCAAGATCGTAGAGATCGATGATACAAGTGATAACTATGAAGCGATCCAAGGAACGGTAGAAGGAACGATGCCGCTGTATGCCTTAAAGAGCGATGCAACGATCATCAACGACTATATCCTAAGACCGATCCGTGTTACTAAGATGGTCAGCTATGATGCGGCCGATATGACAGAAGATAAATTGAATGCGATCAACGATAAAGAATTTACCATGACCATCAAGATAAACGGTGCATCGTATGCGAATAAGGAGTACACGATACAACGTAGCGGAGAACCAGATACTATCGCTACAACAACGGATATCGGTACCTTTACCATCAAGAATGGGCAAACGATCATCTTCCATGATGTGGGACCAGCAGGTACCGACTATGAGATAATAGAAACACCAGATGTCAATTATCCACAGATCTTCCCGGCAAATGGAGGATCCTCTATTGGAACGATCGATAAAGAAGGTTCCAAGGTGACCTTTGTGAATGGAACAGAAAACACATTGCTGATCGGTAAAGAATATGTCGTAGGTGATGGGGATGTCAATAAAATAGGAGAGCAGTATCTTGAAACGATCAAGAATGATCCTACCATTCGAGGAAAAGAAAAAGTAACCTTGAAACTAGAAGTACAAGATGCAAATGGTGATTGGAAGATCTGGCCTTCTAAAGCCCAAAATGTGCAAGTAACCGATGCACTAACCAACACGATAGAAACGATCACTTGGAGTGCCAATAGTACCTTGACGATAGAACCATGGAAACAGGTCGTCATTCCTACATTAACAGCTGGTGACAGCTATCGTTTGAGCGAAAGTACAAATGACCAATACAAGCTGTATAAAGATGGAGCAAGCTTTATCGAGGTCACCCAAAAAGAACCGGCAAACGATGGTACAATACAAGATACGATCGAGAACAAGCCATTAGCGATCATCAAGAATCAGATCATAGGTAAACAACAGAAGTCCATCATCCAAAAGAAGATGAAGCTAGGCTCTGAGGAAATACCTACAGGTTCGCAATTGGTCTTCCGTGTAGAAAGCTATGATGGAACGGTATGGAATCCGGCAAATGAAGTTTCTTATATCGTAGGGGATGATAACGATTGGATAAGCAATCATATACAGAAAACAGAAGCTGATGGAAAGATAACGGTAGAGAAAACCGAAAAGGGATATCCAATTCTCTATTTCACAGAGCATGATGTAAAGATCAACCCAAGCAATCCAATAAAAGATAGCTATCGTATCGTGGAAATCTTAGAAGAAAGCGAAGATACATGGGGCATCCTATCCGGATATCTGCAGCTAGCTGATAACTATAATGGCAGCTTGGATATCGAAGATGCGAATACTTTCGTCAATAGTAATCGTACGACACCAATTGAAATAGCGAAAGCACTTAATGTAGACAGCGAACAGGAATTCACCTTTAAGCTAAGACAGGTCACACGTTCCAAACAAGAAGTGATCACAAGTTTAGAGGATATCCTAGAAAGCAGAAAAGGAACCAATATCAACTATGTGATCTATGATGTAACCACAAATAAACAAATAGCAACAGGAAATACAGGAACGACAGGTGAGATCAAGATCAAAGGTAATCAATACGCAAGGTTAGATCTGCCGGATGATACTGCATGGACAGTAAGTGAGAAACAAGATACACCATATATCTTAACCGACCTATCAGGAACAAACGATAAGACATTGCAGTTAACGAAGAACATGATGCTGATACAGGCAAAAGCACCGATCATACTGGCAGACCTATCTGTAGAAACAAATGAAGAATATCTCAAAGAAGACAGTAAGGTAGATAAATCCAAATTCACTGTAAATGCGATCTATTCTGATGGTAGGGTAGTACGATTATCGGATGATGATTATGAGATAGATATAGATACAGTACCTATGAATGTGGATACATTTGATTTGACATTCACCTATACAGATGATCAAACAGGAGAATCTATTGAGAAAGTAAAATCTCTAAAAACAATAGGAACAATAGAATTAACAATAGAAATGGTAACTACTGGTGTAATAGATGCCAATACAGGAGAACCTGTAGTATTAAATACAGGCGATATAGTAATACCTGAAATTATAATGTATTATAGTAAACCATACATTATAACATCAATAGGTACAAAAGCATTCTATGACAATAAAAATATTACAAGTATAAAAATGCCGAAAACACTAACGGAAATAAGAAATTCTGCATTCTATAATTGTAGTACCTAGCAGGAGAATTGAAAATACCAGACACTGTAATAAGCATAGGAGATTCTGCATTCTCTGATTGTAGTGGATTAACAGGAGAATTGAGAATTCCAGACTCAGTAACAAGCATAGGACTTTATGCATTCTCTGGTTGTAGCGGCTTCACAGGCTCATTGACAATTCCAGACTCAGTTACAAGCATAGAAAATTTTGTATTCTATAAATGTAGTGGCTTCACAGGTTCATTAGTAATTCCAAATTCAGTAACTAGCATAGGAAAATATGCATTCAATGAATGTAATGGATTCACAGGATCATTGACAATCGGAAATTCCATAACAAGCATAGGAAATTGTGCATTCAGAGACTGTAAAGGCTTTACTGGTTTACTTATCATCCCAGACACCGTAATAAGCATAGGAGATTATGCATTCTCTAATTGTAGTGGTTTTACAGGCTCATTAACGATCCCAGATACCGTAACAAGCATCAGTAGATATGCATTCTCTGGTTGTAGCGGTTTCACAGGAGCATTGACAATCGGAAATTCCGTAACAAGCATAGGAGATTCTGCGTTCAGCGATTGTACAGGCTTAACTGGTTCACTAATCATCCCAGATACCGTAACAAGCATAGGGAAGCATGCATTCCATGGTTGTAGTAAATTAACAGGAGAACTAGTAATACCAAATTTAGTTACCAGCATAGGAGATTATGCATTCTATGGTTGTAATGGATTCACAGACTCATTGACAATTGGGAATTCTGTAACAAGTATAGGAGAGCTTGCATTCTATGAATGTAGTGGCTTCACAGGTTCATTAGTAATTCCAAATTCAGTAATAAGCATAGAGGATTATGCATTTGATGGTTGTGATGGCTTCACAGACTCATTAACAATTGGAAATTCTGTAACAAGCATAGGATTTTCTGCATTCTCTGGTTGTAGCGGGTTCACAGGAGAATTAATAATCCCAGACTCCGTAACAAGCATAGGTATTGGTGCATTCTATGAATGTAATGGCTTCACAGGCTCCTTGACAATTGGAAATTCCGTAACAAGCATCGGTAATGTTGCATTCAGAAATTGTAACGGCTTCACAGGCTCATTGATAATTCCAGATTCCGTAACAAGCATAGGGAAAGCTGCTTTTCAAGGTTGTAGCAGTTTCACTGGTTCATTGACAATTGGAAATTCCGTAACAAGTATAGGCGAAAATGCATTCTATGGATGCAAAGGCTTTACAGGATCATTAACAATCCCAGACTCCGTGACAAGCATAAGAGAATATGCTTTCTCTGATTGTAGAGGCTTCACAGGCTCATTAACAATTCCAGTTTCCGTAATAAGCATAGGGGATTATGCATTTAGAGGTTGTAGTGGCTTTACAGGCTCATTAACAATTCCAGATTCCGTAATAAGCATAGGAAATTCTGCATTTGAAGGTTGTAGCGGCTTCACAGGGGCATTGACAATTGGAAGTACAGTAACAAGCATAGGTGGTTATGCATTCGCTGGGTGTAATGGCTTCACAGGGACATTGACAATTGGAAATTCAGTAACAAGCATAGGAGATTCTGCATTCTTTAATTGTACCAATATTGAAAAAATCATTTTTACAGGTAA
>ERZ791746.1396-NODE-1396-length-16425-cov-14.106231_pt1 | contig 16425 bp, 11 predicted proteins | sample MGYA00510038_ERZ791746 | MGnify/ENA primary metagenome ERZ791746 (study PRJEB30046, sample SAMN00792018) | human gut metagenome | study: EMG produced TPA metagenomics assembly of the A metagenome-wide association study of gut microbiota in type 2...
GGTACGTACGGTGGTGTGAGAGGTCGGCGGGCCGAAGCCCGCCTCCTACTCGATGCTCAAAGACAGCACAAAAACACGGATGGTATCCATGCCAGTCAGTATTGCGGGCCTCTCAGAATCAGGCGGCAACGCTAAATCACAGGAAAATCCTGCGTCAACCCTGCTCTTGTCGTCCGGGAATGCGGGCTCATGCTGTATGTGGATGGTATCCGTGCTTTTGCGATGGGTTATCATATTTTTTACGAATCTGCAGAATCCGTTTCGCTTCCCCGGCGCCGGGAGAGCGGGAGGGGAAAATCGGGAGCCTGTATACAGGGATTCTGGATTCCTTTCTGTCAAAGCTGTATTCCGGCCGGAATTATCGCGATATACATGACAGATGGGAAATAGAATTCTTCCATGGAAAGCGTCCTCATTTCTCTCTCCATACATTTATATTGCATAAGCCCCTCCTTTTTACAACCTCTCCTCAAAAGATTTTCTATTCCGCCTCACCGTCATTTCGATCGGAGCGGAGTGGAGAAATCATCCTGCAGAATGGGGCTTGGCAGCTGGTTGTTGAAGTTATTGAATTGTAAAAGGATAATGATGGCAGCGCCCTTCTATTGGAGGGGCGCATTTTTATATAAAACAAATGCCTATAACTTATGGTTTCAACTTTGAATTTGATTCTGCTACAATAGAGAAAATAAGGAAGGGGGACAACCAATGCCCACGCTGAATTGGATAGGAAAAGACAAGGTAGTGAATTATCATCTGAAGGTGCCATACCATGTACTGGAGAGGAAGTACAGCTTTGATGAAGAAGGACAGCATGAGGAAGATAATGGCAGCGAGAATATGATTATCCATGGAGATAATTTGCTGGCTTTGAAGTCACTTCTTCCTAAGTATGAGGGAAAAATCAAATGCATCTACATCGAGCAAAGATGCTTGGGATTGATACAATTTAAAGAAAGGTACGCATAGCCTAAAAGTCCATATTTAGCGAGGTTTTAACGTATTCCGGCAAAAGGCCGTTTTTTTTATGCCCGAAAATAGAGGGGGTTGGCTATGAGTAATGAAAGCTGATGGAGGAGAGAAATGAATACGGCAGTAACGATAGCTTTTTATCGTTACTGCCGTTATTTTATGCTGGATCCATTTATTCTGGCATTTTGATTTTTATATCATACATGGTTTACTTCCCTCCAAAAACAAATTTATTCATTCGCTGTACAGTAGCTTGGATAATTGGGCCTGATATCAAAACTGTAATAATCGTACAAATACCGAAGCTACCTCCCAACAAAACCCCGATAACGACCATCGCCGCATCCAATATCATACGGACAATTTTGACAGGCCATCCATTTTTCCCTGCCAGAGAAAATGTCACTGCCTCATAAGAACCACGCCCAAGATTTGCTGATGCATAGATGCCAGTTCCTATTGCAAAGAGAATAATACCGATGCACATCAGCAGGAAATTTATCCAGACAATATCGCTGTATCTTTGTATCCTACTGAATATCTCTACAAACCCACTGTATTCCACCTGATACAGAACAGTTCCAATATAAATCTGTGAACGGTCATAAAACCATACAAATACGATCATGACCACTGCTATCACAAAAGAAGTCATTCCGATACTCATCCCAGTAACTTTGGAGACTCCCTGCCATAATACAGCCAAAGTTGCACTGCCAAATCCAGCATACATAGCAAGCGTAATTCCATAAGCAGAAATAATTGAACCAACAAGAATTACTATAATTTTAGTAAGCCAGTTTTTTTCTCTCATAACGCCCCTCCTGTAGATTCCTGTACAGACGAAATGATTTCTTCTTGAAGGGCGAGAAAGTGCTTAGAAGCCCTCTGAAGTAATTCATGACTAATCTCATCAGCATATGCACTTTTCTGCCATTCGTCAATGCGTAGCAATCGCCCCTTTTTAACAACAATCTCTCCGTTGACAATAACAGTATCCACCATACGGGCATCACCACTACGTACGATACAGTCAGCAGGATCATTTCGGCCTCCTGCATAGGAAAGTGAACTCCAGTCAAGCAGAGTCAAATCTGCTGCTTTACCCGGCACTAAGGTACCTATATCATTCCTTCCCAACGCTTTTGCTCCACCAGCTGTAGCCATGGATAAAATATTCTCAGATGTACAGGCATTCTCTTCATGGGTTAATCGATTCAATAAATAAGCAACCCGCATTTTCTCCATCATATTAGATGAATTGCTGCTGGCAGCTCCATCAACCCCAAGACCAATGCGCTCAACACCCGCGTTCATCATGTTACGAACTTGGCAGGAGCCGGAACTGAGATACATATTTGAAATGGGACAGCTTACAACGCCGGTTCCAGTCTCTGCTAATACTTTTATATCATGTTCATCCAAATGAATACAATGGGCATAATAAAACCGATCTCCAAGCAGATTATTACTCCGGAACCATTCTACCGGCGAACACCCAAATTGTTCCATCGTAAAGTCATACTCACTCTTACTTTCCGCAAGATGCCCGTGTACCATTACATCATATTTTTCTGCAAATTCAATCGTTGAGCGTAACACTTCTTCTGCGTCATATTGTGCAATACTAGGCCCTATTCCAACCCTGCACGATAGTGTAAGTTATTTGTGTAAACTCAAAAGTGGGTATAGAAAAAGGAACCATTTTCCTTTATAGTGTTAAGTGCCGAAACAAAACACAAAGAAAGAAGATTCCTTTATGTCTCATCTTACCACAGCACTCCTCACATCGCTACTTCAAAGTGGGTGCTGCTGCCAATGAATTTCTTCGCAGCAAGATCGAAGAAGGTATCAATGCCGTTCTCAAGGAGGAATAGGGGGCGCCTGACGGTGTGGCAGCTGGTGGCTGGTGGTTGGGGGCGCCTACGGCGCGGCCGGGATCGGGATCGAGATCGAGGTCGGGTGGCCGCTGCATTGTCATTTCGACGGGCGAAGCGGAGTGGAGAAATCAGGAAATTCCATCTTTTCAAACTCTCTCTTCTCCTAGACCCGGCCGGTCATAGACAGAAGCAAATACAAAACAAAACAGAAGACAGAAAAGCAATAAGGAAGAGCGCTCGCAGGACTTTCCTCTCTCTGACGACATGCTCCGAGCAGCACCCACGTAAGCGGGAGAGCCAAGGCGCGGACGCCTGATTCATTGGTTGAACTTACCTGGAGACTCCCCTGATAGGCTTTTCTGTTTTTTTGCGTGGCATGAAAAGGGCGCAGATTCGTTTTCTGTGCCTTTTTCTTATGCTGTTTTTGAACAAAGGAGGGATTTTACATTGGAATCATTTTCTATATAATCCTTTTGACGGCAAAGAGAGAAGCGGCGATAATATAAGGAGTGGTTTTGATTTCATATAGAAATGAGGAGACAGGATGGCAGATACAGAAAGGGAACAGCAGAGAGCGGAGTTATACCGGGGGATTTGGAATATAGCCAATGACCTTCGGGGCAGTGTGGATGGATGGGATTTCAAGCAATATGTGCTTTGTACCCTCTTTTACCGCTACATTTCAGAAAACCTGACGAAATATATCAATGACGGCGAGCATGCAGCCGGCAATGGTTCCTTTGACTATGCATCCCTGAGTGATGAAGAAGCGGCACCGGCCAAGCAGGGCCTGGTGGAGGAGAAGGGCTTTTTCATTCTTCCCTCCATGCTTTTTGAAAATGTGCGGAAGGCGGCGGATCGGGACCCGAAGGATCTGAACGAAAAGCTGGAAAAGGTCTTTTCCTACATCGAGGGCTCAGCAGTGGGCACCGATTCGGAAGATGACCTGGCCGGCCTTTTTGATGACATGGACGTGAACAGCAACAAGCTGGGTGCCACGGTGGAGGAAAGAAATAAGCGGCTGGTAAGCCTTCTTGATGGTGTAGGGAATATGAAACTGGGAGATTACCAGAAGAGCCGCATCGATGCCTTTGGTGATGCTTACGAATTTCTCATGGGCATGTACGCTTCCAATGCAGGGAAATCGGGCGGCGAATTTTTTACTCCCCAGGAAGTATCAGAGCTTTTGACCCGCATTGCCATCGGTGACAAGAAGGAAATCAATAAAATCTATGACCCCGCCTGTGGTTCCGGTTCCCTTCTTCTGAAGGCAGGGAAACTCATCGGCAGGGAAAACATAAGGCAGGGCTTCTTCGGGCAGGAAATCAATATTACTACATACAACCTCTGCCGTATCAATATGTTTCTCCATGATATTGGATACAACAAATTCGACATCGCCCATGGAGATACCCTAACCCATCCGGCTCATTGGGATGATGAACCCTTTGAAGCCATCGTTTCCAATCCGCCTTACTCTATTCATTGGGAGGGGGATGATAATGCGACCTTGATTAATAATCCCCGTTTCTCACCAGCTGGAGTGCTGGCGCCGAAGTCAAAGGCGGACTTTGCTTTCATCATGCATTCTCTTTCCTGGCTGGCCACTGACGGCACGGCTGCTATTGTCTGCTTCCCGGGCATTATGTACCGCGGCGGAGCAGAAAGGAAAATCAGGAAGTACCTTATCGATAATAACTACATAGACTGTGTCATCCAGCTGCCATCCAACCTTTTCTATGGTACATCCATTGCCACCTGTATTATGGTGCTGAAAAAATCCAAAGCAGACAACAAGGTGCTCTTCATGGATGCGTCTAAGGAATTCGTGAAAGTGACCAACAGCAATAAGCTGACAGAAGAAAACATCAGGCACATTTACAACTGGTGGCACGATCGGAAAGATGTACAGTACATCTGCCAGCTGGTGGACGCTTCTGCCATTGCAGAGGAAGAATACAATCTTTCCGTCTCTTCCTATGTAGAACAGGAGGATACCCGGGAGAAAATCGATATCAAAGTGCTGAATCAGCAGATTCGGGACATCGTGGCAAAAGAACAGGTGCTGCGGGATGAAATCGACAGGATTATTGCGGACATCGAGGAGGACGGAGACCATGAGTAAACTGGATGAACTCATAAAGAAACTCTGTCCGGATGGAGTGGAGTATAAAAGGCTGGGTGAAATAGGAGAATTTTATGGTGGTCTGTCAGGGAAAAGTAAAAAAGATTTTTCAGACGGTAATTACCCCTATATATCCTATATGAATGTGTATCAACATATATCTGTACTACTGCCTTCTGCTGATATGGTGGTTATTAAAGAGGGTGAGAAACAGAATAGAGTGCAATATGGTGATATTTTATTTACTGGATCTTCTGAAACTCCTGAAGAATGTGGTTTCTCCTCTGTTGTAACACAGCAAATCGACTACCCGCTATACTTAAATAGTTTTAGCTTTGGACTTCGGCTTACGGATAGATTGCTGTTGAATCCAGAATTTGCTAAATATGTATTTCGCTCACATAATGTCAGAAAGCAAATTATTCGAACTGCTAATGGCGTTACACGCTTCAATGTTTCAAAAAGCAAAATGAAAAATGTGCGTATCCCAGTTCCTCCACTGGAAGTGCAGAGTGAAATTGTCAAGATACTTGACAATTTCACGGAGCTTACCGCGGAGCTTACCGCGGAGCTTACCGCCCGGAAGAAGCAGTATGAATATTACAGGAACCGGCTTTTGACGTTTGACACAGCAAGTCATATCAAAAAAGTTAAACTTGGTGATGTTGCCAAAGTTACTAAATTAGCTGGATTTGAATTTACAAAATATGTGACTTATGTGGAAAAGGGCCATATCATTGCTCTCCGTGGCCTTAATGTAAAAAATGGTAATCTTGATTTGTGCGATGTGAAATACATTGATGGAAGCGACCTTTCAAAATTGGAAAGGAGCAAGTTGCATGTTGGTGATATGCTTTTTACCTATGTAGGAACTATTGGACAAGTTGCATTAATAGATAAAGAGGATACCTATTATTTGGCCCCTAATGTAGCTTTGATTAGAGCTGATAAGAATGTCTTGCTGCCTGAATATATGCGATTTTATTTTCAAAGCTCATTATTCTGGGATACTCAGATAAAAAGATTGTTGCAGTCTTCATCTATGAAAAACATTCCTATGGAGAAAATAAGGAAATTTGAGCTTTTGGTTCCACCTATAGATGTTCAGCGTAGATTAGTTCATGTACTGGATAACTTTGACAAAGTCTGCAATGACCTTCATATCGGCCTTCCGGCGGAGATTGAGGCGCGGAAAAAACAGTATGAATTTTACCGGGATTCCCTCTTGACATTCCTTGAAAAAGGCGAGAGCATTTTAACAGAACAGAACAGAACAGAACTAAGGTACGCCCTGATTAAGCTGCTTCAGTATGTGTTTGGGTATGTAACAGTACGTATTAGTGATGTGGCTGAAACTAATATAGGGTTAGCGACCTCAGTAACCAAATATAAAACTGATAAGGGCGTTCAGTTATTACATAATTCCGATATTCAGCCAAATAGAATTGTCGTCAAAAATTATGAATATGTTTCTCCTGAGTTTGCAGAGAAGAACTATAAAAAGCTGCTTCATAAAGGAGATATTATTACTGTTCATACCGGCGATGTAGGCACATCTGCAGTGATAGGCGATGAATTCGATGGAGCCATAGGATTTACTACTATTACGACGAAAATTCATAATACAGATATACTCATGCCTGCATATCTTTGCCATTTTTTGAATTCGCAGAAATGTAAAAGACAAATCGCTGCAATGACAATTAGTGATAGAAATAATTTGAATCAAAGCAGCTTTGAAAAAATCAGGTTTGAAATGCCTAATTTAGAAACGCAAAGAGAAATTGTCCGGGTGTTGAAGAATATGGATGACTTGCATTCTGATATTTCCTCCGGCCTTCCGGCGGAAATCGAAGCGAGGAAGAAGCAGTACGAGTACTACAGGGACAAACTTTTGAGTTTCAAAGAAAAGAAGGGTTAGTTATGTATGACATGGTGATGGAAGGCGGACGGAACACGGTGGTGGCGGAATATACGCCGGACAAGGAGAGCTATCATTCCGACCATTACCAGAGTGAGGCCCAGCTGGAGGCTTCTTTTATTCAGCAGCTGGAAAAGCAGGGCTATGAGTACCTGACTATTCACCACGAGGAGGATCTCATTTCCAATCTGCGGAGGAAGCTGGAGGAGCTGAATCACATCCAGTTTTCCGATAAGGAATGGAATCGCTTTTTCAAAGGCTGCATTGCCAATGAGGCTGATGGCATTGTGGAGAAAACGAGGAAAATCCAGCAGGATTATATCCAGCTCCTTCGCCGGGACGATGGATCCACAAAAAATATTTATCTTTTGGACAAGGAACATATTCATAACAACAAGCTCCAGGTGATTAACCAGTACGAAGAGGAAAAGGGAAGCCACAAGACCCGTTATGATGTGACCATTCTGGTGAACGGCCTTCCTCTGGTGCATGTGGAGCTCAAGCGGCGAGGTGTGTCCATCCGTCAGGCTTTCAACCAGATCGAGCGGTACCAGCGAGATTCCTTCTGGGCTGCGTCCGGTCTCTATGAATATGTGCAGATTTTTGTCATTTCCAATGGCACTGATACGAAGTATTATTCCAATACCACCAGGGACAGCCATATCAAAGAGGAAACAGCGTCGGGACGAAAGAAAAGTCGGAAGACCAGCAATTCCTTTGAGTTCACCAGTCATTGGGCAGATGGGAGAAATCGGAACATTTTCGACCTTGTAGATTTCATCAAGACCTTCTTTTCCAAGCATACCCTCCTTTCCATACTGACCAGGTACTGCATTTTCACTACGGAAAATATTCTTATGATTATGCGGCCTTACCAGATCGCCGCTACGGAAGCCATTTTGAACCGTATCGAGGTGTCCAATAATTACAAGCAGATGGGCACTGTCAAGGCGGGGGGCTATATCTGGCATACCACAGGCTCCGGGAAGACACTGACATCCTTCAAGACTGCCCGTCTGGCTACGGAACTGCCTTATATCGACAAGGTCCTTTTTGTGGTGGACAGGAAGGATCTGGATTACCAGACTATTAAGGAGTATGACCGTTTCCAAAAGGGTGCTGCTAATGGAAACAGGAATACGAAAATCCTGACGAAGCAACTGGAGGATCCAAAGTGCAGGATCATCATCACTACCATTCAAAAGCTGGATTCTTTCATCAAGAAGAATAAGGCCCACGAAGTGTACAAAAAGCACATTGTCATGATTTTTGATGAATGCCATAGAAGCCAGTTCGGAGATATGCACCAGGCTATCGTGAAGCATTTCAGAAATTACCATATTTTTGGTTTCACCGGTACGCCTATTTTTGCAGCTAATGCCAATAAGAGCGGGAACTTGCGATATGCTACAACGGAGCAGGTTTTCGGCGACCGTCTTCACACCTATACCATTGTGGATGCAATCCGGGACAAGAATGTGCTGCCCTTCCGTATCGACTATGTGAATACCATGAAGGAGAAGCCCGGGCTCACAGACTCCCAGGTGGAAGCCATCGACAGGAAGAAGGCTCTGGAGGCACCGAAGCGGGTCAGTGAAATTGTGAAGTACGTGCTGGATCACTTCGACCAGAAGACGAACTGCAGTATTTTCTACGCCCTGAAGGGTCAGCGGGTGAATGGGTTCAACTCCATTTTTGCGGCTGAATCCATTCCCATGGTGAAGAAATATTATGTGGAGTTCAAAAAGCAGATGAGAGAGCGGGGAAAGCATCTCACCATTGCCACCATTTTCAGCTATGCACCAAACGAAGAGGCACCGGGACACGTGATTTCCGATGAGGATTTTGATACATCCACCCTGGACCAGAGCTCCCGGGACTTCCTTGAAAGCGCCATAGAGGATTACAACGAAACATTCCAGACCAATTTTTCCACCGATAATGACAGCTTTGAGAACTACTACAAGGACATTTCCCAGCGCATGAAAAAACGGGAAATCGATATGCTGCTGGTGGTGAATATGTTCCTTACCGGCTTTGATGCCACCACCTTGAATACCCTGTGGGTGGACAAGAATCTGAAGCAGCATGGCCTTATTCAGGCCTTCTCCCGCACCAACCGTATCTTGAATTCCGTGAAGACCTTCGGCAATATCGTATGTTTCCGCAACCTGGAAAAGGAAACGGACGACGCGCTGGCCCTCTTCGGTGATAGAAACGCCAGAGGCGTGGTGATTCTGAAGGATTTCAAATCCTACTTTGAAGGATACAAGGATGAGAATGGGGAATCGGTGCCGGGGTATAAGGCCCTTGTGATGCTGCTGAGATCCAAATTTCCTATGGGAGAGGAAATTACCAGCGAGGCGGCACAGAAGGAATTTATTCGTCTCTTTGGTAAAATACTTCGTCTTCGGAATATTCTCCGGGCCTTCGATCAGTTTGAAGGCTACGATATCATGACCGAAAGAGAACTGCAGGACTACCAGAGCCTTTATATCGACCTCTATGAAGACTGGAAGCCAAGGGGAAAGGAAAAGGAAGATATCAACGACGATATCGTCTTTGAAATGGAACTGGTGCGCCAGGTGGAAGTCAATATCGACTACATCTTAAGTCTGGTACAGAAATATCATGACGGACACAGAAAAGATAAGGAACTCCTGGGCATTATTGATAAGGCCATGGACTCCAGCCTGGAGCTTCGGAGTAAGAAAGAACTGATTCACGGATTCATCAAGGAAGTGGATGTGGCGCCGGATGAACCCATGAATGTGGCCGATGAATTTCATAAATATGTGGCAGAAGAAAAAGAAAAGGAACTGGACAGCCTCATCCAATCCGAAAACTTGAAACCGGAAGAAACAAAGTCCTTCATGGCCAATTCCTTCCTGGACGGTGAAATTTCCACCATCGGCACCGGCATTGATAAACTCATGCCGCCTATGTCCCGATTCGGATTTGGCGGAAGTGACAGGGAAGGAAAGAAACATCGAATCATTGATAAGCTGAAGGCCTTCTTCAACAAATATCTGGGCATTTAAAGGAAAGAAAAAGACAGGCACCTGCTCAAAGCTGCCTGCCTTTTTTGAGTAGAAACACCATGATACATTTACAGAGTCGTGTTTCTTCTTTTACCTTAAATTACAAAAGGCGCTCTTCAATGGGCGCCTTTTAATTTATGAGAATTGCTGTCAAAGTCGGCTTGTAAAATTTGCAGTGAAGCCACTACCACACCTTAAGGGGTAAAGTCCTTTCCTCAGATGACCCGGAGGGCGTTGGGGAGACGGACGTACTGAAGGTGTTCGGACATGTCCATGTAGAATTCCACGTCGGTGTAGAAGGTATCCATGACTTCATGGAAGTGGGTGCCCAGGTCTTCTTTGAAGGTGTATTCCAGGTAGTAGGGGGTCCAGCCGGCTTTCATGAAGAAGTATTTCATGGGGTTCAGTTCTGCCGGGCAGGTGAGGTGGGCGGCCTGTAGGAGGTCTTCGCCGGTGGCCCGGTCGAAGCCGAAGTAGGAGGCCATGGAGAGGACCAAGAGTTTCAGTTTGTAGTCTTTTTCCACAAGATCCAGTACGTCCATATTGACGTAGAGATCAGAGGCGATGGAGCGGATTTCCTTTTCTTTCGCCTTGTATTCTTCTTCAGACATGGTGATGGGGTAACCGTTTTTCATTTCGTAGAGCAGGCCTTTTCCTTTGGTATCCATAATGGACCTCCTTTTTGAAATATAATATATTATGATTTTATATTTATATTTTACTATATGTATTCAGAAATTTCAATAAGGCATCTTTCGGCGCGGTCGGGATCGGGATCGGCGCGGTGCTTTCCGGTATTCCCGTAGGTTGACGCGGCTTCGCCGCGAGGGTTGATGGCGCCGCCGGGCCTTTGGCCCTGTGCGCCAAGGGTTCTGCCTGTGATCGGCTTCGCCTTACAGGCGGGTTGAGGGCTCTCGCCCTCGGGAGGTATATAGATTGTGGAGGTCCTGCATAGGACCTCCAAGTCAGCCAAAGTAGGCCCTTAGCCTGCCCATTAAAGGGCTTACCTATTGGTTGGCTGACCGTGCCCGCTGGCGAGGTACGGCGCCCTCGGCGCCATTTTTTATGCCGCCTTTGGCGGCGAAAACCGTACAACCGTCCTGCGGGCGTTGGAAATGCATTCCCCCTTGCCCGCTTCGCGGGACTTCTCCACAGGAAAGCGTCTCACGAAATTTTCGGCTGCCTTACGGCCTCCTACAAATTTCGTTCGCTTGCCACCCCGCAGTTCGGTGGGGCGGCAAAAGGAAAGCGCCTTAATGGGCAGGCTAGGCGCCTTACTTCGCCCCACTTGGAGGTCCTATGCAGGACCTCCACAGTGGCAGAATAACCCGTGCTTATTGTAGTACAACTTATGAATGGAATAAAATAGATAATCAACATGAATCAAAAGAGCTGTGAGAACATATCGTTCATTTCTTCACAGCTCTTTTGGTTCATGCATATTGTATGGTTTTGATGGATTCCAGGTCTTTTCGCATGGTTTCCCGAGCCTCACGGATGTCGATATCATCCTGCAGGTTCAGAAAGTAGCGGTCTGACACGCCGAAGTATTTACCCAGACGGAGAGAGGTATCTACGGTGATTTTTCTCTTATCCGCCAGGATGGCCTGTATTCGGGAAACGGGGACATGGATATCTTTTGCCAGGTGGTAGGCACTGATTCCCATGGGCTTCATGAATTCTTCCAGGAGAATTTCACTGATTTTGGGAACAGGAATATATGTGTCCATTTTTTCACTCCTTTTATGAATGGTAATTAACGATTTCTACGTTTCTGCTTACACCGTTTTCAAAGATAAAGCAAATGCGGTATTGCTGATTGATGCGTATGCTGTATTGTCCTGCCCTGTTTCCATGAAGCAATTCCAGATGGTTAGCGGGAGGAACCCGTAAATCTTCTAACCTTTCCGCATTATCAAGCATCATCAGCTTCCTTAGGGCAATCCTTTGAATGGACTGTGGAAGTTTTTTTGAAAACTGCTGATTATAAATCTTTTCAGTTTCCTTATCTGCGAAGTCTTTATCATAACTACATTATACCTGTATAACGTATACAGGCCAAAGGGGTAGTTAAAAGGAAAGCTGCTCTGGAAATGGGGGCATGAAGGTTCAAATGGACAAGCCCTGTCGGGCTTGAGGGTTCAGGCGCCTTTCGGCGCGGTCGGGATCGGGATCGGAATCAGGACTTAGTCGGTGCTTTTCAGTATTCCCGAAGGGCCCTGCGCCTGTGGCGCAGAGGGGCATATGGCATCCATCGGGCCTCCGGCCCTTGGTGCCAAGGGTTGTGGAGAAAGGTTGCACCCCACAGGGGAAACGACTCACTACATTTTGTGCGTCGCTCCGCTCCTTCAAAATGTGTTCGCTGTGCATCGCTCCGCTCAGGGGGCCGCCGATTGGCGGTCAGGATCGCGATGGAGCATCCTATCGGTACTCTGCCCCGTACACCCTTTCCCGCTTCGCGGGACTTCGCCCCGGTGGGAAGCATGTCACTGGATTTTCAGGTCGCTTCGCTCTCTTACAAATCCAGTTCCTTTGCCACCTCAAGGGGAAACGAGAAAATAGGTGGCACTGGATATTGTGTCACATATGACACTGAAAGTAAATCCCGTAACGCTGACTTTATAAGCATTGCCGCAGAGCGGCAATCCACAACCCTCTGAACCCTCTGAACCCTTTGAACCCGGGCGCCGAAGGCGCCTGAACCCTCAAGCCGCAGGCGTGTCTACAGATCAAAAATAGGCCGTCACGCTGGTACCCAGTACGTACTCATGGAAGTCCCCGGTCACAATGCCGCTGCTTCTATTTTTCAGGGAGAATCCTTCCAGCGCCCACACCAGTCCTTTTACCGGTACGAAATCAAGGCGGGCGCCCCAGCCGGAGAAGCCCATGCGGCGGAAGAAGGTAGTGTCGGCGTCCATGGTGGGAGCGAGAAGGGCAGAGGAGGGGAGGTGGTAGTAACGGACCCAGACTTCATAGCTTCCCGCCCGTTTCGGATCCGCTTCCCCGTACATCGCCGCTGCCACATAGCCCGGTTTCGTTTCGCTGAAATGGTCCTTTTCATGATAGCCGTGGGAGAGGACGTAGTCCACACTGAAGGTCCAGTCCTCATTGGGAGAGTAGGCACCCTTTACTACGCCTACCTGCTGGCGGTCAAAACGCTCTCCCGATTTCCCGGAAGGCGAAAGGACCGGTATGGATTCCTTATGGCCGTGGATGGCTCTGAAATCGGCATAGGCGCTGTGAATGAGCCATTTGCCCAGGGTTCTCTTATTTTCCAGCACCAGCACCTTCCTCGCTTTTGAACGGTCCTCCGCTGTACGGCCGTAGAAGAAGACCGACCGCCCCGGTCCCTCATCATCATGGCCATAGCGGATGCGGAAACCGTCCATTTTCTTGTCCAGCAGATCCCCGTCCATGAGGTAATAGTTCAGCCGCCCCGCCTCTATCTTGAGGCTCTCATTTTCGTACTGCAGGTAAGCCCGGGAGAGGAAAAGATGGTGACTGCTCCCCGGCCCCTGATCTATGCGGTTGTCCTCCAGCGCCGTTTTCAAAAGCAGATGGGGCGTCAGGCGGAGCACAGGAAACAGGCGGAAACGCCGCGTTTCCATGGTCACCTTCTCATCCTGCCTCTTCCAGGCCCCGCCCTCAAGTGACCGGGCCTTTCCGCGAAAACGGCCATTTCCATAGAGCCAGCGGTAATCGCCATGGATTTCAAACCATGGAACCTTTTCTTCCTGTTTCTCCAAAGCAGCTCCCGCTTTTTCCAGATTTCCCATATCCTCAGGAACCGGGCTTTCCCCATGGCAGAAAGACCAGGGAAGGCATGCCAGAAGCATGGACAGAACCATTCTTTTCCACATAAGACACCTCTCTTTATGAAATCTTCATACCCCTGAATGTATCATATCATGAAATAAGACACTCTCCAAATGAAAAACCTGTACTTTAGTATAGGTTTTTTTCATTTTTATTTTGCTATAATCAGGCCGGAAAAGGGAAAAGGGCCTTGGCCAAAGGCCGGAAAGCCCGCCATCTCGGAAAAGACAGCTCCGCCATATTCGTCGGAAACAATAAAGAAAGGAGGAAATAGAAGCATAGGAGAATCGGCGCCGGCAGGAGTAATGAAAAGAGAAAGAAGGTAAGAAGTATAAAGGAGGGACCCCTATGAATCGGGTATACAAAGTCATCTGGTCTAAAGCAAAACATTGTTATGTGGTCACGTCTGAAATTGCAAGGAGCGTCACCAAGAGCGCCTCTTCCGCCCGCTCGGCAGGCAGGAAAGGAGCCGCCGTCCTGGCAATGACAGCTCTCTTATTCACAGCTGGCGGCGTATTGGGTGAAGCGGCCGACCAGGCTAACCTCAAAATTGATGAACACGGTGTGGTTACCATGGTTAAAGACGACAGCAACCAGGATGTGAACAAACTGGTACTGAAGGTAGATGGTGATAATCAGATCACCATGGATAAAGATGGCATCCAAGTGGGCAAGAACAATATCGTCATTGGATCTGACGGTACCATCAAAGGGGCGAATGAAAGGTTTACGGTTGGCACAGACGGCAAAGTCACAGCAGCATACGGCAAAATCGGCACGGTGGATATCACTTCCGCAGGCGCAGTCTCCGGTGTGATGAACCTGACCGTTAACGGAAATGTAGATGCAGGCGGCAGTTTGAAAGTAGGCAATGGTAACTTCACAGTAGATGGAAATACCGGAAATGTAACCACTGGCATCGCTACCATTGGCGACGACCTGACCGTTAAGGGCGATACAGAAATCGGCGGCGACCTGGGCGTGAACGGCAACATTAAAACCAATAGAGGTTTTATTCAGACTGGTGGCGGAAACATCAATACCCAGGGTGGAGCACTTCGTACCAACGGAGGTAATATCAATGCAGGCAACGGTACTATCACCGGAAATAAATTGACAGACGGTGTAGCTTCCCTCCAGAATGGAAATCTGACTACAACCGGCAGCATCAACACCACCGGAACGATAACCGGCGGCACCGTAACTTCTACGGACAACATCTCTGCATTGGGCAACATCTCTGCAGTGGGTGACATTCACGCAGGCAACGCCATTTCAGGGGCCAGTGCTTCTATCCAGGGCGCTCTGACGGCAGGCAGCGCCACCATTACCGGTGACCTGACCGCCGGCGGTGCTATCCAGGGTACGAGCATCTATGATGGCACGGCAACCATGAAGAATGGCGACATCACCGGTGTGAAGAACCTGAGTGCTGAAACCATCACCACCCACGGCGACTTGACGGTCAACGGCAAGCTGAATATGGATGAAATCAACATGACCAAGAATGGTATTGTAGGGGACAACAACGTAACGGCCAGCACGAAAGTGGCAGCCGGCGAGATCACCTCCTACAAGAAAGCCACCAGCACGAAAGATGGCAGCGAAAAAGAAAGCGCCATCGACTACGATGAAAAAGGCACTTCCACTTGGGCCAAGGCTACCGATGCAGATGGTAAGTGGAACAAGAGTATTTTGACTGTAGAAGGCACGGGCATCAAGAGTACCGCAACCGACGGAACAAACAAGACCTACACCAAGCAGACTGCTGTGGATATCAAAAATACGGCTAAAAACGGTACCATTACCAATGACGCTATGGATGTGCTCAACAAGGGCGCAAACAGCGTCATCAACAAAGTGGGCGATAACAAGGTCGCTGTAAAGACCGACAGCGTCAAGGCAGCTTATGGTTCTGATACCTACACTACCTGGAATGGTAAAGGCATTACCAGCAATACAAGCGGTAATATGAGAAACAGCGCGAAAAACATCACCAATAAGGCAGAGGAAAAACTGTCCAACTCTGCGGCAGAAATCGAAAACAGCGCTTCCAAGTCTATTACAGACAAAGTAGGTGAAAACACTTCCTGGAAGATGACGGATGGAAAGATTTCGGAATCGATTGACAATGGAACTGCAAGCAACAAGGAAAATACTACTGTTGACGGCACAAAACGGATTATTACCAATGACGAAGGTACCGGAATCTATAACCAGACTGCTACCAGCAACAATATTTCCTTGAAGAATGCGGCAGGAGACACTTTCTTTACTAAATCCGAATCTCTGAATGGCGAAAAAACCAGTGTTAAGAACCCGAATGGCTCCAGCACCATTAATCAGTCTGCTGAGAGCATTGTGAATTTCGTGAAAAACAGTGAGGGTACCACAAAGACAGAACAGTCTGCTGTGGATATCAAAAATACGGCTAAAAACGGTACCATTACCAATGACGCTATGGATGTGCTCAACAAGGGCGCAAACAGCGTCATCAACAAAGTGGGCGATAACAAGGTCGCTGTAAAGACCGACAGCGTCAAGGCAGCTTATGGTTCTGATACCTACACTACCTGGAATGGTAAAGGCATTACCAGCAATACAAGCGGTAATATAATGCTCATGTACGGTAAAGAAGCAAGCAACCGAAAACAATAGATAGACCGCCAG
>ERZ791746.1401-NODE-1401-length-16392-cov-2.519067_pt1 | contig 16392 bp, 8 predicted proteins | sample MGYA00510038_ERZ791746 | MGnify/ENA primary metagenome ERZ791746 (study PRJEB30046, sample SAMN00792018) | human gut metagenome | study: EMG produced TPA metagenomics assembly of the A metagenome-wide association study of gut microbiota in type 2...
TTAAAGATAATCCCGAAGACAGTTCTTCTGCTGCTTACGGGGCAATCAAATAAACAGGCTTTCTTTTGCCTTGTTAGTTCTGTGGGTTATTAAGGTTTGAAAGTGAAGCGGGACACTCTATTGAGTGTCCCGCTTCTTTTTTAATTAGTGTACTTTACGAGTTGGCTTCGTTGTGACTACTCTATTAGCGTTTGGGAGTCACTTTCGTACCTGTAGAAGCACCTTTATTTACTGTGTCAGTTGTTGGTGCTGTTACCTTTTTCTGCTCTTTGAGAGAGGTCAGATATTGTACAACGGCATATTTAGCAGCGGCGATGGTCTCGCGATTAACCTTTTCGATCACGCTGCCATGGGCAAGATCATCGGTATTGATATAGCCTTCGAGCATCAGCAACTGAACAATCATGTTGTTGATATTGGTCTCTTCACTGTATCCCTCTGCAATGTAGAGCAGAGAAACTTTTGCTGTAAACTCTTCTGCAAAATCGGGATAGTTGGGTAGACTCATCAACTCTTCGAACGTCTCACCGAAGCTGGTCAACTCAATATTCATATTGGGATTGATCAACAAGGGGCTGAATTCCCGCTTCGGATCTGAGGGCGTAAAGTTTACCAGATTGGAGATGTCCACTTTTTTCGAGCGGTTGTCCATACGACGAAGATCGGCTTTGCGCATGTTGTCGAGCTGATAGAGATAGAAGTTGTATCGCCACAACTCTGAGCTATTCATCTCACCGTGGAAGATGTGGTTGTACTTCTCGTTCAACAGACGTTTCACCTTAATTTTGCCTTCATTGATTTCGGGTTTGTTGACACGTACCTCCTGAATCAACTGCTTCAACGCAGCGGCAGCCTTTTGCGGTCCGGTGATCTCACGGCCTTTTTTACCGATTTCGGTTGATAGTACGCCGCATTGGATGTGGCGTGCCTCACCCTTGCCGTCTTTGCCACCGCGCAGGCAGGTGATCAGATTTTGAACGCATTCGAGCTGTCCCTCTTCGGCAATGAATGGCTGTCCGCCCGGCGTGCTGGCCAGCGCATCGAACATCGAACTGAACATCTTGCGATCGATCAGCTTCTCGTCGGTGATACGGTCTCCTTCGAACAGGTACGAAACGGTGGCGATGAAACGGTTCTGGATCATGTCGAATGCTACATCTTCGATTGTGTATTCCACCTCATCGCGGGTAAAGGTCCGACCGACGAAGATCATCTTCACCACCTCCGTAATATCGATCTTGTCGAGCAGCTTGAATGATGATGCAAGATAGTACTGTTTGTCGGCCTGGCAGAAATCCCAGTCGAGGATATCATCCAAATAGTTGCCATGGCGAGAAATCACTTCGACAATATTCTTATCAGCCGTATAACGTTTCAGTGTACGCTGGAAGTTCGGGCCATCGCTACTGGTGGCCTTCTCTTTACGCTCACCATGAGCATCGATGTACAACAGGAAGTTTTCCGGATTGTCGATACGGGTGATGCCACCTTCGCTCTTGGCATAATTGCTGGCTGACAACATAATGTCCACTTTGTACGGCATTGTGATGTCGCACATACCGCTTACGGTACTGCGGGCATTACGGTCATCGACATTACTGTCGGCACTGCTCTCAAACAGATATTTGTAATATTTGATGTAGTCCGGATCAAAGTCAGTGGTGCGGGAGAAGTCACCCACTTCGGTTCCAATACCGTACAGATTACCATCCGCATCCTGGAACTCGTGGAACATATCTCCGGCAACCATCTTAACAGAGCGGATGCCCTCCAGGTTGTTGCGCAGCCATTTCAGGACAAAGGCAGCGATCATTTCGCTCTTGCCTACTCCACTGTCACCATTGATCTCGACTACAAATACGCTACCATCGTTCTCTTCAACCATGAACAATGAGCCGTGGCGCGGGGTCCCACCCATCTCTTTCACCTTCTCGTTGATGACGGTCAAACGCGGTTTTTTGACATCACCGAAGTAGTCGGCCTCTGACTTCAACGGGGTGACGATCGTTTTGATATTTCCGGTCGGACCTTTGATGTCGAAGTAGCCGATTTGCGGGAATGAGATCAACTTTTCGGGCGCTCCGAGCAGCGAAATCACATCCGGCACGAAATTCCGAATATCTTTCAGGCTGATATCTTCCGTATAGTTCAGACGGTAGTTATCAGTCAGGTATTTCAGATACCCCTTTTGGAAGATAACCAACTCCTTGACAATACCGTGTTTTACTACTTTGCAACGATAGTCGTCCGAGTCCATATTGGCAACGAAACGCGACAAACGGTGTGTAAAGAAAGCCGAATCGGGACGCAGGTCCATGTATCGGATATACTCTGTCGGGTGATCCGACGGAATAAGACCGTCCGGTTTGCGACTCTCTATGCGGTCCATTTTATGGAATGGATACTCTCGTTTTTTGGCGTCGGTGACAATACGAGTGTGCTCCTGAACCGGTTGTTCCGAAGAGATCACACCGCACTTCGACATCAATTCGTTGATCCAGTTGATCCGTCCACCGGCAAAGGTTTCGAGAGTTTTGTTCTCCATATCGAACCCCTTATAGATCGAGATACCGTGCTGAACCATCTCGTTGACACTCGAGTTCTGTTTCTTGAAAGCCGTCTCAACGAGACGTACAATCGTATGGGCATAACGACGGTAGTAGTCGGTACCACGTGTACGTTTGATCAGGCTGATGTAGAAACGAACCACTTTGCGACTGACGGCATAGATCTCGTTTTCAGCGATCTTGATATCCTTTTTGCGCATGATGTAGTTGCTCAGTTCCTGCAACTCCATCGGAAGAATGCTTGAAACAAACTCTTCGGTAAGCATCTTCATCTCGGTGTCATCGCACTCTTTGATCCGCTTGTCGAAATAGGCCAGTTTGTTGCAGACCATTTTGTAGAACGACTTGTCGTTCTCAAGCAGATAGAGATAAAGGATCTTGTCGGTAATTTCCGGTGCATTGTCCACTCCGGCACGCAGTACATCCTCAATGTAGCCGATACTCTTCTTCGAGATATTCAGGCAGCAGAATTCCGGACGGTTACGCAGGTTTCGCATAAACTCGTCGATCCAGATGTCGAGGTTGAACTGTGAAAGTTTGATACCGGTGATCTCCTCAAAGCATGTGCCTGCTGTTTGGATGATCTCCCGACGACTCGGCTCGAGACTCTCCTTCTCAAATGGCAGGTTGAAGTGGAGCAAAATCTCGCGAATATACTTTTTGAAGATTGAGTTCAGACCCTCCATTTTGGCCTTGTCGAGTTCCGGACTGCCGGTTGCGTTGATGGCCAAAATCTTCATCTTGCTGTCCGAGAAGAGCAGATTCTCCATCTCGATGAGAATCTCCATCATGACGCTTCTCTCTTCCGGATTGTCGAGCACGTGGTGGTTCGGCTGGAAGGTGCGTTTGTTGGTGATATACTTTAATATGATAGCTTTGCTGTATTTCGAGCTGACCGTATTGAAATCGAGATCTGCCAATGCAGGAACGCGTTTATATACCTGAGCCAATAAGTTCTCGTAAATTTTTGTAAACGCAGAACTGCGGATAAATTCGAAAACGTCCTGGCAGGTTCCTACGATATCCCCGTGAAGTTCGATTACAGAATTGGCCGAACGTCCAATAGTTGTGATCGTTACCCCACTCTTTTCGGGTGAAGCGTGATACAGCGAACGAACGTCACGGATCTGCAATGACGGAGCTTTGTCTTTCTTGTACTTCGAGGAAAGCGGATAATCAGCGATAATGCTGTCAATGAAATCCTGATCTTTCGGATAGTTGAACATTTCGTTCATAATCGAAAGACTGTCTCGCCCTTTATTGGCAGGATCCGCACGTTTGATTGCAAACTCTGTCCAATATTTGATAAAGATCGAGAATGCATCCTCTAATTCCGCACCGAGAATTTTCAGCCCTTCTTTGGATGCAGAGGTGTAACCTCCCAATGAGAATCGGGCTAATCCCGTAGGATACGGAACGATAGCTACTCCTTTGTTCTTAGCCAACATTTGGCAGAAGAGCAGCAGGTCTGGGTATGAATATGGTCCCGTGATCTTGAAGTTGAACAGATAGGAACCGTCTGACTGAATCACTTTCAGTTGTGTCCCTTCGGGTGCATTGTCCAGCAAACGTTGTCCAATTTCCTTGGCCATACGCATACGTGTGAGTGACTCCTTGCGGAAATTCTTGTTCACACGGAAACGGTTCAGATTCTTGACCAGTTTACTCTGATAGTAGATAAAGAAGGGTTCGTCATGATATTTGAAATCATCAGGCAAGCCCAATACATCCAATTTATCCAATGCAACCAACTCATCCAACAGGAACAGGTACAGCGGAGAACCTTCAAATCCGGCTGTTTTGTGGAGCTGACGGTTGGTCTTGCTGATTTCGTTGTTTTGTTTGGTCTTCTCGATCTGGCTGACAATAAATTTAACAATCGCCTTCTTGATCTTAGAGCGTGAAGCGTTTTTCGGAAGTTCCGCCTCGATCTGATCCTTGATGCTTTTGGCGACTTGTGCTACCTCCAAAGTGTTATTCAACATCAGTAGCGAGGTGTTGTTACCATGCTCTGCACTGTTGCAACCCCGGGCGTATTTAGCAAAATCGGCAGCCTGAGGCGTTACTGCTACTGCACCGAGGCGTTCACCGGTAGCAGCCAGGTTTTTGGTTGTCGAGAGTGATGAAATCGCTTTGATACGAGTCTGCGCGTAAATGTTGTTCATGATGTAGCGGGACAACGTACGCCATTTCGGCAGTTCGCGATCTTCGATTTTTACACTTTCTGCATAAGCCTCGTCGAGGAACAGTGTGATCTTGCAACTGTTCAGGAAACGCAAGAAATTGTTGGCAGCATCGCTGTTAAAATCAGTGTAGCCGGTTGGGTTGTTCGGGTCATTGATGATGATCGTTGTGTTTTCGCAGAACAGATCCCACAGGCTTCCGCTGTCGTCGAACAGTGAAAGTGTGGATTTGATCCGTTGCAATTTGTTGATCAAACGGTCATATGCCAAACGCCCCTGACTGTCGTTCTCGATTTCTATGTCAAACGGATTGATATCAAAGCAATCATCCGGCAATAGGTCTTTGTACTCCCATGCCTGAATTTCGTTGTAGATAACATAGGGTTTGGGCCTACCGTTCGGATTGAACAGCAGGTCACGGATAATCATCTGGACATCATCAGAGATTGAGGTCTGATCCAAGTTACCCAGTGCTGCAAGGAAATTTTTGACAATATCTTTGTCTTCATCCTTCAGCGCAAAGTATTTGTCACGAATACCCAAATCGATCAAGAATTTTTCGAAACGGCCTTTGTTGTCGGCATCTTTAACGGTCTTGGTCAGGTATTCCTGATATTTCTCTAAGAAAAGATTGATTCCAAAATTTTTATGGAAATGGTTGTGCAGGGTGCGTTCGTAGCAGCTGGGAATAATATCCAAAATCAGCTGGCATGCATAACGAATCTTGCTGTTGAGATTGTTGTAGGTCTTACTTCTCAAATAATCCCCAAAAGTCTTGATCTGATGGCGTCCACCACCCTCAAGAATGGTGACAATGTCGATCAGTTTGTTGCCGGCATAGAAATAGTTTTTCATCCGGCTTTCGAACTCGTCGATCAGCTCCTGAGTCTGTACCTTTTTGGTATCTTGCTTGTGGCAATTTTCAAGGAAGAAAATAAAGTCACGCAGTTTCTCCAAAGAGTATTTATCCTGTACGATTTGACGTGAGAATGAATCGAGCTTGAACAGGGTAATTCTCTTTTCAATGTCGTTCGGATCTCCAGTCTGCTCCTCGAGTTGAGTGCGGATTTCGTTGGCATACTCTGCAATCTGCGCCTCGATCTTTTCACGGAACTCCTTGAGATAGGACGGATTGACGTTTTCCAAAATCAGACGCAGGTTGAGCTGTGTATTGGAAGGTGATCCCAATTTTTTGGTATGTACCTTGTTGAGTGTGTTGATGATGCCGTTGTGGAAACAGAACACCAACGAGGTATTGGAGCTGCGAGACTCTTTCGAATCATCCACGATGACCAAGCGGGTCAACAGTGGGAACCATTTTTCGCCAGCATAGTGGTTGATACGTGCATGTTTGACTTTGACCACAAATACCGAGGTGGTGTCTGTGGTCATGCGCTCGTAGAGTACCTCTGGTGCTGGCGACTCCATGACTACGATACAGTCTTTGCTGAAGACATCGCCGCGAAGCAACGATACAGCCTTATCAGCATTGCCCGAGATGACAGTGCGGATCAGTCCGTTCATACCTTTGAAGTTCACGGCCCATCTGCTGCGTTGCAGGAAGTCATTGACTTCGGCTTTGGTTGTGTAATGGGTACTCTGGCTGATCATCTGCTCAAGGGTATCCATCAAGTAGTTCCAGTGAGCTTCATTGATATCACCCGTTACACCGATCACATCACGGTATTTGCGCAGATCACGCACGTGACCGCCAAGCTGGATTTGTGACATGAAGTCGATGTGCGAACTGTTGATCGGAGGTGTTCCGACCGACAGATCGTGGCTGTCACGGATATTGATCAGGATATTCTTGGTTTCTGTGGTTGTCCCGTCAGTGTCGAGTACCGAGTTGATCTTTTTGACGAACTCCCCACGTTTACTGCTCAATTCGAATGCTTTCGAATTGTTGTGAGGAATCAACATCAACGATACATCGGTATAGCCGGGAATGTCCTCACGGAACTTGAGCAGGTAACGATTGATCTCGGCCTGTTGTCGAGCTGGATCGTCGGGCTCTTCCATGCAGAGACTGACGAAATTGGTCAAATTGTCGAAAATATGCCGGGGTAAAAAGATCTCGGCACGTTCGCCCAATGATTCGTACAAGTTCAGCAACTGGAGAGCTTCGTTACTGAGGAATGCTTTGGGTTCGCCTACAATTTTCATGATTTCCGAATGGTTTGTATTGCTTGTTCTCTCTATTATCGCACAAATATAGCCTGACAATTCGGCAATATTTCTCGTGTGTTAAAATTTTATTGTATTTGTTGTAAAATATACAAAATACAATAAGAATTTAAATGGAAAAATCGATTGTTGTTAGATGGGTATAGACCCCCACATACATAAATCTTGGATAAATATAGGGATTATTTGTCGAATTATGTGCTGAAAGTTTTGCACAATTTGTTAATAAATGCCGTAATAAAAAGAGAGACCGAATGTTCGGTCTCTCTTTTTATCGGAAGAATAATAGATATAAGGGTTCGGTTAGAGTTCGTAACGGAATATTTGAGCCGTTACGGTTCGATAATCCTTTTGTAATTGCAGTAACGTTTCGCGATTTTGGTAAAATGTATTCACCTCAGTGAAATATTCAATTACGGAGATTTGTCCGGCATCCAGCGCTTTGTTCAACAGGTCTATCGTGTTTTGATTTTGCAAAAGGTTCTCGAGTGAGGTGGCAGAGGCTTGCAGTGTCTGTGCCTGTTGGTACAACTGTTTGAGTTGGGCAATGTTGTTCAACTTTGCACTTTGTAATTGGGTGTCACTGTAGTAGCTTTGAGCACGAGCAGCTTTCACCTTGTTTTTGTTTTCAAACATCGGAATAGACATCCCAACGGCAAAACCAGTCAATCTTCCCTCGAGACCGTAATTGTGCCGAAATCCCACTTCGAATTTTGGCAATCCTAAAGCTTTGTTCAACGCAATACTTTTTTGAGCTGCATTACGTTCATGCTCCAATCGCTGCAATTCGGGATTTTGCTCTAAATATAATGCTTCAATGCTTGCATAATCAGGTAACGGCTGTTCGACTGGATATTCCGTCGCGGTAAAATTAACGGGATTTCCTCCTGCCAAATTGGTCAACTGTTCCATACAGGTTTGCAAGGAGGTCGCATTCAAATTGGCAGCAGTCCGTGTCGTAATTAATTCGACATTAATTTTATTGGTCTCCAGGATATTGGCTGTTCCGGTTTCCAGTTTTTGCTGATATATGGCAGCTAAACGTTCTGTGTTGGAAAGACGTTCATTCAACGAGGCTTGTTGTTGACGCAGGTAGATGATCTCTAAACAGAGTAATTTCGCCTGTAATAAGATCTGCTGACGCACTTCCGCCCCTTGACTTTCGTATGCCGAACCTTTGAGTTTTGCAATTTTGTTGCGCGCAGCATAGGCACTTGGAAAATCAAAGCCTTGCATGACTGTTAATTCTGCTTCACTGCCAGCCTCAGGTCGCCGCCACATATTTTCCATTTCTACTGTTGGGTTTTGTAACGAGTTGCCTGTGCGGGCTTCGAGTTTTTGGGCTTCAGTCAATCTGCGTTGAGCCTGTAGCTCCTTGGAAGATTGTTCTATATATTGCAATACTTCATCGATACTTTGTTGAGCCTGCAAAGGTAAGATGCTGCACATGCAGGCCACAACTACCATCATGATGCTCTTTTTCATACGTTTTCGTGTTTACGGTTGAGAATCAGGTAAACGGCCGGAATAATAAATCCGTTGAGTAGTGTCGAACTGAGTAGTCCTCCCAAAATGACCTTAGCCATAGGGCTTTGAATTTCATTGCCGGCTAAGTCGCCTCCCAATGCAAGTGGGATCAGGGCAAGAGCAGAACTCAAAGCAGTCATCAGGATTGGATTCAAACGGTCAAGAGAACCTTGTACAATACTGTTGTGCAGTGATACACCCTCGGCTCGGAGATTGTTGTAGTGTGATACGAGCAGAATTCCGTTACGGGTGGCGATACCCAATAATGAGATAAAGCCTATCACGGCAGGTATGCTGATATCACCAGCAGTAATCCACAAGCTGAAGACACCTCCGATCAATGCTAATGGTAGATTGATCATAATAATACCTGCCATGGAGAGTTTTTTGAATTCTTGGAACAGCAACAGGAAGATGATCAACAGTGAGATGATCGAGGTGAAGAGCAGAATACGCGATGCAGATTGTTCACTTTCGAACTGACCTCCATACTCGACATGGTATCCTTCCGGAAGTGGCACATCGGTTTTCACTATATTTTGAATGTCGTTTACCACTCCTCTCAGGTCTCGTCCCGCAACGTTAGCTGAAACCACGATTTTGCGTTGTGCATTTTCACGATTGATATTGTTGGGACCTGATGATGAGATCAGTTCCGCTACGTAATTCAATGGCACTTTCTGTCCGTTGGCTGCATCCAAGGTGAGGTTGCCGATACGTTCCATCTCACTCCGATTGATGTCGTTGACTTTGACCGTTACATCGAATGAGCGTCCTTGGTCAAATACCTGAGATATTACCCTACCTCCTAATGCGACCTCGACAAATTCAGAAAATTCGGTTAAAGGAATACCATAACGTGCCAACATTTCACGTTTGGGTTTGATTTGCAGTTGCGGCCGTTCCACTTGTTGTTCGACATTCAAATCTGCTACTCCTTCTACTCCTGAAATAGCTGTTTTGATTTGGTTGCCGAGATTGAACAGCTGATTCAGATCGGGGCCGAAAAGTTTGATTGCAATGTTGGCTTTTGTGCCCGAAAGCATGGCATCGATACGGTGTGAAATCGGTTGTCCAATCTCGATATTAACACCTTTGAGAACACTGAGTTTTTGTCGGATTTCAGCAATAAGCTCCTCTTTTGATCTCTCATCGAGAACATAGGGTGCCTCAATTTCCGATGCGTTGACACCGAGTGCATGTTCGTCCAATTCGGCACGACCGGTTTTACGGACTACGGTTTGGATTTCGGGAATCTCTAACAGAATCTCTTCCACATTACGCCCCACTTTGTCTGACTCCTCGAGAGAGATACCTGGCATCGTGGCCACATTGATGGTAAAGGCTCCTTCATTGAATGGGGGCAGGAAGTTGCGGCCCAGACTCAAAAAGATTGCCACTGCGACAACAAACAACCCGATTGTACTGCCCAACACAATGCGTTTGTGTACGAGTACCCACTCCAATGCCGGTTTATAAATATGTTTCAACCAACGGGACAGGAACGGTTCTTTGTCACTTTTGCGCAAGACCTTCTCTCCAGTCAGCAGGTAACTACATAGTACGGGAGTTAGGGTGACTGCTACGATCATTGAAGCAAACAGGGAAACAATGAAAGAGATTCCTAACGGACGCAACATTCGTCCTTCCATGCCACTGAGGAAAAAGAGCGGAATAAAAGCGACGATTGTGATGATGGTGGCATGAACGATCGAGGTTCGGATTTCCGTTGAAGCATCATAGACAACGCGTAATGTGGGACGTCGTTGTTCTTTGGGCAATCGATGATTTTCGCGCAGACGTTTGAATACATTTTCGACATCGATAATCGCATCATCTACCAGAGAACCAATGGCAATGGCCATACCTCCCAAACTCATGGTGTTGATTGTCAATCCCATTAGTTTTAGTGCTAAAATGGCGACTAAAAGAGACAGAGGTAAGGCAATTAATGAAATAACCGTAGTGCGTACATTCATCAAGAAGAAGAACAGTACGATTACGACGAACAGTGCTCCTTCAAACAGCGATTTCTGGATGTTGTCGATCGATCCTTCGATGAATCGAGCCTGCCGGAAGCTGTCGGTCGATAGATGAATGTCAGCAGGTAATTGCGTTTGAATCTCAGCGATAGCTTTGTCCAGCTGTGCGGTCAGTTCCAAAGAGTTTGTGTTGGGTTGTTTGGTGACAGTCATCAATACAGCCGGCTTGCCTTTTTCCGATGCAATACCCATTTTGGGTGCTTTAGCTCCTGTACGTACATCGGCTATATGTTCGAGTAGAATAGGATTCCCGTCAACCGTTTTGATAACCGCTTTACCCATCTCTTCGGCTGAGGTAGTCGAAAGCATTCCACGAATAATGTATTCGTTGCCGTATTGGTTCAGCACACCTCCATTTGAGTTACGGCTTAAATTATCTACAACAGCCAACACCTCATCGAGAGAGACGTTGTAGTTTTTCATGCGAATGGGATCCAACAGGATTTGGTATTCGCGTATGTCGCCTCCGATAACGGTGACCTGTGCTACGCCTCCCGTGGAAAGCAGGCGGGGACGAATGTTCCAGTCTGCAATGGTTCGCAACTCCTCGAGTGATGTGCTATCCGAGGTTAATCCTACAATCATGAGTTCGCCCAAAATCGAGGATTGAGGTCCAAGAGTCGGATTTCCAACGTTGTCCGGTAATGTCGCTGATACTGCAGCGAGTTTTTCAGAGACAATTTGTCGGGCTTTATAGATATCGGTTCCCCAGTCGAACTCCACCCATAACACAGAAAAACCGGTAGTCGAAGAAGAGCGTACACGGCGAACGTCGGTTGCTCCATTGACAGCGGTTTCCAGAGGAAACGAAACGGTACGTTCGACCTCTTCAGCAGCCATTCCCGGGGCTTCGGTCATCACGACGACAGTAGGAGCATTCAGATCAGGAAACACATCCACCTCCATTTGCTGTGCCGTGTAAGTGCCTACACAGAGTAGCAAAACCCCCATAATCATTACCAACAGTCTGTTGTGTAATGAAAAGTTGATGATTTTATTCAACATGGCAGTGGTGGTTTAGTGTTGATGACCGTGAGGAATGGCTCCAGAGAATGAGGCCATTTTGACGCGATATGCTCCGCGACTAACCACTTTGTCACCCGGGGTCAATCCTGAGATGATTTCGACATATTCTCCATCATTGCCACCGAGTTTAACCTCTTGCTTACGGTAACAGTCGCCATCAATCTGCACAAACACAGAGTATAGGCCCTGTTCCTCGATCAGAGAACTGATCGGTACAATCAGGCTGTTTGCCTGAGGAGAAGCGATGAGAAAAACCTCGACAAATGCTCCCGATACAATACCGGCCCGGTTGTCGAATTCAAATGTGATCGGAATATAGGCAGATGTACCGTCCGATGCTTTGCCAATCGAGATAAGGCGCCCTCCTAAATCTTTGAGCGAATAGATCTTATTGTCGTATGAAGTTTTGAATTTGGCACTTGTAATGGTAGACAATAGACTATGATAGCGTTGAGAGACCTCTGCCCGTAATTTAAGACGACGATTTTGTGAAATAGTTGCCAGTGGTTGCCCTACAGCTACATACGCTCCTTCAGAGATGGCAACACTGGTTACATAACCGCCAATAGTGGCACTGACTCCGGTCCCTTGGTTGGTTGTCTTACCGGCAACGGCCTCTTGTGCCGCTTTTGCATTTTCATAAGCCAAACGAGTTTGCTCGTATTCAGCTTGAGAAATGATCTTTTCTTTTACCAAGCTCTCTGCTCGTTCAAATGCGGCTTTGGCTTGTATGTATGTGGCTTGAATTTTTGCAGCGTAATCCCCTTCTGCGATCTCTTTTGATGAGATGTAAAACAGTGTTTCTCCTCGATTGACAGCCGTACCTTCAGATAATTTTTTCGAGGAGAAGGAGACGATACCACTGACAGGGGCAACAACGGTTGCTTCATCGCCCTGTGCAGAAAGGATTTGTCCGCTGGCTGGGATGATTTCGTTGAAGGTGACAGGTTTGACATCATACACCGCAAAATCAGTTTCTGCTGCCTGCTCTTTGGTAAAGACGATCTCTCCTGCAGGATGTCCGGATTCAGCAGCATGTTCTCCTTCATGATTGTGCTCTCCTTCGTGTTCGTCGAGTTCATGAGCGTGGCCTTCATGCGCCATTTCCGATTCGTGAGATGAATGGTCGTGTGTGTGATGCTGGTGCTCGCCACAGCCGATAAACATTGCTGCGGTGAGTAATGTTACAGTGATTTTATACATAATCATAGCTTTGTGTAAGTACATACTGAATTTCCTGCCGATGAGCTTTCAAAAGAATACGGCAGTATGCACATCGTGGAAGATGTGGGTTAAGCTATGAATGCAGGAGGAGCACGTAATGCTGAGACCTCATAAACTTGCACCTCATTTGGAAGTGCAATGCCTGGTACATATTCCCATGGAGATTCGGGAATATCAAGGGTTATAGTTGAGGTCGTTATACAAATGAAGTAAAGATGTGCAAAGAGAAAACAGTCGGAAGTATGTTGGTCATGGGAGTGGCACAGGCAATACAGATGACTTTTGTCATTCGGGTGCTCTGACATTATAAATAGCTGACGCAGATCACAGGTAGCATCATTTTCCGGATGGCTGTGTTTGTCAGCTGTGTTGTGCCTGCATTCGATGCAGTTGTCTGCGACGCTAAAACGAATCGTTCCATCGCAATGGTGATGATGAGGCAATACCGATAGCACCAGCATCAAGATGCCGGTACACAGCAAAATGATTTTTGCGCTTCGTTGCCTCATTGCATTGTGATGTTAGATATTTGGGGCAAACCATTATGCCACTTTGGGCGTTTTGCCGACTTGACCCTTTTTCAACATGCTCCGATAGATCTTATCCATGATAATGGCAATAGCTCCACCTCCGGTTACGTTACCGGCAGTTCCGAAGCTATCCATGGCAATATACAGGGCAATCATCAAAGCTTGCAAATCGGCATTAAATCCGAGAATCGATGACAGCAAGCCGAGTGCCGCCATAATAGCTCCTCCAGGTACTCCCGGAGCTGCTACCATCGCAATACCAAGCATGAAAATGAATCCGGTATATAATTCAAATGTGATTGGATAGGTATCCGGTGTCATCCACATGATGGCCAATGCACAAGCGACAATCTTCAGAATACTGCCTGAAAGGTGGATGGTAGCACAAAGCGGAACAACAAAACCAGCCAAATCGGGATGAACACCCATTTTGATTGTCTGTTGAAGCGAAACCGGGATGGTTGCAGCAGACGATTGGGTGCCCAATGCTGTAGCATAGGCAGGCAGCATGGTTTTTAATAATTTGAGCGGATTGCGTTTAGCGATTAATCCGGCAATCAGGTACTGGATCAACAGCAGTGCAATATGCATGACAAAGATGATGATGATCACCTTCAGGAATAATTTCATAACTTGAGCGGCTTGTCCTTCTGCACCCATTTTCAGAAAGATGCCGAAAATGTAGAGGGGTAACAAGGGAACAATAACCTTCCCGATCAGCATATTGATAATGTCTCCAAATTCACTGAGGACATCTTTGAATGCGCGACCGGGCAAAGCAGCCAATCCTAATCCAAGGATAAATGAAAGTACCAGTGCCGATACTACGTCCATGAAAGGTGGCATGGCAATGGTGAAAAAAGGTTCGATAGTTGAGCTCGAAATCGATGCTAATGGATTGGTCGCTTCGACTGCGGTACCAGCTGCCGAAACGACGTGTGCCCCACCCCCTGGTAAAAGATAAGGGAATGTTGCCAGGCAGGTGAAATAGGAGAAAAATCCGGCAAACAGGGTTGAAACGTAAGCGACGAGAGCGGTGATTCCTAATAATTTACCAGCTCCTGATCCCAAATCGGCGATTCCCGGTGCCACTAATCCCACGATGATTAACGGGATGGCAAAGCTTAAGAAGTTACTGAAAATGGAGTTGAAAGTAACGAAGATTCTTACCATACTTTCCGGGAAGAACCATGAACAGCAAATACCGAGAACGATTGCAATGACAATTTGCAGCAATAAGCCGACCTTGAGACGTCGTTTCATTTGATGAAAATTAATTTTGCCGATAAATATAGGGATTTTTTCTCAAAGGAATGGTGTTTTATGGTAAGTTTATCACCATTTGTTAAAAATGGTGAAATTTTATGGATATAAACGGGTCTAAAATATTTTTATCCGATCTTGTAAGAACGCGTTGTTATTTTGTTAAGATTGCTGTGCTGCACGTAATGTAATTAGTGTAATTTCCGGATAAGTCCCGATCCGCATGGGGTACATCACATATCCCATCCCATCATTGATATACAGATATTGGTTGTCTTCAGAGTATAGTCCGCTCCATCGAGGATACATCCAACGTGCAGGTGACCAAACCTTTTTACCGAAGTGGAGTTTCATTTGCATAGCGTGTACATGACCGGACAGAGTCAGATCAGCTTTGCCAGTCTTGCGAATTTCATCCCAATTTTGCGGTGTGTGTGAGATTGTGATGTTAAAAGCACTGTCCGATACATTGTGGTAGGTCGCATCCAAATCACATCCACCCAATCCTGTTTCGCGGCCGTTATGAAAACCATCCCGTGGATAGTTGACCCCGGAGACCACTATCGAATCTTGTCCTCGATGGATAGCTATGGAGGTATTATTCAGTAACTGCCATCCCATTTGTTGTTGTTGTTGGATAAGCTGTACAACGCTGGCGGCAGGTGTGAAAGTGTCGTCGGATTGTAGCTTCATATAAAACCCCAAATCGTGATTGCCGAATACAGAATAGACGCCATCTATACTTTGTAGTGAGGAAAGAGCTTTCATCTCTTTGGATGTCAATTCCCGGGCATTGGTATTGACCAAATCACCTCCATTGACAATCATGTCAGGATGTATGTCGTTAATGGTTTCAACCATTCGGGTGATCAACGTGTTTTTGACTCCGTAGTTACCGATATGCAGATCTGTAAACATTGCGATTTGATAACCATCAAAAGCTGCGGGAAGTTTGTCGAAAGTAAGGGTAACCTCTTTTACTTCAATGTGGTTGCGACCGCGTGACGCTCCATAAATCATTACTCCCAGACAATAAACTCCTAAAGCCAGGCCGAGTATGGAAAACCAGTACGTTTTGCGTTTGCGAATTTTAGAAATGGGATAATCAAGTGACGAAATGAGCAGATAGATCAGTTTGGGCACAATGGTCATCATGAAGATGGCAATGGTCCACAAAATGATTTGTACCTGTGTTTGAGAGGTTGCATTGGTTGCAGTGCGGTATCCGATCAGGGCACAGATGATCGCAATATCGATGATTAGAAACGAGATTAGATAGCTTCGGTGTACCCATGGTTTGGCGAATATGCTTTTCAGGCGGCGGTAAATTAGCAGATCTTGTAGAATGGAAATTACTGCCAATAGCCCGATAAAAAATTTCAACATGATTAATAAAATATGGATGTTGAGCAAAGATAGTGAAAATCCGTGAGTTGTAAATGGATCAAAATCTGGCTTATCGAATGCGCATCTAATTGGATGGAATAGACTGTCTGTTATCCAATTGATGAAGATAATGCAAAGTTTAATTCACTATTGGTCAGAGAGGTGCAATAACTAATCATATCTCTATATTTTAGGGAATGTGAAATTGCTCGTTAACATGATGGAGTCGCCATGAAAAGATATGACTTGGAGCTATTGATCTGTTTTAGGGAGAATGAGAATAGCATTAGCTACTTTGCGGGGAATACGAATAAACGCAATTCTATCCGAAGGTCGGTTGACGGTCTTACGTTGTTGCGACCATAAAGTCGAAGAGCCTCCTCCATCCAAATTCAGTGCATTTTGCATCCCGAGCATATGGCATGTCCAGGCCAATTCGACTCGGCTCATCCCATCG
>ERZ791746.1425-NODE-1425-length-16168-cov-9.289642_pt1 | contig 16168 bp, 14 predicted proteins | sample MGYA00510038_ERZ791746 | MGnify/ENA primary metagenome ERZ791746 (study PRJEB30046, sample SAMN00792018) | human gut metagenome | study: EMG produced TPA metagenomics assembly of the A metagenome-wide association study of gut microbiota in type 2...
CTTCAGGGTCATTTCCATTACGGTGCGGCCGGGCTCGTCGGTGACCACGTTGATGGCACAGGGCATGGTCTTGGTGCCGTCGTCCAGCACAACGCCGCTGCTCAGCTTGAGGATGGTAGCCTCGTCGGCGCGGGGCTGCACGGTAACGCGGTACAGCTTGGAGATGCCGCCGGACGGATGGGTGACGGCCTGCGCAAAGGCACCGTCGTTGGTCATCAGCAGCAGTCCCTCGCTGTCCTTATCCAGACGGCCCACCGGGTACAGGCGGGCGGGGATGTCGCTGACCAGATCCATCACGGTCTTGCGGCCCAGCTCATCGCTGGCGGTGGTCACATAGCCACGGGGCTTGTACAGCGCCAGATAATACAGCTGCTGGTTCTTCTGGATGTAGATACGCTCGTCATCTACATGGAGCACGTCACGGTTGGGGTCCATCTTGTCGCCCACCTTGACCGGGTGGCCGTTCACCTTGACGCGGCCCTCGGCAATGATCTGCTCAGCGGCGCGGCGGGAGCACAGACCCTGCTCGGCCATGATTTTTTGAATACGTTCTTCTGCCATAATATTTACTCCTTGTGCGCCTCACGGCGCTCAAAACGCGCACCGCTCCCCTGTTTTGCGGGGCACCGGTGCGCGGCTATATAAACCGCAAGCCAAAAAGGCCTGCGGCTGCGGCTTGATTATTATAAAAAGTTACTCTGCCTTGGGCTCCTCTGCGGGTGCCTTGCCGTCCTTTTTGACCAGCGTGGTGAGCTTTTCCACCAGCTCGGGCAGCATGGTCAGGGCGCGGTCGATGCTGTTGGAGCTATCCGACAGCTGAATGGTGCGTACGCAGCCATCCTTAATGACCAGAAATGCCACCGGCTGAATATTGACGCCGGCACCGGAGCCGCCGCCGAACAGATCCTTGTTGGCTGTGTTCTTGCCGTTAAAATCGGTGCCGCCGGAAGCGAAACCGAAGCTCACCTTGGACACCGGCAGAATGGTGATGCCGTCCTCGGTGGTGATGGGCTTGCCGATAATGGTGTTGGAGTCCACCATCTGGTGGATCTTCTCCATGGTAACGTTCATCAGACCCTGAATAGGATGCTCTGCCATAAAACAACTCTCCTTTATTCATCCGTGCAGGCAATGACCCGCCGGAAAGCATTCTGATATAGATTCAGTGTACCACACTTTATATAAAGATGTCCAATACTTTTTTGCGCCAGAACTCGTACAGCACCCGCACAGCGGCAATGACGATGAACAGCGCCTGCGCGCTGACCCGGAAGGTTACCCTGTCCTGCACGGTGGGCTGGGCGCTGCCAAAGTCCGGCAGAACGCGCAGCTGGTCAAACTCCAGAAAGAAAAAGCGATCCAGCACGCCAAGGGTCGGGTACAGCCACGCCTGCAGCTTGCCGTAGCTGCGTGCGGCCGCAGCGGGGTCTTCGCCGCGCACGCCGAGGCAGACCGAGATCTTTGTAAAGCGGATGGTGCCAAACACCGCCCGCAGCAGCGTGCCTACGCCCCGCAGCATGGTGCAGAGCACATCCAGCGTGAGCTTTGCCTTTTGGCGGGGCGGCTTTTCCGCTTTGGGCTTTGCGGGCTGCGCAGCCTTTTTTTCAGCCTTTTGGCGCTTGCGTTCGGCGCGCCATGCGCGGAATTTTGCTTTCAGCTTACCGGTAAAGCCTTTGGGCTCCTCCGGCTGGGCGGGAGGTTCAGGCTTTGGGTATTGGAACACCGGAAAGGTGATGCCCAGTGCCCCGGCTTTTACGGTAAGGGTATCGTTTTGCCAGCAGACATCCGCGCAGAAGGGGCACAGCAGCAACAGCGCTGCGAGCACCAGAATGATCAGCAGCAGGATGCCCATCGCCTTGAGGATGAACAGCAGACAAGCGCCCACTGCGGAAAGAACCATGCCCATGGGTCAGCCCTCACTTTCGGTCGGATCATCTGCCGGTGTGTCGCTATGCACCGGCGGCAGGTCTGCCAGACTGGACAGACCGAACACACGCAAAAATGTATCGGTAGTACGGAAACTGACCGGGCGCCCCGGCAGGTCCAGACGGCCGGCCTCTTCGATCAGGCCTTTTTCCAGCAGGCCGGACACGCTGGACGAGGAGTCCACGCCGCGCACCTGCTCAATAAAGGCGCGGGACACCGGCTGGTTGTAGGCGATGACGGTCAGGGTCTCCATAGCCGCAGAGCCAAGCGGCACAGCGCGTCGGCTGTCCAGTACGCGGCGCACACAGTCTGCCCACTGGGTCTTGGTAGCCAGTTGCCACCGGGTATTTAGATGCAGCAGGCACAGGCCGCTGTCCTCCCGTTGGTAGCGGGTGTGCAGAGCCTCCAACGCGGTCTCCACACTGGACTGGGGCAGCTGCACCGCCTGTGCCAGTTTATCGGCGCCTATGGGGTCGCCGCAGGCAAAAAGCATGGCCTCCACGGCGGCAATGGTTTGTTTCTGGTTCATGGGTTCTCCTTATTGCGTTCCGGGCGGATGCGGCGCATGGTCAGCTCTCCCCGGTCGTCCAGCGCGATGCGTCCGCCGCGCACCAGCTCCAACAATGCCAGAAAGGTGGCCACGTTGGTGCTGCGGCTCTGGCTGCGGGAAAACAGCTGCTCCATTTTTGCCACAGTGCCGCCCAGCATCCGGCGCAGGATATACACCACCCGGCTGGTGACCGACACCATAGGCGCAGTAACCAGCGGTTCGAACTGCTGCTGGGTCGGCACGCGGCGAATTTTGGTGCGGCCTGCCAGCGCCTGCCAGTAGTCGGCCAGTATCTGCGGGGCGTGATGCAGTGCGTAGGTGTTATCCCACTCCATCTCCATAGGACGGCGCACGAACACCGGTGCAGCCTCCCCTTTTGCACGCAGCAGGGCTGCCATGCGGCGGCACTGGTCGTACTCGATGAGCTGACCGGTAAGCTCCTGCTTCATACGCTCGCCCTCTTCGCTGCGGGGCAGCAGCAGAAAGCTTTTCATCTCCACCAGATGCGCTGCCATCTCAATGAAGGCGCTGGCGGTTTCGGGGTCGGGGTCGGCCTGCTCCACGGTGCGGGTGTACTGGTCGATGAGTTGCAGAATGGGAATGTTGTGCAGGTCCATCTTATGTTTGGCTACCAACGCCAGCAATAATTCCAGCGGGCCGTCAAAATCTTCCAGATGGAAGGTCAATTCTTCTGCCAATCAGATCACCGCCCCAAGGCTGCTGGTGTAGACGGCGTAGGCAATGGCGTCGATATAGCCGGTGCCTGCGCTCAAAAGCGACCAGACAGCGTTGTTCAGGTAGTACAGCGGCACATCCAGAAATCCGCCCCAGACCGCTGCCAGCATAACGATCATGATATATCTTTCGTACCGCATCAGCCCAAAGTAGATACGCTGCGGCAGCACTACCAGCAAAATACGGCTGCCGTCCAGCGGCGGCACGGGGATCAGATTGAACACCGCAAGGCTGACGTTCATCAGCACCAGATACCGCAAAAACATGGCAATGTAAATGGTGGCGTTATTGACCGGCGCCCAGTAGTACATCACCTTCCATGCCACCATGCCAAGGTAGGCCAGCACAAGGTTTGCCACAGGGCCTGCCAGCGCGGTAAGCGCCATGCCCCACTTGGGGTTTTTGAAGTTGCGGGGGTTGGTGGACACAGGCTTTGCCCAGCCCACGCCCGCAAACACCATGCACAGCGTGCCCAGCAGATCGAAGTGGGCAAAGGGGTTCAGTGAAAGACGTCCCTCACGTTTGGCGGTGGCATCGCCCAGCAGCCATGCTGCCAGTGCATGGCCGGCCTCGTGGAACGGGATGGCCACCAGCGCCACCAGTGCGCGGATGATATAATAGGTTGCCTGTGTGGTCATGTAAATCTCCTGTCAAAACGAATTTCTTCCTTTATAATACTATTTTTTTTTGGCTTGTACAAGCCCCACCGCACCGGGAATGCAAAAAGCTACAGGAAATTTGAAAAAAGGCTTGCTTTTTCTTTGCATCTCTGGTAAAATAGTCAAGCTGATTATTTTGATTCCATACTTCACTGTAGGAGGTGCAAGTACCATGGCTAAGTGTGAATGCTGCGGCAAGGGTGTTACCTTTGGTATCAAGGTTTCCCACTCTCATCGCCGTTCCAACCGTACCTGGAAGCCGAATGTCCGTCGTGTCAAGGCGGTCGTGGAGGGCTCTCCCAAGTATGTCTACGCATGCTCCCGTTGCCTGCGCGCTGGCAAAGTTACCCGCGCTGTCTAATTTGGTGTATGTGGCCGGTCACTTTGTCGAGTGGCCGGCTTTTTTATTTGCCGCAAGGAGATGAAGAAAATGTCTTTGCCTGTTGATCCCATCATGCTGCTGAGCGTGGTGAACCTGAAACTGCGGGATCAGTATAAAGATCTTGATGCGCTGTGCGAAGATCTGGAGGCCGACAAGGCCGGTTTGTGCGCAAAGCTGCACGCTGTGGGGTACGATTACGACCCGCAGCGCAACCAGTTTGTCTGAATACAGCTTCCAAATCCGGCACCGGTGCGCAGCGACTGTGCCCGGGCCGGTGAATGATAAAATAAGGAGTGCTTGATTTATGATCCAGGGTACCTATTACAAAGAGTGGAGCACGGTTCTGGGCCGTGAGATGGAGTTTAAGGTGTACGGCCATGCCGGTGTGCCGGTGCTGGCACTGCCCGCCCGCGGCGGCCGTTTTTACGACTGGGAGAACAACGGGATGCCCGATGCCATTGCCCAGCTGCTGAACGAGGGCAAGGTGCAGTTGTTCTGCGCAGATGTTGTGGACGGCGAAGGCCTTTTGAACGGCGACCTGCCCCAGCGCCGTCGCGCCGAGCTGCAGGAGAAGTATTTCGTCTATCTGACCGCTGAGCTGGCTCCCCGTATTCTGGCCCTGAACAATGCTGAGAAGGGCACCCGGATCTGGACTGCCGGTGTGGATCTGGGCGCTTACCACGCTGTCCACTGCCGCCTGCGCCGTCCCACCCTGTTTGCCGGTGCTGTGGGCATGGGCGGTATCTACGACCTGACCCGCTTCTGGGGCACCGACAGCGACGACATGGTGCTGCGCTGCTCTCCGCTGGCTTACCTGCAGGAGAACGGCATTGCCAACAAGCTGACGCTGAAAAAGGCAGAAGAGAACTGTCTGATCCTCTGCGCCGGTCAGGGTGCTTACGAGGGCGATGCACTGGACGACACGCAGGCACTGGCTGACCTGCTGAAGGATCAGGATATGCCCGCACATCTGGAGATCTGGGGCGGCGATGTGTCCCACGACTGGTACTGGTGGGGCAAGATGTGGAGCCTGTTTGCACCGCGCATTCTGGAAGTAAAGTAAGAGCTTACAACGAGGGAAAGCCTGCGAGGCTTCCCTCGTTTTCTTATGTGCAACGGTTTTGAACGGCCTCCGCGTGCGCTCTGGCCATATTTAGAGGAAGAACTATTTTATATTTCGCGTTTGTCGCGGCCTGCGGGCCGCGACAAACGCATTTTCACGAGAAGGGATGCCCCCCTTTTGCATCATATTTTACTAAATTTTTCTATAAGCGACCTACGGTTGCACCATACAATTTTCATTTCCTACTTGAATTGTCGGATATCATGTGCTATACTGCTTTTGCAAGCAAATATACCCCATGGGGGTTTATGAAAGGAGCGTTCCCATATGGAAGAGAGCCAAAAGCACTGTTGCTGCTGTGATACGTCGGAAACCGATGCCGCTGTCCCCTGCTGCTGCCGACACAAAGAGCGCAGCCCGGAGGAACACAAGGCGCTGCTCAACCGGCTGAACCGTATTGAAGGGCAGGTGCGGGGCATCCGTGGGATGCTGGAAAAAGACGCCTACTGCGTAGACATTCTGGTACAGGTGGCTGCAGCCAATGCGGCGCTGAACAGCTTTTCCCGGGAATTGCTGGCGCAGCACATCGGCAGCTGCGTAGCCGACGACCTGCGTGCCGGCAGCGACGAAAAGCTGGAGGAACTGCTCCGGCTTTTGCCAAAGCTGATGAAATGACCGCCCGCCGGGCAGCCTAACCACAAGGAGAAACACAATGGAACAATTCAATGTTACCGGCATGAGCTGCGCGGCCTGCTCTGCCCGGGTGGAAAAGGCCGTAAAGAGCGTGCCGGGCGTCACCGGCTGTTCGGTAAGTCTGCTGACAAACTCCATGGGCGTGGAAGGCACCGCAGACGATGCCGCCATTATCCGCGCCGTGGAACAGGCCGGTTACGGTGCAAGCCCTAAAAAGGCTGCCGCAGCCGCCGGCACCAGCGCAGAGCTGGACGCACTGGCCGACCACGAAACGCCCAAGCTGAAACGGCGGCTGGTAGCCTCGCTGGGCTTTTTGCTGGTATTGATGTACTTTTCCATGGGGCACATGATGTGGGACTGGCCGCTGCCCCGCTGGTTTGACGGCAACCACATCGCCGTGGGGCTGGTACAGCTGCTGCTGGCGGGCATTGTGATGGTGATCAACCAGAAGTTTTTCATCAACGGCTTCAAGGGGCTGGTGCACCGCTCCCCTAACATGGATACGCTGGTCGCTATGGGCTCGATGGCAAGCTTTGTGTGGAGCACCTACGCCCTGTTTGCCATGACCGATGCGCAGCTGCACGGCAACGAAGAGCTTGTCATGCACTATATGATGGAGTTCTATTTTGAGTCTGCTGCTATGATCCTGACCCTTATCACGGTGGGCAAAATGCTGGAGGCGCGCTCCAAGGGCAAGACCACCGACGCGCTCAAGAGCCTGATGAAGCTTGCGCCCAAGACCGCTACCCTGCTGCGGGACGGCACCGAGGTGACTGTGCCCATTGAGCAGGTGCAGAAGGACGATGTCTTTGTGGTGCGCCCGGGCGAAAACATCCCGGTGGACGGCATTGTGCTGGAGGGCAGCAGCGCTGTGAACGAGAGCGCCCTGACCGGCGAGAGCATCCCGGTGGACAAGGCCGTGGGCGATAAGGTAAGCGCCGCCACTACAAACCAGTCCGGCTATCTGCAGTGCCGCGCCACCCGCGTGGGCGAGGATACCACGCTGGCGCAGATCATCCGCATGGTCAGTGATGCCGCCGCCACCAAGGCGCCCATTGCAAAGATCGCAGATACCGTATCCGGCTTTTTTGTTCCTGCAGTCATCAGTATTGCGGCGGTCACCACCCTTGTGTGGCTGTTGCTGGGGCGGGACGTGGGCTACGCGCTGGCACGGGGCATCTCGGTGCTGGTCATCAGCTGCCCCTGTGCGCTGGGGCTGGCAACACCGGTAGCTATTATGGTGGGCAACGGCTTGGGCGCGAAAAACGGCATCCTGTTCAAGACTGCTGCAGCGCTGGAAGAAGCGGGCCGCACCCGCATTGTAGCGCTAGACAAGACCGGCACCATCACCTGCGGCGAGCCTACTGTCACCGACCTTCTGCCCGCTGCGGGCGTGACCGAGACCGAGTTGCTTACACTGGCCGCCGCACTGGAGGGCTGCAGCGAGCACCCGCTGGCGCGGGCGGTGCTGGCTTATGCAAAGGAAAAGCAGCTGGAGCTGCCCTCTGTCACTGATTTTACCGCCCTGCCGGGCAACGGCCTTACAGCCAAGCTGGAAGGCAAGGAGATCTTTGGCGGCAACGCGGCCTTTACCTGCACAAAGGTCGCTATCCCTGCTGCACTGCAGGCACAGGCCGCTGCACTGGCTGCGCAGGGTAAAACGCCCCTCTTCTTTGGCGGTGCAGCCCGTCTGCTGGGCGTTATTGCGGTGGCAGATACCATCAAAGCAGACAGCCCGCAGGCCATCCGGGAGCTGCAGGGCATGGGCATCCGGGTGGTGATGCTGACCGGCGACAACCAGCGCACTGCCGAAGCCATTGGCAAGCAGGCCGGCGTGGACGAGGTGATCGCGGGCGTACTGCCGGAGGGCAAAGAGGCCGTCATCCGGCAGCTGCAAAAGTACGGCAAGGTGGCCATGGTGGGCGACGGCATCAACGATGCCCCTGCCCTGACCCGTGCTGACACTGGCATTGCCATCGGTGCAGGCACGGACGTAGCCATTGACGCCGCAGACGTGGTGCTGATGAACTCCAAGCTGTCGGACGTGCCCGCCGCCATCCGGCTGAGCCGCGCTGCCCTGCGCAACATCCACGAAAACCTGTTCTGGGCGTTCATCTACAATATCATCGGCATTCCGCTGGCAGCCGGTGTATTCATTCCTTTGGGCCTGACGCTGAACCCCATGTTCGGCGCAGCTGCCATGAGCCTTTCCAGCTTCTGCGTGGTGAGCAACGCTTTGCGGCTGAACCTGTTTGACCTGCACAGCGCAAAACGTGACCACCCGCCCAAACACGTCCCTGCCCTGCCCGCTGCCCTTGTGCAGCCTGCAGCGGAAGAAGATACAACACAAAAGGAGAAGACCATTATGAAAAAGACCCTGACTGTAGAAGGTATGATGTGCCCCCACTGTGAGGCCCGCGTCAAGAAGGCGCTGGAGGCTTTGCCGCAGGTGGACGAGGCTGTTGTCAGCCATGAAGCCGGTACCGCCATCGTTACCCTGAACGCCGAAGTAGACGATGATGTTCTGAAGAAGGCCGTGGAAGCACAGGACTACCCTGTTACTGACATCCAGTAAGGCGGCAACAGCAAGAGGCAGCTGCGCAAATTTCTGCGCAGCTGCCTCTTTGCAGTAGGACGACTTTGAATGCGCTCCGCGTTCGCTTTGCGCATCTTCAGAGGAAAGATTTTTTATATTTGCAAGCGGGGAAGATCTGCGGAGCTTCCCCGCTTGCGTTTTCACGGGAAGGGGTGCAGGCGGAAACGGCATTTTCACAAGCGAGGTTTCCAGCAAAAACGCAAAAAGCCCGCTGCAAGGCGGAATGTCCTTGCAGCGGGCAGTATAGATAACCGGGGAACCCTTATCAGACTTCGGTGTTGAAGTAGCGCTTCAGCAGGCCCTCGAAGCCGCGGCCATGACGAGCCTCGTCCTTTGCCATCTCGTGGACGGTATCGTGGATAGCGTCCAGATTCAGCGCCTTAGCCTTCTTGGCCAGATCCATCTTGCCGGCGCAGGCACCGCACTCGGCCTCAGCACGCATCATCAGGTTCTTCTTGGTGCTGTCGGTCACGACCTCGCCCAGCAGCTCTGCAAAGCGGGATGCATGGTCAGCCTCCTCGTAAGCATAGCGCTTGTAGGCCTCGGCGATCTCGGGGTAGCCCTCACGCTCTGCCACGCGAGCCATAGCCAGATACATGCCGACCTCGCTGCACTCGCCCTCGAAGTTAGCGCGCAGACCATCAACGATCTCCTGCGGCACGCCCTCGGCCTTGCCGATGCCAACAACGTGCTCGGTGACGTAGGTGTTGCCCTTCTTCTCTACAAAGGCGGAAGCGGGAGCCTTGCAAACGGGGCACTGAGCGGGGATCTCACCCTCAGCGATATAACCACAAACGGTGCAAACGTATTTCTTCATAAGAATTTACCTCCATTCGATCTGTTAAAAACGATACAGGACGGAAACCACCCGCCTGTTGCTTCTATGCTGGGCAGCCGTGCTGCCGGGTATAGAAAGAGCCATGAAAAGGAGCTTTGTGCCCGTGGCACTTTCCTTTCCATGGCTCTATTATAGCGAATAATTCCTAGATAGTCAAGTGTATTTTTGAGAATTATTCTCACTTATTGAAATCTGGCAGAATGCCCAAATTCCACTGCGGAAAACTGGGCGCATTACCGGGATCAGACCTGCAGGTTGCCGCTGGTGGCAGCATCGGTACCGGCGGTGGCGTCAAACTCGTAGTCGTTGCCGGGCAGAATGGCGTTGAGCAGGATGCCTGCGATAGCAGCCACAGCCAGACCAGACAGGTTGATGGTAACGCTGCCAACGGTAAAGCCAACGCCGCCCACAGAGTTGAAGCCCAGTGCGCACACCAGAATGACAGCGGCAACGATCAGGTTGCGGCTGTTGGTGAAGTCCACGCGGTTTTCGACCACGTTGCGCACACCGATGGCAGAGATCATGCCGTACAGCACGAAGCTGATACCGCCGATGATGCCGGTGGGAATGGTGTTGATGACAGCCTCAAACTTGGGGCTGAAGCTCAGGATGATGGCCAGCACAGCGGCAATGCGGATGACCAGCGGGTCGTAGATCTTGCTCAGCGCCAGCACGCCGGTGTTCTCGCCGTAGGTGGTGTTAGCGGGGCCGCCCAGCAGGCCGGCCATGGTGGTGGCCAAGCCATCGCCCATCAGGGTGCGGTTCAGGCCGGGGTCATTGATATAGTTGTGGCCGACGGTAGCGCTGATGGCGGCGATATCGCCGACGTGCTCCATCATGGTAGCCAGTGCGATGGGGATGATGGTGAACAGCGCGCTGATGAACTCCGGGCTGCCATCAATGGCGAACAGGCCCATAGCCTCCTTGTGCAGGGGGATGCCCAGCCAAGCGGCCTCGGAGATCTTCTGGAAGTCCACTGCGCCGGTGACCAGTGCCACTGCGTAAGAGACCAGCACACCGATGAGGATGGGCAGGATCTTTACCATGCCCTTGCCCCAGATGTTGCACACGATGACGGTGCCCAGTGCCACAAAAGCCAGCAGCCAGTTTGCCTGACAGTTGGTGATGGCAGAGGGAGCAAGGATCAGGCCGATAGAGATGATGATGGGACCAGTGACCACCGGCGGGAAGAACTTCATGATGCGGCGGATGCCAAAGGTAGAGATCAGCAGGCTGGCCACCAGATAGACCAGACCGGAGAACGCAATGGCAGCGCAGGCGTAGGGCAGCATCTTAGTGTTGGCAACGGTCAGGTTGCCGTCGGCATCAGCCAGCATGGGGGCAACGATGGAGAAGCCGCCCAGATACGCAAAGGAGGAGCCAAGGAATGCAGGCACCTTCTTTTTGGTGATGAGGTGGAACAGCAGCGTGCCCAGACCGGCACACAGCAGGGTGGTGGAAACGCTCAGGCCGGTGAGCAGCGGCACCAGAACCGTTGCGCCGAACATGGCAAACATGTGCTGCACACCCAGAATGAACATCCGGCCGGTGCCCAGCTTTTTGGCGTCGTATACGCCCTTGGAATAATCGATCTTTTCGCTCATGGAAAACCTCCTGTAATGTTGTTCCCAAAAAAAGAGGCATTGCCGTTAAAACAGCAGTGCCTCCAAATTCAGGAACAATACCTCCACACAAAAACAGGAAAGAAGCCGCTATGCAGTCGCTCGCGCTTGAACATGGTACTCCTCCCCTTCTTTTGTGTTCCTTCCAACCGCCGGAACCGCTCCGGCAAGGCTGCAGCAGTGCCGCAGCCTTTTTAATCAGTATACCAGATTTCGGGCTTTCCAGCAAGGTGTTGACAGCTTTTTTCTTGTCTGTTGTATGGCGTTGTCGGCTGCAGGGTTGCGCTTTACGGTAGAATGACCTATAATAGAGTCTGTTCTTATTTCCTACCAAAGCAATATGTTTACTCAGGAGGCTTTATGCTCTATCTGGATTATTCTGCTAACACCCCCGTGGATGAAGCAGTGCTGCAATGCTTCTGCGCAGCAGAGCGGCGCTACCCGGGCAATGCCAATGCCCACCATCAGGCAGGCGCTGCCGCAAAAGCTGCCATAGACGAGGCGACCTGCAGCATTGCCCGCTGTCTTGGAGCACCCCCTGCGGGGATCATCTATACCTCCGGTGCCAGTGAGGCCAACAACCTTGCTGTGAAGGGGCTGGCGGCACTGGGACGCGCAGCGGGCAGGCACATTCTCTCTACCCCGCTGGAGCATTCGTCCGTCAGCGGCAGTCTGGAGGCGCTGCAGCAGCAAGGGTACGAGGTGGAACTGCTGGACATCCGGCCGGACGGCACGGTAGACCTTGCAGACCTGAAAAGGCGGTTGCGCCCGGACACTGTGCTGGTGGCTGTGACCGCCGTGGACAGCGAGCTGGGCGTGGTGCAGCCCATAGCGGAAATTGCAGCGCTTTTAAGGGCATATCCCAACTGCCGCTTCCATGTGGACGCCACGCAGGCTGTGGGAAAAATTTCCCTGCAGTTTGAAGGTATGGACACCATGAGCCTGACAGCCCATAAGTTTTACGGGCTCAACGGCATCGGCGTGCTGGTAAAGCGGCCGGGGCTGGCATTGCCGCCCCTTATCCACGGCGGAAAAAGCACAACGCCCTACCGCAGCGGAACGCCTACTGTAGCACTTGCCTGCGCGCTGGCATTGGCCTTGGAGAAAGCCACTGCAGAGCAGCCTGCCCGCGCCGGATACGTCCGCTGCCTGAATGACCGGCTGCGCGCAGCGCTTTCCGGCTACCCAAAAGTGCGCATCAACAGCCCTGCAAACGCCGTGCCGCATATCCTGAACCTGAGCGTACAGGGCGTAAAAGGAACTGTATTTCAGCGGGAGATGGATGCCCGGGGCGTGTGCGTTTCGGTCAGGTCTGCCTGTGCGTCCGACGGGCTGCCCTCCCGGGCAGTAATGGCCATCAGTCAGGACCGGCGCAATGCTCTTTCCTCTTGGCGCATCAGCCTGAGCCACCTTACCACAGAGGAGGAGGTGGACAGTTTTCTGCAGGCCTTTGCAGACTGCTACAACACACTGACCCGGTAAAAGAGCCGCAAAACAGAACCGCTTGCAGCACCCATAAACAAACAAAAAGACCTTCCCGCTCTCCGGAACGGGAAGGTCTTTATAAATTGCTAGTTAGCCTTGGAACTTACGTTCAAGGACAAAATCACTCAATGATCTTGCCAACAACGCCGGAACCAACGGTACGGCCACCCTCACGGATAGCGAAACGCAGGCCCTCTTCCATAGCAACGGGGGTCAGCAGCTCAACGTGCATCATGACGTTATCGCCGGGCATGCACATCTCAGTGCCTTCGGGCAGAGTGATGATACCGGTCACGTCGGTGGTGCGGAAGTAGAACTGAGGACGATAGTTGGAGAAGAACGGGGTGTGACGGCCGCCTTCGTCCTTGGTCAGAACGTACACCTGAGACTCGAAGGTCTTGTGGGGGTGCACGGAACCGGGCTTAGCCAGAACCTGACCACGCTCGATCTGGGTACGATCAACACCACGCAGCAGAGCGCCGATGTTATCGCCAGCCTCAGCGAAGTCCAGAGACTTACGGAACATCTCCAGACCGGTGATGGTGGTGCTCAGACGATCGGGCTTGATGCCGACGATCTCCATAGCATCGCCAACCTTAGCAACACCACGCTCAACACGACCGGTTGCAACGGTACCACGGCCAGAAATGGTCATGACATCCTCGATGGGCATCAGGAAGGGCTTGTCTTCCTCACGATCCGGGTTGGGGATGTAGGAGTCAACAGCATCCATCAGCTCCTTGATGCGAGCGTAAGCGGGATCCTCAGGATCGTTGGGAGCCTCCAGAGCCTTCAGAGCGGAACCACGAATGATCGGGGTGTCGTCGCCCGGGAAGTCGTACTCGCTCAGCAGCTCACGGATCTCCATCTCGACCAGATCCAGCAGCTCTTCGTCGTCGACCATATCGCACTTGTTCATGAACACGACGATATAGGGCACGCCGACCTGACGAGCCAGCAGGATGTGCTCACGGGTCTGGGGCATGGGACCGTCGGTAGCAGCAACGACCAGAATAGCACCGTCCATCTGAGCAGCACCAGTGATCATGTTCTTAACGTAGTCAGCATGGCCCGGGCAGTCAACGTGAGCGTAGTGACGAGCGTCGGTCTGATACTCAACGTGAGCGGAGTTGATCGTGATACCACGAGCACGCTCCTCAGGAGCCTTATCGATGTTGGCATAGTCCATGAACTCTGCATCACCCTTCAGAGCCAGGTACTTGGTGATAGCAGCGGTCAGAGTGGTCTTGCCGTGGTCAACGTGACCGATGGTGCCGATGTTAACATGCGGCTTAGAACGGTCGAACTTTGCCTTTTCAGCCATTGGAATATCCTCCCTTAATTTAGGTTTTGATATTGGTTACAACAACCCTGCAAAATGCAGACATTGCACTGCAAGGCTATTCTACTAAATTTGTCCTGTAAAATCAAGTGCTTTTACAGGAAATTTTGCCGGAGTTACACTACCCCGGCAAAATTCTTATGCTTTACAGCGCTTAGCCCTTGGTACGGCCAGCAATGATCTGGTCAGCAATGTTCTTGGGAACCGGCTCGTAGTGAGAGGGCTCCATAACATACTGGCCACGACCCTGAGTCTTGGAACGCAGGTCGGTAGCGTAGCCGAACATCTGAGCCAGAGGCACAAATGCATTGACGCGCTGAGTACCAGCCATAGCTTCCATGCCCTGGATCTGACCACGGCGTGCATTCAGGTCGCCGATAACATCGCCCAGATACTCATCGGGAACGATAACTGCAACCTTCATGATAGGCTCAGTGATGATAGGATCAGCCTTGCGCATAGCATCCTTGAACGCCATAGAACCAGCAATGGAGAAGGCCATTTCAGAGGAGTCGACCTCATGATAAGAACCATCCCACAGGGTGACCTTGACATCAACGACAGGATAGCCAGCCAGAACGCCGGACTTCATAGCACCCTGGATACCGTTGTCGATAGCCGGGATGTATTCCTTCGGGATGGCACCGCCAACGATGGCGTTGACGAACTCGTAACCCTTGCCGGGCTCGTTGGGCTCGATCTTGATCTTAACATGACCGTACTGGCCCTTACCACCGGACTGACGTGCGTACTTGGTCTCCTGGTTGGCCTCTTTGCGGATGGTCTCACGGTAAGCAACCTGAGGTGCACCCACGTTTGCTTCAACCTTGAACTCACGCAGCAGACGGTCAACGATGATCTCCAGGTGCAGCTCGCCCATACCGGCGATGATGGTCTGACCGGTCTCTTCGTCAGTGTAGGTCTTGAAGGTCGGATCCTCTTCGGCCAGCTTTGCCAGCGCGATGCCCATCTTCTCGTTGCCGGCCTTGGTCTTGGGCTCGATGGCAACGCGGATAACAGGCTCGGGGAACTTCATGGACTCCAGAATGATGGGATGATTCTCATCACACAGAGTATCACCAGTGGTGGTGTTCTTCAGGCCGACAACAGCAGCGATATCACCTGCGTAAACGCAGTCGATATCCTTGCGGTGATTGGAATGCATCTGCAGGATGCGGCCCATACGCTCCTTGCTGTCCTTCACGGAGTTGTAGACAGAAGTACCTGCCTCAACCTTACCGGAGTACACGCGGAAGTATGCCAGCTTACCAACGAACGGGTCGGTAGCAATCTTGAAAGCCAGAGCAGCAAACGGAGCATCGTCAGAAGAAGGACGGGTCTCCTGCTCTTCGGTCTCAGGATTCACACCCTTGATATCATCGATATCGGTGGGAGCGGGCATATAGTCAACGATAGCGTCCAGCAGCTTCTGCACGCCGCGGTTCTTGTAGGAAGAGCCGCAGGTGACAGGCACCAGAGTGTTGGCGATGGTTTCCTTACGGATAGCCTTCTTCAGCTCCTCGCGGGTGATCTCCTCACCCTCGAGGTACTTCTCCATCAGAGCCTCATCGTTCTCAGCAACAGCCTCGACAAGAATGTTGTGGTACTCCTCGGCCTGCTCACGCATATCCTCGGGGATGGGCTCGGTACGCATATCGTTGCCCATGTCGTCGTAGTAGATCTCAGCGTTCATGTCGACCAGATCAACGATACCACGGAAGGTATCCTCCTGACCGATGGGCAGCTGGATGGCCACGCCGTTCGCGTGCAGACGATCGTGCATCATCTGGATGCAGCGGAAGAAGTCGGCACCGATGGTATCCATCTTGTTGACGTAGACCATGCGGGGAACCTTGTACTCGTCAGCCTGACGCCAAACGGTCTCAGACTGGGGCTCGACACCGCCCTTAGCAGCCAGAACGGTCACAGAACCGTCCAGCACGCGCAGGGAACGCTGAACCTCAACAGTGAAGTCCACGTGGCCCGGGGTGTCGATGATGTTGATACGATGGCGATTCTTACGGAAAGCCACGGGATCCTTCTGGGTCTCAGAGTGGCTCCAATAGCAGGTGGTAGCAGCAGAAGTAATGGTGATACCACGCTCCTGCTCCTGTGCCATCCAGTCCATGGTGGCGCTGCCATCATGGGTCTCGCCGATCTTGTGGTTGACGCCGGTGTAGTACAGAATACGCTCGGTAGTCGTAGTCTTACCAGCATCGATATGGGCCATAATGCCGATATTTCTCGTCATCTGAAGAGAAACTTCTCTGGGTGTAG
>ERZ791746.1444-NODE-1444-length-16001-cov-11.220933_pt1 | contig 16001 bp, 14 predicted proteins | sample MGYA00510038_ERZ791746 | MGnify/ENA primary metagenome ERZ791746 (study PRJEB30046, sample SAMN00792018) | human gut metagenome | study: EMG produced TPA metagenomics assembly of the A metagenome-wide association study of gut microbiota in type 2...
TATAATAGTTTTTGTATCTTTGTCGTGAAAAATCCATCTCTTCATAAGAGATAGAGTGATTTATAAAACAAGTGTGGATTATATTTTATTGATTATCATTCTATTCGCTTTATCTATAATAGAACTGTCGAGGGAGGCAAGATAGATTCGTGTTGTGCTTTCAGAGTCGTGTCCCATTCCTTCGCTTATTACTCCAATCGGAATATTTTGGCTTTTAGCTATGCTGGCCCAGGAATGACGAGCTACATACATTGTGATATGGGATGGCAGTTCCAGGATTTTTGAGATTTTTCTTAGTTTGTGATTAATCAGATGAAGAGCATTTCTATATTGTTTCAGTTCTTCTTTATGATGTTGTATAATAGGTAGCAGGTATTCCGTAGGAGTTGGACCATATTTGTCAACGATATCTTGCATGCATTTCTCCCATCGGATAAATAATTGCTGTCCGGTTTTTCTTCTTCTATAGATCAATACTTCATTATGTAGATCTTTTTTCTTCAGATAGGCCATATCTATAAATGACATGCCTCGGGTGTAGAAGCTGAAAAGAAACATGTCTCTGGCGAAATCGAGGGAGGTATCATATGACAAATCTTGTAATTTTAATTGTTTGATCGTTTTGAAAGGAACAGCGCGTTTGACGGTCTTTCCTATACCTGTGTAAACATGTCTGAAGGGATAGTGTTGGGTGGTCAGTTCTTTGTCTACGGCACGGTTGTAAGTTGCCCGGAGGATACGCATGTAAAATGAAATAGTGTTCATTGAAATACCTTTTTGCTGTAAGTGAGCCTGGTAGCTTTGTATGAGGTCGGAGGTTATGTCATCGAACAAGATGTCATGTCCTTCTCTGAAGGTCATGAAGCTGTTGAGTGTTGTCTGATAGGTTTCGGCTGTACGTATTCTGTATAGGGATTTTAATTGTTTGATAATGTATTGCATGAAAGTAAACAGGGATTGTTCTTTTGTGTTTTGGTGAAATTGAAAGACAATTTCATCTGCGGTATATCCGCTAGGGCGCTTGTCAAGTGATGTAATGATCTTGATTAACCGTTTTTGATCCCATTTGATTTTTTCTCTGGTGTCTTGAAGAATGGAAAAACGGTCTTGGGAAGAGTGGGGATTAACAATGTGTCCCATTTGTTGATTCCATTCAGAGGAAAGTATTTTATAGTTGGTATTGATTTGACGAACCATGCGTCCATGAATCACTTGGTAGTATATAGATCCCATTTTTCCGGTAACAGTGGACGGCCTGAATTTTACTTTTACTGATGTCATATTTTTCTGGTTTTATAATTAGTTAATAAGTTGTTTTCATAAACAGATGAAATCTTAAGTGGTTTAGAGGTGTTGTCTGTATTTAAGGGAATGAAGATAGATATTCATTTTTTAGATATACCAGAATTCTCTATCTTTGCATAGGCATAAGTTTATCAGACAAACATTTCTTAAGAATTTTATATTTATGTATACCAATAAGGAAATATGGAATGTGACATATCCCATATTCTTGGGGCTTTTGGCACAAAATGTAATCAATGTAACGGATACGGCTTTTCTGGGACATGTCGGTGAAGTGGCACTGGGAGCTGCAGCTATGGGAGGATTGCTTTATATTTGTGTCTATACAGTTGCTTTTGGTTTCAGTGTCGGATCGCAGATTTTGATAGCCCGCCGGAATGGAGAAGGAAACTTCCGGGCTGTGGGACCGATTATGTGGCAAGGTTCGGCCTTTAGTTTGGGTATGGCTGTTGCTTTGCTGATACTTATGTATGGGTTTGCTGAGCCTTTGATAAGGATGCTGATTACTTCGGATGCCATATTTACGGCAACTTATGAATTTTTTGTCTGGCGTATCTGGGGATTCCTTTTTGCATTTGTCAATGTCATGTTCCGGGGGCTTTATATTGGAATTACACGGACAAAGGTGTTGACAATGAATGCCATCGTGATGGCTCTGGTCAATGTGTTTCTGGATTATGTGCTGGTCTTCGGTGAATTAGGTTTTCCGAAAATGGGAGTACGGGGGGCAGCTTTGGCTTCGATAATAGCAGAGGCTTCCTCACTGGTGTTTTATCTGGTTTATACGTATTGGAAGGTTGATCTGAAGAAATACGGATTGAATCATTTTGGACGTTTCAATCCGGAAATGGTATTACGGATTTTGCGTATATCCTGTTTTACAATGGTACAGTATTTTTTGGCTATGGCCATTTGGTTCGTTTTCTTTATGGCTTTGGAGCGGCTGGGACAGAGACAGCTGGCGATTGCGAATATTGTGCGGAGCGTTTACGTTGTTTTATTGATTCCCGTACAGGCTCTTTCTACCACCGCCAATACGCTGGTGAGTAATCTGATCGGTTCGGGAGGAGTATTGAAGGTTGTCGGGTTGTTACATCGCATTGCCCGGATGTCTTTTCTGATTATGATTGTATGTGTGATCCTCTGTCTGCTTTTCCCTCAGGCCATTCTTTCAGTCTATACCAGTGAGGCTGCTCTGGTCATGGAGTCTGTTCCTGCATTGAATGTAGTGTGCGGTGCCATGCTGATTGCGGCTGTGGCTAATGTATATTTTAATGGAATCTCCGGAACAGGAAATACGCAGGCGGCCCTGGTGCTTGAGATTGGAGTGCAGGTCTTTTATGCTCTTTATGTGGTCGTTGTAGGAATGATACTTAGGGCTCCGGTGCACATTTGTTTTACAACGGAAGTGATTTATTATATGCTGATGTTAGGTTTCAGTTTATTGTATCTGAAAAAGGCCCGATGGCAAAACAAGAAGATTTAAGGTATTGAGTGTTATATTGTAAAAATGGAAAAGATTTGTTGGAAGGGACATGCTTCGATGTTCGGAGCAAATGTTATGTGGGGACTGATGTCTCCGATTTCTAAGTTTATAATGGTTGGTGGAGCAGTAACTCCATTGGTTGTCACCGATCTGCGTATTGGAGGGGCAATGGTGCTGTTTTGGATTGCTTCCTTTTTTCAGAAGCCGGAACATGTGAATCATAAGGATCTGGCAAGTTTGTTTGTTGCTTCCCTTCTGGCCATTGTGTTTAATCAGGGATGTTTTATCTTTGGAGTAAGCTTGAGCTCTCCGGGAGATGCTTCAATCATTACAACCAGCATGCCGCTCTGGGCCATGGTGCTGGCAGCTGTCATTTTAAAGGAACCGATCACGGGAAAGAAAGTGCTGGGAATTGCGGCTGGAGCCGGTGGAGCTTTGTTGCTGATTTTAGGAAGCGGACAAGGTGTTCAGTTGTCTGTTGGGAATGAGGATACAGCTATTTGGGGTGATTTGCTGGTTATGCTGGCTCAATGTTGTTATGCGCTGTACATTGTTCTGTATAAGGATTTTGTAAATAAGTATTCATTGGTAACCATTATGAAATGGATGTTTACTTATGCCTTTATTTGTACATTGCCTTTCTCTGCCAGTGATCTGATGAAAGTGAATTGGGCTGGTTTGCAATGGACGGAGATCGGGGGACTGGCTTTTATTGTGATCGGTGCCACTTTTATCAGTTATATGTTGGTTGTCGTGGGGCAGAAGAATCTTCGGCCGACCGTAGCCGGAATGTACAATTACATCCAGCCGCTTGTTGCTTGCATCGTAGCCATTTGCTGGGGAATGGATTCCTTTAATCTGGTGAAGGGGATTGCCGTTGTATTGATTTTCGGTGGAGTATATCTGGTGACTGCCAGTCGCAGCCGGAAGGAAATGGAAGCCTACGAAGCAGAGCGTCAGGCTTCCGGAAAATAAGGAGCTTTTCGGATAGAGATTGTCATTCTTCTGAAATTTATTCGATTATTCCAGTTATTTTCCGTATTTTTGCACCCCGTGCGATAAAATGCATTGTTACAAGTAAATAAATAATAAAGCAAAGATATATGTTCGATAATTTAAGTGAAAGACTTGAGCGGTCATTCAAGATATTGAAAGGTGAAGGAAAGATCACTGAAATCAATGTTGCAGAGACCCTGAAAGATGTACGTCGTGCTTTGTTGGATGCCGACGTGAACTATAAAGTGGCAAAGAACTTCACGGATACAGTGAAGGAGAAGGCTTTGGGACAAAATGTATTGACAGCCGTAAAGCCTAGCCAGTTGATGGTAAAGATTGTACATGATGAGCTGACCAAGCTGATGGGTGGTGATACGGCTGAAATCGAATTGAAGAATCGTCCGGCTGTTATCCTGATGTCAGGTCTGCAAGGTTCCGGTAAGACTACATTCTCCGGAAAGCTGGCTCGCATGCTGAAGATGAAAAAGAACCGTAAGCCTTTGCTGGTTGCTTGTGACGTTTATCGTCCGGCTGCAATCGAGCAGTTGAAGGTGTTGGGACAGCAGGTTGAAGTACCTGTGTATAGCGAACCGGAAAGCAAGAATCCTGTACAGATTGCATTGAATGCCATTCAGGAAGCAAAGGCAAAAGGATATGATCTGGTTATTGTCGATACAGCAGGTCGTCTGGCTATCGATGAACAGATGATGAATGAGATTGAAGCGATTAAGAATGCTATCAATCCGGATGAAACATTGTTTGTCGTTGATGCGATGACCGGACAGGATGCCGTGAATACGGCACGTGAATTCAATGAACGTCTGGACTTCAATGGTGTAGTACTGACGAAGTTGGATGGTGATACACGTGGTGGTGCGGCTTTGTCTATCCGTACAGTGGTAAACAAACCGATTAAGTTTGTCGGTACCGGTGAAAAACTGGATGCGGTAGATCAGTTCCATCCGGCTCGTATGGCTGACCGTATATTGGGAATGGGTGATATCGTATCTTTGGTAGAACGTGCTCAGGAACAATACGATGAAGAGGAAGCAAAGCGCTTGCAGAAGAAAATCCAGAAGAATCAGTTTGACTTCAATGACTTCCTGACTCAGATTCAGCAAATCAAGAAGATGGGTAACCTGAAGGAACTGGCTTCCATGATTCCGGGTGTAGGTAAAGCCATCAAGGATATTGATATTGATGATAATGCCTTCAAGAGCATCGAAGCAATTATTTATTCCATGACACCGCAGGAACGTACTCATCCTGAAATTCTGAACGGCAGCCGTCGTACACGTATCGCTAAAGGTAGCGGAACGAATATTCAGGAAGTAAACCGTTTGCTGAAACAGTTTGATCAGACCCGTAAAATGATGAAGATGGTGACTGGCAGCAAAATGGCTGGCATGATGCAGAAAATGCAGAAGATGAAAAAATAAATGTTCATTGGCTGAACTTATCAATCAGGCACGAAATGCGTAGGATCGCATTTTCGTGCCTGATTTCTTTTATTATTCCTGATACAGCAGATATTTCTTTCGGATGTCTTTGTACTTTTCCAGGGCGGGTTGCCAGGACTGCCTGATTTCTTTTTCTGTTTTACCTTGCAGGATATCCCGTCGCACCTGATCTGTTCCCATCAATAAATCAAACCAGCGAGGGCGGGTGAAAAATTCTTTTTCAGCATTAAAGGTTTTATCTTTAGCAGCTTTGGCCCGATAAAGCCGGTAAAATTCCAGTATGTATTTGAGAGAGAATCCCTGAGGCAGGTCGCGTTCGGCTTCTTCAGGAAGGGTTCCGTTGGTTGTTGTTCGGGAAGTGTGAGCCCCAGATGCTGGCGTTGCTGTCTGATCCCGGAAATCAACTCCGTAACAGATGCGGTCCTTGTGGAGCGGGTTCTTGTCGAAACCTTCTAGAGAACAGGGTGTGAACTGGAAGCTGAAGGCATTGGTATATGGACTTCCTATCACCTGAAAAGGATATTCTGTTCCACGTCCGATACTGACGGATGTTCCTTCAAAAGGACAGAGAGACGGGTATAAGGCAATGGCACGGTCGTTGGGCAGATTGGGAGACGGTTTGACAGGAAGTGAATAGGGCTGTCCGTGTTTCCAGCCTTTCACTGGGATAACGGTCAGCTGGCAGGACAGATTCTTTCCCAGCCATCCTTCTCCATTGATCATTTGGGCTAATTCGCCGACGGTACATCCATGAAGAACCGGAACGGGCAGCATTCCGACGAAACTTTTCCAGTTGGGGCGTAATACCGGTCCGTCTACGTAGTCACAGGGATTCGGACGGTCCAGGACTATGACTTCCTTTCCTTGTTCTGCACAGGCTTGCATGACATAGTAGAGTGTACTGATATAGGTGTAGAAACGGGCTCCTACATCTTGGATGTCGAATACCATTACATCCAGATCTTGCAATTGTTCCGGTAACGGCTTTTTGTTTTTGCCATAAAGTGATATAATGGGAAGTCCGGTGCGGATATCTTTTCCGTCCCGGATGGTTTCTCCTGCGTCAGCGGTTCCCCGGAAGCCATGTTCCGGAGCAAAAATCCGAATGAGTTTTACCTGTGTATTCAAGGCATCCGGCAAGGGAGTTGTTCCGCATCGGGAAGTCTGATTGATCACTAAACCGGTCCGTTTGTTTTTTAATAAAGGGAGCAGAATGTCTAATTGGTCGGCTCCATTCCGAACCTGGGGATTCACAGCCAGGACGGGAGAGAGGAAGAATAACAGTTCGCAAAGGAATAATGTGATATATTTCATCATGTCTTAGATTATTTTTGTAGTTTTGTAGATTGCAAATATAAACATAAAAAATTATGAATCCTTTAGCTTTAATAGACAAATATTATCCGGAAGAGAATGAATTGAAACATATTTTGCTGACACATAGCCGTTCGGTAGCGGACAAGGCTCTGGCAATGGCCCGCAATCATCCGGAACTGAATCTGGATCTGGTTTTTGTAGAGGAAGCAGCCATGTTGCATGATATAGGAATTTTCAGGACGGATACGGATGGAATTCATTGTTTTGGCACGTATCCTTATATTTGTCATGGATATCTGGGATCAGAACTTGTGGCTGCTGAAGGTTTTCCGAAACATGCTCTGGTGTGCGAACGTCATACGGGAGCCGGTCTTTCCCTGCAAAGTATTCTGGAACAGAATTTACCGGTTCCGCATCGTGAGATGGTGCCGCTCAGTCTGGAAGAACAGATTATTTGTTTTGCTGATAAATTCTTTTCCAAAACGAAACTAGACCGGGAGAAGAGTGTGGAAAAAGCACGGAACAGTATTGCCAAGTATGGTGAAGAAGGATTGATCCGCTTTGATCATTGGTGTGAACTCTTTTTATAGTCTTAAAATTGCATTAAAAGTTAAGGCTTTCGCATGAATTTGCGACAGATTATTTACCTTTGCACCGCAATTGCGTAAAAAACAACTGAATGACGTCATTTAAAAGAACTACATATTCACTGATATTGCTGTTTGTGGTGGGCTTTTTCTGCTCATTTTATGCTGAGGCCCAGCGCGTAAGAGGGAAGCGGCAACGGGGAAATCCGGAAACAGCCGAACGGATGGATTCTGTACAGGGAGACTCTCTGTATGCAGACAGTCTGGCTCTTGCCGATACAACCCGGAAAAAGAAGGAGCCTCTGGATGCTCCTGTCCAGTATGAGGCAGCAGATTCAATCGTCTTTACGCAGGGAGGTTATGCTCATTTGTTTGGTGATGGTAAGGTGAACTATCAGAATATAGAACTGACTTCCGCCTTGATTACCATGAACATGGACAGCAGTACGGTATATGCACGTGGTATTGCCGATACGACAGGTGTGGAATCAGGAACTCCGGTCTTTAAAGACGGTGAGACTCCTTATGAGTCAAAGGTGATGCGATATAACTTCAAGACGAAGAAGGGTTTTATCAACAGCATTGTAACTCAGCAGGGGGAAGGTTATGTAACCAGCCAGGATGCCAAGAAAAATGAAGATGATGTCATTTTCATGCGTAACGGAATGTACACGACATGCGACAATCATGAGCATCCGCATTTTTATCTGAGACTTTCACAGGCCAAAGTACGCCCGAAGAAGAATGTGGTCTTCGGACCGGCGCAGCTGGTGGTGGAAGATGTGCCTTTGCCTATTGCCGTGCCTTTTGGCTTTTTCCCGTTTAACAGCAGTTATTCGTCCGGATTCATTATGCCGACTTATGGAGACGAATTGAACCGTGGTTTCTACCTGCGAGACGGAGGATATTATTTTGCCATCAGTGACCGGATGGATTTGAAACTGCTGGGTGAAATCTTTACGAAAGGTTCGTGGGGAGTGTCGGCTGCTTCTAATTACAACAAGCGCTACAGGTTCAGCGGTAATTTCAATTTCAGTTATCTGGTGACAAAGACCGGTGAAAAGAATATGCCGGACTATTCGGTATCCAAGGACTTTAAGTTACAGTGGAGCCACCGGCAGGATGCCAAGGCTAATCCGAACAGTTCTTTCTCTGCCAGTGTAAACTTTGCGACCAGTAGTTATGACCGCTCGAATCTTTCCAGCTTGTATGATCCGAACCAGTATTCTCAGAATACGAAAGCTTCCAGTGTCAGTTATTCACGCAGTTTTCCTTCTATTGGTTTGAATATCTCGAGTACATTCAATGTGACGCAAAATACCCGTGACTCATCCATGACGATGACATTGCCTGATTTGAATATTTCGTTAAACCGTATTTATCCGTTCAAGCGTAAAAAGTCAGTTGGAGACCAGCGCTGGTATGAAAAGATTTCTTTCCAGTATACCGGTAGTTTGACCAATTCAATCAGTACAAAGGATAATTTGCTGTTTAAAACTCCGCTGAACCAGTGGGATAACGGTATGCAGCATAAGATTCCGGTAACGGCAACTTTCTCTTTATTCAAGTATATTAATATTGTACCTTCGTTCAATTATACCGAACGCTGGTATTTGCGGAAAGTAAAACAGAGTTATGATCCTGCTTCAACGGCAAGCGGACATGTGCGAAGAGATACCATCAACGGCTTTAATCGTGTCTATGATTACAATATGTCCGTGCAGATGAATACGAAACTGTATGGTATGTACAAGCCGTTGTTTATGAAGAGCAAGGAGCTGCAGATCCGTCATGTGTTCACTCCGACGGTAAGTTATACTTATACTCCTAACTTCGGTGCTTCACGTTACGGCTATTATGATACCTATACCTATACGGATGAATATGGTGAAGTCCGTACGGTACAGTATTCCCTGTATGAAGGAGCGGCCTATGGAACTCCGGGTAAGGCGATGTCGCAGAATATCAGTTTCTCGATTGACAACAATGTGGAAATGAAGATGCGTTCAGACAAGGATAGTACTGGATATAAGAAAGTGAGTCTGATAGACCAGCTGGGAGCTAACTTGTCTTATGATATGGCCAATAAGAAATGGAGTGACTTGCAGATGAATTTGCGTCTGAAGTTCCCCAACAACTATACTTTCAACATGAATGCTTCGTTTGCCACTTATGCCTATCAGTTCGACAAGAGTGGAAATATCGTGGTCGGTGACCGGACGGAATGGTCTTACGGCCGGTTCGGACGTTTCCAGGGATATAGCGGATCATTCTCTTATACGTTGAACAATGATACTTTCAAGAAGTTGTTTGGCAAGAAAGAAGATAAAGAAGATAAGAATAAGGAAAATCCGGAAGAAGGTGAAGAGAATGAAGACGGCACTACGGATCAGCAGAAGACCAATTCCAACATGCGTAAAACGGAAGCTGCTTCGATGGATTCGGACGGATATCTGGCCTTTAAGTTTCCATGGAGTTTAAGTTTGAGCTATAGCTACAGTATCCGTGAGAATCAGGATAAGGAAAAGTTCAATATCAAGAAGATGCGTTATCCGTATAAGCTGACTCATTCGTTGAATATTTCCGGAAACTTCAAGATCGGAAGCCGGTGGAATATGAGTTACTCAAGCGGTTACGACTTTACTTCGAAAGAAATGTCTATGACGACGTTGAATATTACCCGTGACTTGCACTGCTTTAATATGAGTTGTGGTTTGGTCTTCGGGCCGTTTACTTCATATAATTTCTCTATCCGGGCAAATTCTAGTATGCTGCGTGATGCTTTGAAGTGGGATCAGCGAAGCAATACGGGTAGTTCCGTTACCTGGTATTAATTGTAGACAGACTGAAACAAATCGCCTCCGTCCTGTTGGGTTATCAGATCAGGACGGAGGCGATTTGTTTTGGGAAGACCGGTGTTACCATACGATGGGTGTTTCCCCATGCTGTATCAGGTATTCGTTGGCACGGCTGAAATGCCGGTTGCCGAAGAAGCCGTTGTAAGCTGAAAGAGGAGAGGGGTGGACAGATGTCAGTACCAGGTGTTTGTTCCGGTCAATGAAAGCACCTTTCTTTTGTGCATATGATCCCCACAGGATGAAGACCAGGTGTTCCCGCTTTTCTGCAAGTGCCCGGATGGCTGCATCCGTGAATTCTTCCCATCCCTTGCGCTGATGTGAGCCGGCCTGATGAGCTCTTACTGTCAGTGTAGCATTGAGCATCAGGACTCCCTGTTCGGCCCATCGGGTCAGATTTCCGGTAGCCGGAATAGGGGTTCCCAGATCATCGTGGATTTCTTTGAATATGTTTTGCAGGGAGGGCGGAAAAGGAACACCGTCATTCACGGAGAAACAGAGACCATGAGCCTGTCCCGGACCGTGATAAGGATCCTGTCCGATGATAACGACTTTTACTTTATTGTAAGGACAAAGATTAAAAGCGTTGAATATCAGTTTGCCTGGAGGATATACCGTGGTTGTCTGGTATTCCTGTCTTACGAAATCAGTCAACCGGATAAAATAATCCTTTTCGAATTCGGGGGCAAGTACTTCTTTCCAGGTTTCTTCTATTTGTACATTCATAATTGATCGGCTTACAGGAGTTAAATTAAAGGCATATTCAGGCGGCTGCATTCCTGCCGCATGTCTTCCGGCCAGATGCTGGCTTGTATTTCTCCGATATGTGCTTTTTTCAGGTAGAGCATACACAGTCTGGACTGCCCGATACCGCCGCCAATGCTCAGCGGAAGAGAACCTTCCAGCAGACGACGATGGAAGTACAGTTTTTCGCGTTCTTCTTTTCCTGTCAGTTCCAGCTGTTTCAGCATGGCTTCCTTGTTGACACGGATACCCATGGATGAGAGTTCCATGGCACGGTCGAGCACGTCATTCCATACCAGCAAGTCCCCGTTGAGACCGGCCAGTCCGGTTTTCGGATCAATGGTCGACCAGTCATCATAGTCCGGTGCGCGCAGATCATGGGGCTGTCCGTTGCTCAGTTTGCCACCAATTCCGATGATGAAGACTGCCCCGTAATGTTGGGTGATCAGGCTTTCCCGTTCTTTGGGAGTTTTGTCGGGATACATTTGGAGGAGCTCTTCGGCGTGGATAAAATGGATGTCATTGGCCAGGAAAGGAGTGATCTGCGGATACATTTCGCAAACCATGTATTCCGTGCGTCGCATTGCCGCATAGATACGTGTAACGATGTTTTTCAGGAAATCCATGTTCCGTTGTTCGGGAGTGATGACCCGTTCCCAATCCCATTGATCCACGTAAAGTGAATGCAGGTTGCCCAGTTCTTCATCAGCCCGGATCGCATTCATGTCGGTGTAGATTCCGTATCCGGGTTCAATGTTATAATCAGCTAAAGTAACTCTTTTCCATTTGGCGAGTGAGTGCACGACTTCAGCACGCTGGTCGCCCAGATCCTTGATGGGAAAGGAAACGGCACGTTCCACACCATTCAGGTCGTCGTTGATACCCATACCTGTCAGGACAAATAAAGGTGCCGTGACACGGCGCAAACGGAGTTCGGAGGACAGATTTTGCTGGAAGAACTCTTTGATCTGCTTAATACCCAGCTCAGTCTGTTTCATGTCGAGCAGTTGCTGATAGTGTGTAGGTTTTATAAGGTAACTCATAGTTTTTTAATATTAATGGATAATCGTTGGCAAAGATAGGTATATTTTGTAAATATGCAATTAATTTTTATGTAAAGTAGTCAATTTGATTTCTTTTTCTTTTGTTTATTGAAAGTTTTGATAGTTTTGTCTGTTGGGGTAAAGAAAAGATTTTGTAATTTTTTAGCCGATTCATTAGGAAGAAAGCTAAGGAAATTGTATTTTTGCTGCGCATTTGAGGAATGCACCCGTAGTTCAATGGATAGAATAATGGATTCCGGTTCCATCGATTGGGGTTCGACTCCCCACGGGTGTACTATCATAAGGACATTTTAATGCAAAAACCCGCTAAAACGGCAATTTTAGCGGGTTTTTCTGTATCCTTACAGAAACGCTCCGAAATATCTTTACATAAAATTCGGTGCTTTAATCGGTGCCAATCCTTCTTTCCACAGATTCAAGTTTGAACCTTTAAACAAATAGAACATGAATCAGAGAAAGAAAACCATTTCTACTCTCTTTTGGGTACGGAAGAGTAGAGCAAATGGAGGAAAAGCACCCTTATTCTGTAGGGTTACTATTTGCGGGCAAAGATATGAAATGCCCCTGAATTTGGCAATAGACCCTAAGTTATGGAACGCTAAATTACAGCTTTGCACCGGGAAGACTCCGGCTGCTAAAGACATTAACCGGATCATCCGCGAACAGACTGACGTGGTTAACGCAGCCATTGATAAACTGCAGGCTAAAGGATATCCGCTTTCCATTGAAAACTTCAAACTCATTTATCGGGCTGTCGATAACGATTTCTCAACCATCGACAAGCTCTTTGATTACTTCCTCGCAACAGGAGGCAACAAACTGCGTCCCTCTACACTCAAAAGCTACACGGCCACACGAAGACATCTGGCAGCTTTCGTCATGTTGAGATACCACATTTCCGATTTCGACATTACGGCCATCGACCGAAATTTCGTGAACGAATTCTATGCTTACCTGCAGGGATATCTCAGACAGGACAACAAAAGACAATGCACCGAGAACGGAGCACTTAAACACATGCAGCGCTTCCGCAAACTCCTTGACATGGCCTGCTCAAACGAGTGGATAGCTAGAAACCCAGCCGACGGCATGCACTGGGAAAAACGGAAAACTGAACGAGGATTCCTTACCGAAGATGAACTCAAACGAATCGCCGATGCCCAGCTTACGCCAGCACTCTCTGTTCTTCGCGACATCTTCCTTTTCTCTGTTTACACGGGTACCAGCTTCGTGGATATGACTATGCTCACCGATAACAATATCGTTGTCGGAATAGACCATAGCCTCTGGCTCAATTTTAACCGGACCAAAACCGGACAACGATGCTCAATCCCATTGCTCGAACCTGCACTCAGAATCCTTGATAGGTACGAAAACTACAGGAGAGCCTCACCGCAAGCCAGACTTTTTCCGGTACCCACCAATCAGGTTACAAACAGAGACCTCAAGATCATCGCACGCGCCGCTCATGTTGACAAGAACATTACATTCCATGTCGCACGCCATACCTTCGCAACGACTATCACGCTTTCAAACGGAATACCGCTCGAAACTGTCTCCAGAATGTTGGGACACGCCAGCATTGCAACCACGCAGTTATACGCCAAAATCGTCGACAAGAAAGTACTCGACGACATGGCGCAGCTCAGGAACCGATACGCAACTGAAAATGTATGCTTGAAACAGAAATCTAACAAATAATTATTCAGAATATGGCTACTAAGAAACTTACACTCATTACGCCCGATATGCCCATCACAATACCCGAACACGTTGAAGAAACCTATATACGTTCAGCACAAGTTTGCAAGATGTTCAATATCAGCGAAAGCCAGCTTAAAAAACTTCGGGCTGACGGAACAATCCCAGCCTACAAACTGGGGAAAACATACCTCTACAAACCCGAAGAAATCATTGCAGAACTCAAGAAAGTAATACCTTAAAATCTGATACCATGACAAAAAAAGGACTAACATACTATCAGGCCGATACCGACCGATTTCAGGATATCCGCATCAAAAGACTCAAAAAACGATACGGATGCGAAGGATATGCCGTATTTCAATATGTGCAAAACGAGATCTACAGAGTCGAAGGATCTTTTATCTGCTTCGATGAAGATCAGGCTTTCGATTGTGCAGAATACTGGAACATCAGCGAAGAACTGGTCATTGACATTGTTGACTATTGTGCCGAAATAAACCTTTTCGACAGAAACTTCTGGACTTCCAGAAGAATCCTGACCAGTCAGGCAATACAGCAGAGATACATCGAAATATGCAGACGCGCAAAAAAACGTATTGCAGTCCCGGATGATATCACGCTCATTGCGGAAAAAGCAGTAGAAATGCCGAAGCCTGCAACAATAACCGCACAAACCGCTGAAATACAGCAACCGCAGAACTCCGCGGAATTCCGCGGAAATCCGCAGACTTCCGACGGAATTTCCGACAAAGAAAAGAAAAATAAAATAAATCCCCCCTCTGACTCCCCCCAAAGGGGCGAAACACAGAGGAGGAATGTTCAAAATCTTCTCTCTGGACTGAACCGAAAGTTTGACGCTACCTGCCAGCATAGCCAGCTCGATGAACGAGGAAAGACCCCCATACCCCCGGAACTCGACAACGGAAAAGGACGCAACCCTGACGGACTCATGTACAACCTCGAGAAATACCACGTGCCCCGCCACGAAGCCGAGGAAATACTCATGCTCACACGTTACGGAGAAATCGGACACCCCATCTGGGCACTCTTTCAGGAAATCGACCGAAGCCGAGGAAAGATAACCATGCCCGGACGATTCCTGCTTTCAAGACTCCGCCCATCATAGCCTGATGCCCTCGGTCTGCCCTCACGGGCAGCAATTTTTTTCCCATTCCGTCACAAAGTTAGAGCCGGACCTATGGGGATTCAGATACCGTCCTTCGGACTATTTTGGCAAAAATCTTCCTTTTTCCGTGCCGGAAAAAGAGTATTCCCGCCAAAATTCCCTGATCCCCGTCGGCTCCGCCTCTAGTCTCTTTGTTGTGGAAAAGGAAAAAAATTGGGGGGCTGTGCAGGCGGCGTTCGCAACATGGCATATCTGTCCGGACGCATTTTAGGAAAATGATAGCGAATAACATTCCAGGAACAATCCGGAAGAAGCAAAAATGATAGCACACCGCCGAAGGATCCGGCCATCATGAGCCGGAACCCGAAAGCGGCATGATAGCAAAACAAACAATCAATACCACACATGGAACCCAAGAAATCAACCCTTACGCTCCGGCTGGATGAAGAAACAACAGCACTGATCGAGCAACTCAAGCAGAAAACCGGACGAACCACCGCCAGCGACCTCGTGCGATATCTCATACACAACTGGGACCGGATGCAGACCTCATACACGGAAGCCCTGAAGATACACACAGAAGAAGCCCGGAAACTGGCCGAAATGCAACAGGCTTTTACACGATACGTCGAGGCATACGAACGGATGAAATCCATCTGCCTGCGCGAATGATAGCAAAATCAATTCCTGCAGAACCGAAGCTGCGCGAAAAATGATAGCAGGTTACGCATCAGGAAAGATCCAGGAAAAAACGAAAAGATAGCAGATAACTGGTACGTACCTGGTACGATCCTGACGGGAATGATAGCAAAATCCCTCGTACCTCGCCCCATCAGCACAGGATCCGGAGATTCATGAATAAAATGTGATAGCAGAAGAAGGGAAGGGGAGAGTGACTACCGCTCCGCACCGGGCGCGCCCCGGCTCTTCCGGCCTCCGCTTCATTCCGCTCCGCTCCCTTGCGCTCCGTCCTCCTTCAGCCCAGCCGCCCCCTCGGCAGGTACCGCTTCCGGAGGAAAGCTCGGCCGTCTGGTGGGGCACTGGTACTGCAGCAACAACAGCCCGTGCAGCCTTCCTCGCTCCCTCGCAGGCTCGGTCGACTTGGGCGGCAGCACTACTCCCCGGTTTAAGCGGTGCTCGTCTTCCGCCGGGGGCTCTGATCTTCCGCAGTGTCGCAAGGGTGCTTCGCATCCCCTGCCATAATCTCCTGAGCTCGCTACGCTCGTGCGGTATTTTGGCAGGGGCAAACCCTTGCGCCAATGCTCCAGCCGCCCCCTCTGGTCGCTCGCTTCCGGGGCGGGCGCAGGGTTTCCGGGGGCGATAAAGCGGTTGCGCCCGCCCCTCCCTTTCGTGTGCC
>ERZ791746.1453-NODE-1453-length-15872-cov-8.654675_pt1 | contig 15872 bp, 10 predicted proteins | sample MGYA00510038_ERZ791746 | MGnify/ENA primary metagenome ERZ791746 (study PRJEB30046, sample SAMN00792018) | human gut metagenome | study: EMG produced TPA metagenomics assembly of the A metagenome-wide association study of gut microbiota in type 2...
CGAACAGCGGGGCGACGGCCGCCATCATCACTGCATCGCCCGCACCGAAGTCCCGACTGAAAAAGTCCCGGAGCGGCCTGCGGCGACACAACTGGTACAGCAGCATCGCAAAGCCCAGCGCGGCCAGCACCCCGACATTCACCATCGCACGCCACAGCATCGGATACAGCCCGGACACGCCCCAGCCGACCGCCACGGACAACGCCCCCAGCACGGCCAGCCAAAAGACGGAAACCTCCCGCAGACGGAAATCCTCCCACACAAGGCGCAGAGCGGGAAACAGCAGCAGGAAATATGGCCAAAGGGGTGGCATCGGATCAGTCTTTGACGGTTTCTTTCAGTTCCTTGTCCTGGTTGATCTCCCAGACGTTGTACGTCCCGTCCCCGTCGAAATCGACGACTGCCGTGGCCGTGGCCCGGAAGCCGTGTTCCGTGGCCTCGACGATCTCGATCAGGTAGTTGGCCCGGCCGCCGTCGGTGACGAGCTCCTGCTGTTCGAAGCCAAGTTCCTCGAGCGAGGCCGAATAGCGGGAATATGTATAGAAATTGCTCTTCTGCAACGTGTGAAGGAACGTCAGCTGCTGCTGCGCTTCCGTCGCCTTCGCACGCGAAATCAGCGGCATCAGATTCGGCAGCGCGATCAAAACCAATATGCCGATAATTACCAATACAACCAGGAGTTCCGGAAGCGAAAAAGCACGGAGTCTCGGGGAAACAAGGGAAGGGGTACGCATCATGGTCTCGGGTTCTTTTATAAGGCAAAATTATAATGCGGCCAAGGGATTATGGCACAATCAGGCATAAAAAACAGCCTTTCAATTCCAGCGTAAAACATTGATTATCAATACACATTCCCGACTAAAATCTTATCTTTGGCTTTCCAAATTCCAACCGTCTGATTCTTAACGATATGTATATCAAGCATGTTATCCGGAAATGGGGGTTCTTAAATAACTTACTATAAAAAAAGGTTATTGTATGCTCCAAAAAAACCATTCGCCTTAACGGAAATACAAGCTGAAAATTTTTTTACCGATTAATCCCTAACTCCAAACCCGATGATATACATCCTGATAATTTTCGTTATGGACATCCTGCTTGTCCTGGCCGGATACCAATATTTCTGCCGTCATTTCCGGAATACCTCAAAGCTGGCGACGGCCCGTTTGAATTACATCCGGATCCTGATTGACACCGTATACACCTATTACCACTATCCGGAACTGATGCGTAAACACCTGCAAAAGGAGATGGCCATCAAAAAATTGATGGCCTATCATGTGGTCGACAATAATTGCGGGCATTTCTTCCCCTCCCAGACAAAAGTAAGTACGAACGACCAATTATTATATATGCTTCACAAAGAAGGGTTTACACCCCGAGAATTATGTATCATTTTCGAACTTAACAACATAAACTCGGTTTATGTCAAATGCCACCGGATAAATAAAAAACTCTACACGAATGGAATATAAGAGGTATATCTCTGAAAAATAACGACAGGCAGGCGTCAGCCGTAAAGCCGGAAGTTTTTACTTCCGGCCTTTTCATTAACGGCCAGCGCATTTTCCGGCCCTCGGCATACGAGGATAAAAAATTAACTATCAACGCATTACAAAAATCCGCAGCAGATGTAAGCGGCCGATAAGATTTTTTACATACAGCTGTCTGACAATCAGCATCATACATAAATTTTGCAAGGTTGCATTTCCCAGTAGTCGGGGCGCGGCAATCCCCAAACCCTCCTATCTTTGCATAAAAGCACTCCCTATGGGAGCCTCCCCACACTTCCACTCCCCTTACATACACCCAAACAATTCTGTAAATTATGAAACACTTCCTTCAGACAGCCTTGATCTCCCTGCTCGGTATTTATGCGCATGCTGCTTTCCCCCAATCGTTCGACAACCTGACCGATCCTCCGCTCATGCAATACAGCCCTACCCCGCAGACATGGAGCTTTATCCGGTACGGGAATACGCCCGTCGACTATTATACGGGTACGGCACAAGCCGATGTCCCCCTCTATGAGTATTCCGATCCGGATTTCCAATTCTCCCTGTCCGCAGGTTATGCTTCCAACGGATTCCTGCCCCAACGCCAAACCGGTATTTTGGGTCTCAACTGGTTTTTGAATTGCGGAGGCACCATTACGCGCGAAATACGGGGACTCGACGACTTCGGCCCAAGTGGCAGCAGCACCGGCCACGTCAACGGGTTCCTGTGCGGTACGATCCCCTATGACGAATCCAACCTGATGAACCTGACTTTGGGGCACTATTCCATGGAAGCACAGGCGTACACGGACGCCAGTTCCCATGAGAGCGAAGTCAATGCGGACATCTTCCATTTCAGCTTCATGGGACATTCCGGGACATTCCATTACGACGGGACACGCCAGGTCAGGATATACAACACCCAAGAAGGACACGGGACATACCGGATCAAGATGACCGATTGCCAAAGTAACAGCGAACATTCGACGATAACCATCACGACAGGCGACGGATATACCTATGTCTTCGGCGGTAAGGAGTCCGCTCTGGAACGCATGGTCAAGGGCACCCTCGGAAGTTTCGGGAACTACCAGTTAGCCGCCGGGCCGGCGAATCCGGTCGTAAGCTGGATGCTCACTTCGGTAATCGCCCCCAACGGCCGCAAGATCAGTTTCACCTACGACGGGGCGAACCACGGCGGCACCTATATCAACCGGAATACCAAACACCCCTACTATGTCACCTCGTTCCAGCTCGGCAACGGAACGGGCGAACAGACGCCGTCCCATCACCGGCAGGCCAGCATCACACGCACGACCTACCTTACGAAAATTTCGGTCGGCAATGCCCTGAACATCGAACTGACGTACCTGCCTAAAGGATGCTACGATATCAATGATACCCCCGCTTCCGGCAACCCGAGCTACGACGGCACGATCGCCCAGGAGCTGAAGAAGCTGGACAGGATTGATGTCACCTGCAACCGGGAGACACTGCGCACATGCCGTTTCGGATACAAGGTCAAAAACGACCGCCTGATCCTCAAGACCATCGACGTCTCCGGAACCGGCACTTACAAAATGGACTATCACGAAGAGTACGATTATCCGGGACTGACCACGGCAGATATAGATTTCTGGGGATACTACAATGGAAAGGGAAACGACTACGACTATATTAATCCAATGATTATTGCGACACCCGACCTGAACATGAACGAAAGTATTTCGCTGCCATTCAAGAATCCCGACTGGACGTACAGTATAATCGGCTGTCTGCGACGGATCGTATATCCGACCAAAGGGTTCACGGAATTCGAATACGAGGCGAACAGGGCGCAATATATCGTACTCAGACGGGATTACCCCCAACTTGAAAGTGAAATCACCCCGGTACCCGATCCGGAGCCGCAGGAACCCGGAATATATCCGGGAGATAAATATCAGGCTGCCCTAAATGATTATTCCACGCTTTTCAAGGATTCGGATGAAACCGGCGGGGTGAGGATCCGAAAAATCACAGATCATGACACGGTCGAAAGCTACCAGGCACGGGAATACGAATACACCGATAATAATGCCCGCCCATCAGGGATCGTAATGTATTTTCCGCGATTTTACGGACAAGTATTGGGGAACCATATGATAAACGTACCGCTGTTGCAGTACCCGGCCAACACATTCGACAAATCGCATATCGGCTATGGGACTGTCCGGGAAATCTATGAAGACGGCTCCTCCGTCAGATACGAGTTTAATAATTACAAGACACATCCGGACAACTACAAGGGGCAGGTCAGGAAATTATTTATAGACGACCCTGAATATTTGGACATCAGACACTCCTCGTTTTACGACAACATACTCCGGGAGCCCAATTCCCTCCACTACCAGCGGGGCAAACTCCATACGAAAACAATGTATAACGTGCATGGCCAGAAAGTAAAATGCGAAGAAATCCAGTATCAGGATGACGATTCCGGATATTCGGGCTATGTAGTAGCCAGCGGCCCTTATGTATATTCCGTAAAAAAACCGGCCGGCAATTACCAAATAACCGGCAAAATTACGACCGACTATTTCGGAACGGCCGCCCTAAGTACCTCGATATCGTATTCATATAATCAATACGGGCAGCCCAACCACACGATGCGTATACCGCCCGATAACCATTGTTATTTTACGGATATCAAATATCTGCACGAAACGGGCGCTGTTCCAAACCCGGAAACATATCCCCTGGACTACCCGGCAGAAATCATCAATTATTCCGCACCGGAACCATCGTCCGACTATTGCAATATCACCTCGGCGACTAAGTGTGAATACACGACTTCAAACGGCATGACCAAACCTTCCGTCGTCAGCAAAGCGGAACTGAAAGAACCTTTGAAAACGCGCCGTGCACCTGCACTTGATCTCTCGGGATTGAAATATACACCAAAAACCTATTACGACACATACGACGCCACGGGCAACCCGCTCCAGATAAGGGATGCCGAAGGAACTTTATACGGCTACGTTTGGGGATACGGAGGTTTATACCCCGTCGCAAAGATCATGAATGCGTCCCAAGACAAAATCAGGCTGGCCCTGGGTATTTCGGGCAACCGGCCGCTTGACGGCGGGCTCACCCAACAACAAATAGACAACCTATACGCCATCGAGGGAGCTTACATTGACATATACGAATACCGGCCCTGTGTGGGTATAATCAGACATTTCGATCCGTCCCGTAAAGAATTCCGGTATGAATACGACCTTTACGGGCGCCTGACCGGAGTTCACGATAGGATGGGCACCCTACAAACGTATGAGTATCATTTTTAATCCGCTACTACCATGAAAAAATATATATCCCTGCTGCTTGTCCTGTTCTTTGCAGCCCACAGCCCGATCTATGGGCAAACCTCGCCTTATATGTTCGTAAGCCAGTCACCCTCGGCACCACCCGAAGGAGGAACATTGACATACACACTGGCCTACTCCGCTCCCGGAGATCAGGGAAGGGTCTTGTTGGTTCCCGGCGAAGTAGAACTTCTGGAATATACATCGGACTCGTCGGTCGTCACCTCCGTAACGAATACGGCCGGTACGTTTTTCATCGGACTCGCCATGACGAATGTCGATTACCAGAGCAGTGGAAAAATCCGTATGCATATAAGAGTGGCTGAAGATAACGCAAAACTTTGGGTAATGCTTATCTACCAACAAGATGCATTCGACGAATTTTTCGGCGGAATAATCGAGTTCTACGGATCCGGCATTTACCGGCCGAAAACACAACCGCCGATGATCTCGTCTTACCGTCCCGCATTAGGCGGTTCCCTGCCACTCGACGGTTCGGGAACGGTCTATTCCTGGGAAAAGAAAAATGCAAGCGACCCGGCTTGGACGACAATGCAGGGTCAGACCGACTTATCATGCCAACCGGACATCATGGGTGAAGAAACGGTTTACTACCGCCGCAAGGCAATCAAAGGCGATCAGGTTGCCTATTCGAACACGGTAGAAATCCTATCCAAGTTAAGTGCGGGGCTCATATCGCTCACGATGCCGGCAGACAAACAACACCTGCTTATTAAAAACATCCAGGATCCGTCCGTCGCACGGGAATACGTTTCGCTGGAAAGCAGTAACGACCTGAACACATGGCAAAAGATCGCAACGGAATCGCTATCGGCAACCCTTGCCATACCGCAACAGACGACTTATTACCGCCGTACGGCCAAAACCACGACAGATGAGGCCGTCTATTCGAATATCGTATCCTACAACACGGACGGCGGCGTATACATTTCCACCAAGACGGCGACGGACAGCATGGGTGGCAGTTACATCGAGGACGTCACCTATTACGACGGGCTCGGACGTCCGCAACAAACAGTCAACGTCCTCGGCTCCCCATCGGGAAAAAACCTCGTAACCTTCTTCAGTTACGACCCCAAAGGGCGCGAGCAGAACGAATACCTGCCGTTTCCCGTTGCTCCGGAAAATAATTCACCAGCGGGTACAGGTATCCTGATCGACCAACAAGACCGCTATTATAAGGCGCTGCATATCAGCACTACGACCTTGTACCCCTATATACACAGGGAATACGACGAAACCCCGCTCGACCGGCCGGTAAAAGCATTCCGACCCGGGAAAGAGTACCAGAACCTGATGGATCATTTCTGCGAAAACCGCTACGGCACGAATACCGGAAACGAAGTCCTTCTGCTTTCACTCTCGTCAGACGGGACATTGGAGAGCCAAACCGGGTCGCACGAAGCGAATACACTCTACAAAACGACGGCCATCGACGAAGACGGCGCGGTCGAAGAAGTGTTCACAAATTCCAACGGGCTGAAAATACTTTCCCGCCGATGGCTTTCCCCCTCGGAACATGCCGATACCTACTACGTCTACGACGACATGGAGCGTTTGCGGTGGGTAGTCTCCCCCGAGGGAAGCGCACGGCTCACGGCCGGCAGCAAATGGGCCCCGGACAGCGGCAACGCCCGGAAATACTGCTACCGTTATCTTTACGACGGGGACGGCAATGTCACCACCCGCCACATCCCGGGACAGGATCCGGAGATTATGACCTACGATGCCGACGGGCGCATGCTGACCCGCCAGACCGGAGCGATGAAGGCGCAGGAAGTTCTGCTCGCCTACACCTATGACCCCATAGGCCGCCTGTCGAAGGTTACCCTGCGGCAAACTACACAGATCGGCCCCGTGGATCCGACAGATCCCATAAGACCTCCCGTCAACCCTGTGGATCCGCCAGCCCCAGTCACCCCCGACCCTGTTCCCATAGATCCGGTACTCCCTGTCGATCCCGAAGACCCGCTCCTCCCGGTCAACCCCGAAGAGCTGCGCAGGCCGGTGACGCACGCCCTGATTGCAACCGGCCGGAATTCGCCCGGCACAGCTTACGCTCTCACGGCGGGCAACAACCTCTTGGAACCGCACGATACCGAGCGTTATATTTACGACGAATACCGGCTGGATTCTCCGGCATTCGGCACACATGCGTTCCTTCCCGTCGCCGAGGTGACCGACGAAACCATCCGCAGTACAAACGTCCGCGGGCTGAAAACGCATGAGGAGATTTTCGAAACATTCGACAAATCCGTATTCTCCCCGGCCAGGAAAGCCCCCCTGTCCGCACGCCGGACATTCTACTACGATGCCCGCAACCGGGTAATCCAGTCGGTCGAAACCACCCCGCTCGGTTACGGTTTGCGCATCAGCTACAAATACGACTATTCGGGAAATATCTTGATCCGCGACGAGCAACATAATATTTCCGAAGGCGAACCTCTGAATCTCCGTTATGCCTACACCTACGACGGGCGGGGCAGACAACTGCGCGAGGTAGTTTCCATAAACGGCAAGGTCTGCGCCGACGTTGCGTCCGCATACGACGAGTTGGGACGCCTGCAAACAAAAACCGCCGGAAACGGCTTGGAGACCGAACACAAATACAACATCCAGGGCTGGCTCTCGGGAATCACGCACAGAATCAAAGCCCCGCCGGTAAACCTGCAAACCGGGGATACGCTCCGGATTCGCAACATTATTTTCACCGAACAACTCAATTATTTCAAACCGCAGGCCGCCAAGCCCCTGTATTCGGGAAATATCGCGGAAATATCCTGGAACCGGGGACGTGACGTCATGGGGGATAACACCTATGCCTATTCGTACGACATGCTGGGGCGCCTGACCGATGCCGAGTTGTATAAACGCGAACCGTCCGAAAATTTTCCCGGATTTTCCCCGCTCAGGGACAACACCTTTACCGAGCGCAGGATGGAATACGACCTGAACGGGAACATGCGGAGTTTCGAGCGGTACAACGGCGATGAAATTCACAAGTATAAATACCTCCTCGACGGCAACCAGCTCGTCCGTGTAAAACGCTATCCCGGCACAAAAGACTCGGAGGGAAAGGTAGCCTTCGGCATTGAGGAGGCAGACAATCCCTTCGAATACGACGCGATGGGAAATCTGGTATATGACGGTCAGAATCAACTGAAAATCTCATACGATTTCCTCAACCTGCCGCAAAAAATCACACCTGCGGAGCTGCATTCGCAGGCGGGAAAGCTGTTTTTAGCAAATTATTGTTATCTTTGGAATGGCGAGAAGATCGCCTCGGCTGACGTACGGGGTAACGGATACTTGTACATCGGAAGCGTCCGTTACAGCTTAGACTCGGCAAAGCCCGCATTCGAGAGCGCTCCCTTTGCCATGGGACGCATTGGCAGACTGGATGAAGAATACGATACCCGCTATTTCCTGAGCGACCATCTGGGGAGCGTGAGGGCGATCGTAAACCAGAACGGGGTCGTTACTGCTGAATACGACTACATGCCATACGGCATGCAGCATAAAAACAGTTCTTTGGCAACATCTGATACTAACGAATTCAGGTACAACGGAAAAGAGCTCCAGTCCAGGTTCTGCGTCGACCTATACGACTCGCAGGCCAGATTGCAGGGTATGAACGCACGGTTCAACTCGATAGACCCCCTTGCGGAGAAATATTTTCCGGTCAGTCCGTATGCTTATTGTGGAAATAATCCGATAAGGTTTACTGATCCCAACGGGAAAGATTGGCGGGATAAAATCGCCGGAGTCGTCATTGGACTGGTTACTAATATTACCGGCACGACATCATGGAGAGCAGATTACGAACCGAACGACGCAGATGATTACAACAACGCATTAGCTGCGACAGATGTTACCACGACAATCATAGGCACAGCCATGTCTGAAGGTGGTAAGAATGCTGCTATTACCGGAGCCGGAATTTCCGCAACCGCAGCGACAGCCACACTATTAACAGCCGGTAGCGCTATTGAAGTAACGGGGCCAACAATGGCTGTCGGTGAAGGGATTGCCCTAACCGGTACAGTCACCTCATTCGGCGGGAAAATTCTGATGCTCAACGCAGCAAAGAATGCGCGACGCGGCTATAACTATGGCGGCCCAGAAGCCAATGATGGTACAAGCAAACCTCACGGGAATGCAGATCATAATAACACTATCGATAAGAAAGTGCAGGAGATAAAGGGACAAGGCAAAGCCCGAAATATTCGAAAAAACCAGCAACAAGTAGATGCCCAAGGTAAAAAAGTCGGGCGTAATCGACCCGATTTGCAATGGGATAAAGATGGAATACATCACAACTATGAGGTAGATCGTAATGTAAAAAATAACGCCAAGCACGAACGCGTAATCCGTCAGAACGATCCAAATGCAATTTATGAAAAAGAAATTATAAAATAACTCAGCATGATAAATAGAAGATTTACATTGATTTATGCAAATATGAGCACCATAGAAGCGGCTATTTTAGATTGTTATAAAACAGGTGTCAAAATTTTGAAAATCCAAAATGCCCCCTTGGAAGTTCATCTCGAAAAACCAATTCCTTATAATGATAGAATAACAAAGATCACTTTGTGGCAACCGAAAAATGCATCGGGGACAGTTTTGTTCGGGAACCAATATGACGGATTCGATGTCCTTGGCCATATTTTGAGAAATCAATATAAACTTGAACTTACGAGAATTGCCATAAGTTGCAATATCGAATCCGAAGAAGATGATTATGCTCCTTTCTATAAATTTGAACATTTATATGCAGACGGACGGAACCGTTACGTCCGTGTGATGTGGGATAATCGTTGGGATTTTTACGAAAATGGAGAACCTATGCCTTTTGAACAAACGGAAAAATATCAACAAAAAATACGTTCCAAACGACTGACGAATGATATGGTGTTAGATTATGCAAAAGCCTTGGGATGGGATTTGCGGGATCCTTGTTTTTGGGAATCGGATAAGAATGCTTGGTATATTACATATGAATTCGTATGAATTAATACTCCAGAACACCTGGAATTGCAAATAAACCCAAAGATTGAATAATCTCTTTGAAAACGGATAATTGGGATATATTATCCACGATATTCTCTTTAATGCAAAACCGCTCCGGGCACCACCACCCGGAGCGGTTTCATTATGCCGCCCGGGTCAAGCGTAACATGCATTACGACCTGAACGGGAACATGCGGAGTTTCGAACGCTACAACGGCGATGAAATTCTCAAGTATAAATACCTCCTCGACGGCAACCAACTCGTCCGTGTAAAACGCTATCCCGGCACAAAAGACTCGGAGGGAAAGGTAGCCTTCGGCATTGAGGAGGCAGACAATCCCTTCGAATACGACGCGATGGGAAATCTGGTATATGACGGTCAGAATCAACTGAAAATCTCATACGATTTCCTCAACCTGCCGCAAAAAATCACACCTGCGGAGCTGCATTCGCAGGCGGGAAAGCTGTTTTTAGCAAATTATTGTTATCTTTGGAATGGCGAGAAGATCGCCTCGGCTGACGTACGGGGTAACGGATACTTGTACATCGGAAGCGTCCGTTACAGCTTAGACTCGGCAAAGCCCGCATTCGAGAGCGCTCCCTTTGCCATGGGACGCATTGGCAGACTGGATGAAGAATACGATACCCGCTATTTCCTGAGCGACCATCTGGGGAGCGTGAGGGCGATCGTAAACCAGAACGGGGTCGTTACTGCTGAATACGACTACATGCCATACGGCATGCAGCATAAAAACAGTTCTTTGGCAACATCTGATACTAACGAATTCAGGTACAACGGAAAAGAGCTCCAGTCCAGGTTCTGCGTCGACCTATACGACTCGCAGGCCAGATTGCAGGGTATGAACGCACGGTTCAACTCGATAGACCCCCTTGCAGGGGATACGCCCCACGTAAGCCCGTATGTCTATTGTGCCGGGAATCCTATTTTTCGCATAGATCCCACTGGTTTGGCATCCGAAACGCCCTATCATTATAATTGGGAAACCGGCCAATATGAAGATGCAAACGGGCACGGTGTCGTTTGGGGCACAGTTTGGTATTACTTAAAATCTTCGGCAAATGAGTTTGTTGAAAAACAAGTACAAAAATTTGAATCTCGCTTGAACAATGCGGTCAATAACGGAAGTGTTGCGACTGCATCCGTAGCTATGACTGCCGAATTTATTTTTGGAATTGGCCCCGATAAAAGAAATTTCGACGAAGAGCATATCATGACCCAATCGCTAAAGAACTCATATATGACAAAAATAGCATTACGAAAATTCTGGGCAGCATATTCAACAGGTCATACTCCTACTCATTACAGAGTGGATTGGGGGCCAGTCGGGCTTTTTTATGAAACAGGCGTTATCAGTGAAACATGGCATGACAGGGGATTCTCAACCCCTCAGTTTACCGGAACAGCTACTTACTTTTTTAATATTAACGGAAATAACTTAAATATTACAGTCAAAGACGATAAAAACGAGCGTTCTCTATTATTTCACTTTCCAGGCACAGACCGTCACACACGGGATGAAAACAAATTCATGGGAAAAACATCTCAAAGTTACACTTTTTCAGTACCCTTATCGGAGATACCCCAATTAATAAACTAAATAATTAATATGAAAAAAATTATTTTTCTTTTTTTAATCTCCTGTTCTGTTGGATCATGTCAATACAATTGGCCTATTACAGCAGGATATATAATCACATCTGATATTCCGATGCCAGATTCTTGTGATACTAAATTCGGAGTTTTAATTTATAAAAATGATTACACGGAATACATTGCCGGCTCAATTAAACATGTCTATTACAACGATAAAATTATTGTGGCGCAACAAGACTCTCCGGCACAGCCTACATGGTATATTATCCAACCCCGGGAATACGATTATTTGAACGGCGCATGGGATGACAGGATCATAGGCCCAGTCAGCACCGAACAACGCGACAGCGTGCTGAGAAAGGCCAACATCCGCATGCAAGACCTGCGGCATAACGATTACACGACATGGCGCTTCCCAAAGGATTAAAATGGTCACCTCGACAGACGTCCGGGGTAACGGATACTTGTATATCGGAAGCGCACGTTATGAACTGGCGGGGGCAAAGCCCGAAATATTCGAAAAAACCAGCAACAAGTAGATGCCCAAGGTAAAAAAGTCGGGCGTAATCGACCCGATTTGCATATGCTAAACAGACAATTTACATTGTTTTATGCAAATATGGGCACCGTAGAAGCTGCGATTATAAATTGTTATAAAACAGATGTCAAAATTTTGAAAATCCAAAATGCCCCGTTGGAAGTTCATCTCGAAAAACCAATTCCTTATATAGGATAATGCCCCTTTTTATAAATTTGAACATTTATATGCAGACGGACGGAACCGTTACGTCCGTGTGATGTGGGATAATCGTTGGGATTTTTACGAAAATCGACGTACGAATTCTTTGTGATTAATCACACAAATATGTTATACGACCGAGAAATGCATAAAACAGGTATTCCCGATTAAATTATTGAATAGTGACGGGAAGAAATATAGCAGAAACCTATTTTTTGTGATTAATCACAAGGATATGTTTGTTGTTGCTCTAAAATTTCTTAATTTTGCAACGTTTTACATATGATGATCTCGTAGCTCAGTTGGATAGAGCAGCGGCCTTCTAAGCCGCCGGTCGCGCGTTCGAACCGCGCCGAGATCACGTCTTAAGAAGCGTTTTTCATACTATATGGAAACCGCTTTTATTATTCTAATTCTTATAAAATCATAGGGGGGGGGCGACGCGAATGGCGGATTTCTATTTGTTTGTGAAAAATCATACAAATTGTAAGTTTGCAGGAATCATTCTTCTGCCATATATTTGCGCTGAAGGGCAGAGAAATTATTTTCATTAAGTTTACTCTTCATTGTAACCCCAGACGCAGGTCTGGGATTCTTTTCTTCCACCGCCCATTTTTGGACAAAAAAGTAACTATATTTCAGCTCTATCAGCTCGCCTGGTACGTGTTTTTGTACGATAATAGATCAATATGCCATTTTCAATAGTCTGACAAGTGTACAAATCAATGGAATTCATACCAATCAGTCCGAAGGAGATGATGAAACAGTCTTTCGCCAAATTATACCGTCTTGCTCCTATTACTGTATATAGTCTTCATCATTATATTTCAATTTTGCGCGTAACCCGCTTATGGGTAACCCGTAATTTTACACTATACGTACCATCTTTGCGTAAATTTATGGACAACATTTCTGCAAAAAACAACCTATTTTTCTGCTTTTTTAAGAGATTGCTCCATAATTGGAAGTCTGTGCCACACATAAAAAACACACATAGCGAATTTATTAACACGCTAAATGTGAAGCAAATATAGGCACACACATCCTTGCCCGGATATACTTACATGTTTACAATAGCCCGCAGCTCAGAAGGCTGCTGCTCTATCCAACTGAGCTGCGGAACCATCGGCAAAACCGCACCCTGCGGTGACGATTTGCGCCGCAAAGATAGGAATTTTTTTCACAACAGCCCCCGGCTGAACGAAAAATATCACTTCCCGCAGGGGTGCAACGGCCTGCAACCCCGCGGGAACCCGATTAGGGGCACGACCCTGCACAGCCACAAGCCCGCCCTTTTTCCGGCAGTTCCCGCCGCGGCCCGCCATGCACCGTATCCGGCAGAAAAACAGCCTGTCGCACCGATTTTTCGGCGAATTATTTTGCCGGGCGGAATATTTTGTCTACATTTGCAGGCTTAAAAGCCCAAAGTGGGTGAGCGTTTTTTAATTAATTACAACAAAATTTTATAGCAAATGGCTGTTAAAATTCGTCTGGCACGCCACGGTAAGAAAGGTTTCGCTTTCTACCACATCGTTGCCGCAGATAGCAGAGCGCCACGTGATGGTAAATTCATCGAAAAGTTGGGAACCTACAACCCCAACACGAATCCTGCTACGATCGACCTCGACTTCGAGAAAGCATTGGGTTGGTTACAGAAAGGCGCACAACCTACGGATACTTGTCGGGCCATCCTCTCGTACAAGGGCGTATTATACAAGAAGCACCTGTTAGGCGGTGTCGCCAAGGGCGCATTCTCGGAGACCGAAGCCGAAGCCCGCTTCAACAAATGGCTGAGCGAGAAGGCCGGCAAGATCGAGGCCAAGAGCAACAAACTCGCCACGGATGCCAAGTCGGCCGAGAAAGCACGCCTGGCTGCCGAAGCCAAGATCAAGGAGGAGCGCGCAAAGGCCATCGCCGAGAAGCAGGCAGCTGCCGCAGCTGCTGCCAAAGAGGCCGAGGAGGCTGCCGCCGCCGAAGCTGCAGAGGCTCCCGCAGAGGGCGCAGCAGAGGCTCCTGCCGCAGAATAACACCAGGAAAGCTTCTTTCCGGAATCCCGGTAAATTTCCCGCAACGGGAGGTTTACCGGTTTTTTTCATTACTTTTGCAGATAGTTCCCACGCGGGCGCATCCCGTGCGGGAATCGTCCGGCAAGGCACAGCGAGGCGCTGCACGGCACGACAAGGCGGCAGCACAGCAGGGCCGGGTGTAACGGAGCGGCCGGGATACCCACTTCCCCCGTTCCGCACCGCGATACGGACATAAGAGAAAAAAAACGAACCGATATGAGCGTTACTATTCCCGCAGGCAGGATCAACAGGCTTTTCGGCACCGACGGCGGTGTGATGCTGTCGCTCTATGCCGATTTCCCGGCGCAATTCGATACCGGCACCCCGCTGCTGGTCACGATCGACGCCCTCGAAGTGCCGCTCTACTGCGAGCGCTTCGAACGCCGCGGCACCTCGGGCGCCGTGGCCTCATTCGCCGATTTCGACACCGAGCGCCGGGCTCAGGAGCTCGTCGGGCTTGAATTCCGTATCGAATGCGAAGAGGAGGACGACGACGAATTCTACCTGGAAGACCTGATCGGTTTCGCCGTGACCTGCACCGAAGCGGGCGCGGACGGCGCAAAGGGAGCGGCCGCCTTCACGGGTTCGGTCACGGACTACTACGACAGCGACGCCAACCCGCTTTTCGAATTGGAGATCGGCGGCCGCACGGTACTCGTCCCCGCCGCCGAGGAGTTCATCGCCCATATCGACTTCGGGGGGCGCACGATGAAACTGGTGCTGCCCGAAGGGCTGCTCGACCTGTAAATAACAATATTACTATGGCACGTGTCGTAATCGGACTTTCGGGCGGCGTGGATTCATCGGTCGCCGCATACCTGCTCAAACAGCAGGGGCATGACGTCGTGGGGTTGTTCATGATCAACTGGCACGACACGACGGGAACGCTCGAGGGCGACTGCCCGTGGCACGACGACCGCGTCTTCGCCGAGCTGGTCGCAAAAAAACTGGACATCCCGTTGCACGTCGTCGACCTCTCGGCGGACTACCGCACCCGCGTGGTCGATTACATGTTCTCGGAATACGAAAAGGGACGCACGCCCAACCCCGACGTGCTGTGCAACCGCGAAATCAAATTCGACGTCTTCCTGCGCGAAGCGCTCCGGCTGGGCGCCGATTTCGTCGCCACGGGGCACTACTGCCGCAAGGCCGAGGAGACGCTGCCCGACGGACGGACAATCTATAAACTCCTCGCGGGCACCGACCCCAACAAGGATCAGAGCTACTTCCTCTGCCAGCTCTCGCAGGAGCAGTTGCGCTACGCCCTGTTCCCCGTCGGCGACCTGCTCAAACCCGAGGTGCGGCGCATCGCCGCCGAACAAGGATTGGCCACGGCCAAGCGCAAGGATTCGCAGGGCATCTGCTTCGTGGGCAAGGTCGACCTTCCGGCCTTCCTGCAACAGAAGCTGGCCTCGAAAAGGGGTAACGTCCACGAGATACTCCCCACGTGGCCGAAATACGGCCCCAAGGCCCGAATCCCGGCGGGCACACCCGATGCCGGACAGGCAATCCCCGCCCCGGGCGGACAGCACGCGGCCGACGTACCCCCCACGACCGAACAGCTTGCGGCACTGG
>ERZ791746.1474-NODE-1474-length-15726-cov-4.472274_pt1 | contig 15726 bp, 8 predicted proteins | sample MGYA00510038_ERZ791746 | MGnify/ENA primary metagenome ERZ791746 (study PRJEB30046, sample SAMN00792018) | human gut metagenome | study: EMG produced TPA metagenomics assembly of the A metagenome-wide association study of gut microbiota in type 2...
CCATGGAGGAGCAGAAGCGCTCCGGCGCACACGGACAGCCGCCCGGACTTCTCCGCCGCGGGCGCAGAGCAGGTGTTCACGCAGGCGGAGCAGACGTATTACGCGCTCTACTATTATAAAGTCGATGATCCCGACGCCGTCGGCGACGAGTACCGCCGCGTGATGGTCGCCCCGGACGACTGGACGGGCAGCTACTGCATCGTCTCGTCGGACAAGGGCAAGATCATGACGAACACCCCCGGCTCGAAGCCGACGTATCTGGAGGCCGCCGACATCGAGATCGACAGCGGCAGCGTCCGCGACCCGAAGTGGGTCTACACGCTCACGGCCGCCGGAGACGGGACGTACTATGTGCGCGACGCGGCGGGCCTCTACCTCAGCTGCACCGGCAAGAAGAACGTCTCTCTGACGGAAACCCCGGATGACACCTGCCGCTGGACGCCGACGCTGAACGGCCTGCAGTCGGACAACGGCATGCTGCAGTACAATGCCAGTTCGCCGCGCTTCACGACCTACACGAGCAGCCAGACCGCGGCCCATCTCTACGCGCCCGCCGCCGGCTCGAAGACGTGGTACACGACCCTCGGCGGCTCGGAGCCGACGCCGCACGAGCACACCTGGGGCGTCTGGGAGATAGTCGAAGCGGCGACCTGCTTTCATGACGGGCTTGAAGCAAGAAGCTGCACGGGCTGTGACGCTGTGGAAAGCCGCGTGATCCCGGCCAACTCCGATAACTGCCCGTCCAAGGCGTTCACCGACCGCCCGGACAAGGGCTGGTACCACGAAAGCGTGGACTATGTTCTCGAGGCCGGCCTCATGAACGGCATGGGCAAGGGGAAGTTCGAGCCGGATACCACCCTCAACCGCGCCATGGTCGCCACGGTCCTCTATCGCCTCTCCGGCGACAAGGTCAGCGCGACGAATGCGTTCCCGGACGTCCCGGCGAACGAGTGGTACGGCGAGGCCGTGGCCTGGGCCCAGCAGAAGGGGATCGTCACCGGCTTCGAGGACGGCACGTTCCGCCCGATGGAGGAGATCAGCCGTCAGGACATGGCGCTCATGCTGCATCGCTATGCGAAAACCGTAAAGGGAACGGACACGACCCCGACGGGCGACCTCAGCCGCTGGCCGGATGCCGGTCAGGTTGGCTCATGGGCTGTTGACGCGCTGCGCTGGTGCGTCGGCGCGGGCATCATCAACGGCAAGGACGGCGGCCTCCAGCCGACCGGCAATGCCACCCGCGCAGAGTTCGCGACCATCCTCATGCGCTACGCGAAGCTGTAACAGAACAAAGCACAAGGGCAGGCCAAGTCCGCATTCACGTAAGGACGAAAGGTGCTCAAAAGAATACGGCATAGCTTACGATCATGTAGGCTATGCCGTTTCTTTTTGCTCTTGTTGTGAGATATCGACTACGCCGATAAAGTTCCACCATATGACCAAGGTCTGCTTTTTTGACCGTCAATCCTTTCGCTTATTATACCACGCAGATATAATATCTATGTTAAGCAAGAGGTTTTTGGGACGATTGGAACACCGAAAGACTGGCTTTTACGACCCGGCTGACAAAATGGATCATTTCCTCTTTGCTGTACTTGTCATAGCCCTCCACAACGACATGCATCAAACCGTTTGACAGATGGGTATACATCATTTCAAGCTCTGTTTCGCTGGCATTGGGCAGTTCTTTCCGCCAGTAAGCAATGCTGTCCTCCTTGGCCAAGGCGATCATCCGCATCAGGACGGTCGAGCTTGTGTTGCCCAGGATCAGCACCCGGCAGGCCTCCTGATTCTGATCGACCATATCATAGATGGCCTCGATCAGCGCCGTCACATCAAAGGAATTGACATAGCGAAGGGATTTCTCGAATGCATCGATGAGTTCATTCTCAATGCTCTCCATCAGGGCAAAGCAATCGCTGTAATGGGCATAGAAGGTGGCACGGTTAAGCTGCGCCAGCGCGCAGACCTCCTTCACCGTAATCCTACTGACCGGCTTTTCCTTCAGCAGCTCCAAAAAGGACTGCTTGAGCACCATTTGCGTATAGCGTTTCCTTGCATCCAGCTTCTCCATTTTGCGCTCCTCACAAAAAGTTTACAAAATTCTGCAACACTCCGGCACGCCGTGTTGCTTTTCTTTCAATTGCAGGGCAAATGCCGATTGTTTCTGATCTGCCTCTCCAGTATACTATACTTGTGAAAGATAATCAACACCTGTATGATTATCTTGAGAGGAGGTCTTTTGAATGTATGATAAATATCTTGTTACAGGCGCTACCGGCTTCCTCGGTAGGGCTGTTATAGAGAGGCTGGTGCGCCGCAGAGCGCAAGTGTACGCGCTTGTGCTGCAGAATGACCCCTATATCAATTTGCTCCCCAAAGAAGTCCATACCGTCATCGGTGATGTGTGCGCAAAAAACTCGCTGGCAGACTTCTTTGCGGATGCCGACAGCCGTACCTGTGTGATTCACTGCGCCGGTATCGTCTCCGTCGCGTCCAGACCCGGTCCGAGGCTCTATCAGGTCAATGTAGGTGGGACAGGGCAGCTCCTGCAGCAATGCATGGCGCATAAAGTGGGCAAGCTGGTCTATGTCAGCTCCGTTCATGCCATCCCGGAGCAGCCAAAGGGCTGCCCCATTACAGAAAACTGTGAATTCTCGCCGGGGCTTGTGGACGGTGATTACGCCAAGAGCAAGGCCGCTGCCACCGAGCTGGTCTACGACGCAGCGGCGTGCGGATTGAACGCCAGCATTGTATTCCCCTCCGGCATCATCGGGCCGGACGATTTACAGGGAGGGAGCTTCACCTCAATGGCAAGATCCTTTCTTGCCGGGAAGCTGCCTTTCGCCGTTCGCGGCGGATATGACTTTGTGGATGTGCGGGATGTGGCAAATGGCATTCTCGCCTGTTCCGAAAGCGGAGAGCCCGGCAAAGGCTACATTTTGTCCGGCCACTATGTCACGATCCGCAGGATGCTGCAGATCATCGGGGCGGCGGCAAAACGGCGGTATCGGCCCATCTGCTTGCCTCTGGGTCTTGCAAGGCTGGCCGCTCCGTACTACGAGCGCCGGAGCTTGAAGGATCGAAAGCCATTGTTTTTCACCCCATATTCCATTTCCGTTCTTGCCTCAAACGGCTGCTTCAGCCATGCGGCTGCATCGAAGTGCTTTGCATATCAGCCGCGCCCGCTGGAGCAGACCCTGCGGGATATGGCCGCATGGCTCATTGCACAGAAGGAAGCGGGCAAGGCGCTGCCTCATCTCATCCGGCGACCCACGATCAGCGGCGCCCGCTGCTGAGCTGCTCTGTGTTTCGGCCTTCTGCAGCACATCCGGGTTATTTCTCCGGGTGTGCTGCTTTTTATCGCTCCGCTTGTCCTCTTGCTTTTCTTCCGAGATTCGTATATACTGAAATTGTGTTGTACTTTTTTATCGGTATGGAGGGGACGGCGCGGCACGGCTGTGCAAGCGTCTGACAGGCTGCCCTGCATCCTGAACGGCTGCAAAGGAAAGGGAACGTTATGACCTGTGACGAGGTTTTTTACCGCCAATATCTAAGCGGCGACGACGCGGGGCTGGAGGCCCTGATGAAAAAATACGGCGACCCCCTGACCCTGTATATTGACGGCTACCTGCACGACGTTCACGAGGCGGAGGAGCTGATGCTCGATGTTTTCGCCTATCTGTTCACCAAAAAGCCGAAGATACGGGACGGCGGCTTCAAGGCGTATCTCTATAAGGCCGCGCGCCACACGGCGCTGCGCCGCAAGAGCAGGCGGAAGCCCTTGTTCAGCCTCGACGCGCTGACCAACGAACCGGACGGGCGGCTGCTGGCGGAGGAGGTTATCCGGACGGAGGAGCGAAACCGCGTCCTGCATTTCTGCATGGGTGAAATGAATCCGGACTACCGGGAGGTTTTATATCTCACCTATTTTGAAGATATGAGCTACGCGCAGGCGGCGGAGGTCACGGGGAAAACGATAAAGCAGATTACCAACATGGTGTATCGCGGAAAAGAGAGCCTGCGAAGGCTCTTAGAACGGGAGGGAATCACAAATGCGGAGTCATGAGGAACGGGTCGCGGAGACAAAGCGGCGCATCGCCAAAATTGAGCGGGAGAAACGGCTGCGGCGCAATAAGATTACCATGGCTTCCGTTGTGGCGGCGTGTCTTGTGCTGCTCATTGGCGCGTCCCTCGCCATGCCCGGCATTGCCGCAAGCATCCGGACCGGCGACTACTCCGGCTTTGAAACGGCGGCCAGCATGTATGGCGGCGGCGCTCTCGGATATATCGTCATCGGGCTTTTGGCGTTTCTTCTCGGTGTGTGCGTGACCGTTCTGTGCTTCCGGCTGCATCAGATGAACCGGGAGGACGATCAGAACAACGAAAGCGAGGGAATTCATGGAGCTGATTGAGAACCTGCTGCAGCTGCTGGTCACGTTCGCCGGCGCACTGCTTTCGGGCCTATCCTACCGCAGAAGCCGCAGGCAGGCGTATTTTCTGCTGCTTTGCTTCTACGGCTGCTTTGCCCTCGGCGCGCTCTACTGGACGCTGTACCTGCTGCTGTTCGACACCACACCCCGGGTCTTTTATGTGTCGGAGTTCGGCTGGGTGGCGAGCCTCATCTTCCTGCGCATTTTGCAAGCAACGCTCGCCACTCAGGACGAGCACAGCTTCCGCTGTCGCAGGGCATGGCTTGCGCCTGCGTTCGGCGTGCCGCTGCTGGCGTTCTACTGCACCTTCGGGGACATTCTCTCCAACCTGATCTGGTGCGGCATGATGATATGGCTCTCCTTCTGCGCCATTCGGGGGATTGCTTGTGCGAAAACGCAGACGGGCGCGGCGCGGAAGATACGATACTTCCACATCGGCGTGCTGTGCTTTGCCGGTTCGGAATATCTGCTCTGGACGGCGGGCTGCTTCTGGCCGGATACCTCTCCTGCAAGCCCCACCTTCTGGTTCGATATGCTGCTGACGCTTGCCATTTTCGGGCTGCTGCCCGCCACGAGAAAGGCGGTGGACGCATGACCTATATTGAAAATATCTTCCTCTGCATGGTATCCCCGCTGCTGGTGGCCGCTTTGTGCATGGGAAGGCGGCAGCTCCGCTTCTTCCTGTTCTGCATTGCCGGGATGGGGGTGTGCCTGCTTTCGGCCTATATCAACACCTTCCTCGCGGCGGTATGTCAGGCGGACGCCCTTGCCGCCACGGCGGAGATCGCGCCGGTGGTGGAGGAAATCATGAAGCTGCTGCCGCTGGTATTCTATCTTCTGGTATTCGAGCCGGAGGGGGATAAAATCAAGGCTGCCGCCATCACGATTGCCCTTGCCTTCGCCACCTTTGAAAATGTCTGCTATCTGATCCAGAACGGAGCGGACCGCTTCTCCTTCATCTTCTTCCGCGGTTTCGGAACAGGAGCCATGCATGTGCTGTGCGGCGGCATCGTCGGCGAAGGGCTGGCGTATGCCTGGCAGCGGACGTGGCTGAAGATCGCTGGCACCTGCGGTCTGCTGGGCGCGGCCATCACCTTTCACGCCACCTACAACCTGCTGATCGTCTACGGCGGCGCGGCGCCGTACGTCGCTTACGTCCTGCCGGTGCTGCTGATGGCGGTTGGAAAGCTGTCTGCCCTCCGCCTTACGCGGAGAGAATAACCAAAGCCTTCCACTTGAGAGCTGCTTTTGAGCGGCTCTCAATTTTTTTGAAAATCTTTATATTTGGGGTGAGAGTTTTTCCGTTTTTCTGTACCTATATCAGTGAAGGGACTTTTACGTCACCACGTTCGAGCCATGAAGAGAGGAGTGGGCCAGAGACATGTATGATACCGCAAGGCGGGTCGCGCTCGTCAAAAAGCGGAGGCACGAGTACGCCCGCCGGAAACAGCAGCGCGAGATCTGCGGACTGTCCGCCGCGTGTATGCTGCTGTTCGCGGCGCTGATGCAGACGGCGAGCACAGTCGTCGGGCCGGGGCAGAGCGCCGCACGAGGTGTGTTCGGTGCGATGCTGCTTAGGGAGGACGCGGGCGGCTATGTGCTGGTGGCCGTCGTCTCCTTTGCCGCAGCGGCGGCGATCACCGCGCTGTGCTTCCGGCTCAGAGGCAGGGAAAACCAGAAAAAAGACGGGACAGGTAAGCCAGACCCGCAGAAACAGGAGGGAAAAACGACATGAAAAAACGAATACTTAGCATCCTGCTGCTGTGCTGCATGGTGCTGACCATGCTGCCGACAGCGGCGTTTGCAGCGGTGAGCGATTCGCTGGGCAACACACCCAAGGAAAATCAGGCGATTTTGGAGCAGCTCTCCGCCTTGACCGGCGGCAGCAGCGACCAGGTGCTTTCCATGCTGAACGCTTTAGGGCTGCTGGATGAAGACGGCAATTTCAAGGTGGATCAAACCATCACGCTGGACGGCCGGGTGTTGACACTGGCAGCTGTCATGGAGCTACTGGAAAATCCCGCCACGGATCTCACCCGTATCGCCGACGTGGATGGGACCCCGGTGGCGCTGGGCGATTTGAAGACCATGATCCAAATCGAACAGGAGCTGCAGCGGATCAAGGACACCTATTTCTCCGGCAGGGAGTTTACCGGGGAAGCACTGGAGAATCTCAATAGCCTGATGGAGCAGCTGGAGCTGCAGGGCATCAGTTTGCAGTATTCCGCCTCTGCCACAAAGCCTGAGGGCGTTGAGACGGTGGATATGAGCGGCATGATGAGCCAAACGCTGGAGGTTCTCGCAAACAACACCTGGAACTCCGGGACTTTTACTATATACCGCGGAAAACCGGTCGGCTTTTCCTACCGCATTCAAAAAGGCCAGCTCAGCAAGTATATCACCAATGTGGAGGTCTCGATAGACGGGGTGAGTGGGGTCGAGCAAAGCGACGGGTCCTACAAGCTGACCTATGACGCAGGCTCAACTTACAATTTAGGTGGTCGTAAAATCACTGTCAATGTTCAAACCAGAGGAGGGAACTCAGACTGGCTCGCGAATTCTTATTCCTATGGCGACCTGCTGGGGATGATCGAATTTTACGATGCGGAAAATCTGGTGTTCTATGACGGCGCCGGTTATGCCGACCACTGTCAGCTCAAGCTAATCAAGACGGTTGGCGTCCCCGCAATACAAACAGTAATGACCGCGCCGAACTATGAGGAAAGATACGAAAGTACAGCCACAATACAGGGGGATATGTATATTCCTTTGCTGGCAAATGAATACACTACAGCCCTTGGTGCCAACAATCCGGACTTCGTTGCGCTAAGCGATACCATCAGAATTCTGGAGGGCGCCCGCAACTCGGTGCTTCCCGCCGGCTCCGACCCATTTTATCAGCCATACCAAATCGACGCCAGCATCGAGTTTAACTGGAGTACCGAAAAAGCTGCCTATACTGGCGATGCGCCGTATGGCTGGTATAAAAACCAGCCCTATGCCCCGTTCTATCTGACGGAGTACAAGTTCAATGGAAAATCTCTGGAGCTCAGCAACAACAGAACAAAAGCGCTGAACTGTACGATCAACAAGGGCAGTACGGTCAGCATCTCCCTGCAGTCTACCACGCAAAACAGAGGGGATCAGCGGTACTATCTGCCCTTCCGACTGTATATGAAAAGTGTACAGGGCGAAATCCAAAATTCCTGGGCCACCACCAAGAACAGCAACGTCACCGCCAGGTTGGTGGACACGGACGCCCCCACCATTCAAAGCGTCACGGCCCCGGCGGGAACCTATGCCAGCGGACAGCACGTGCCCATCACAGTTACCTTTGACGAGTTCGTGGATCTTAGAAGCGCCAGCGTGACCATCAATGGCAAAGAGTATACCGCCGCTGAGCTTTCCATGAACAACTACGGTGTCACGGCAATGCTCTGGTATCCAGTGCAGGATACGGATGCCACCACGGTCACCGTCAATGGTATGACCGGTGTGAAGGATGTTTTCGGTCATACGCTGGATACCACGCCCTATCAAAGCAACCCGATTGCCGGCGTTGAGCTGAAGAGCGTCTTGATGCGCAACGCTCCCACCGCACTGACCGCAGACTACGACAACGGCAAGGCATCGTTCACGATGAACGCCAACATGGAGCAGGCCTACAAGACCGTATACAGCAATTATCACACCCCGGCAGGCACAGACCCGAAGCAAGCCCCATTCCGCCTCGAGCTGAGGTACGACTCCGCGGTTGAACCAATCCATCTGCAGGTCTATCTGGACACAGAGAAGGAAGCCTTCACCATTGGCGACTATGCAATCGCACCCGCGGCTTACACCCGCACCTATACGGTGACGCTGCAGGCCAACGAGGGCACGAAAGACGCTCCTGACTGGGTGAATGTTCTTCCCCTGACCCGGCAGTTCACGGTGGCAAAGAAAGTTTCCGCGCACACGGTGACCATCGTCCCGGAAGCGAATGACGCCGACTATACGATTTCCCTCGCCGAAGCCGCCCGCCCCACGCTTCAGGCAGAGGTTTTGGGGGAAAACGGTGAGCAGGCCACCTACACCACCGGCAAATGGAGCAGCAGTGACACGCTCATTGCCACCATCAACGAGGATACCGGCGTTGTTGCCACCACAGGAACCAAGGTGGGAGCCGTCACCTTTACCTTTACGGCGGACAACGGGACTGTGGACACTGCCGATGATGTGACGGGCGAGTCAAAGCCCTATACCGTGACGGCAGGCAATTCCCTGGCACTGGTGATTCCCGGCGGCGCGTCCATCGTGACGCGGGTAAATCAGCCCGCCACCGTGCTGTGGAGCTCCAACGCCGCGCTGATGGCACCGAACAAAGAGTTCAATTACAGGATTGACCTGTATGAGGGCAACTACACGAATGAGGCGGCGCTGAGCGGACTCAAGCCCGTTGCGACTTATACCGCCGGCAAGGATAAAAACAGCGTGCGGATCCCGGAGAATGTGCTCTCCAATCTCTCCAGCGGAAATACCCCGGCCTACACGGTGCGGGTCTCCATGCCGCACCCCAACGCCGAGGGTGAGAACGTCCGCCTGTCGGCACTTGCCTGGATCATCGTGCAGGCACCACCTGCCACGGCCAAGCTGACACCGCCCCAGAGCATTTACCACAAGGATACCGACGGCACCGTCAATATCAACTGGTCGGTGGAAAATGCCACTGACGGTGCCTCTCAGCAGCCCACGCTGACCATTACCCGGGTCACAGAGGACAACAACACCCAAGAGGTGGCCCGTGAGCGCCTATCCGGTACCTCCGGAAGTTTCTCCCTGCCATTACAGCGTGTGAAAGCCGGCAATCTAAAGGACACCTATCAGGTGGTTTTGAGCGTGGAGAACCCTGTTGAGGAAGCTCCCAGCACCGACTCCTTCCCCCTGTATGTCTACGATGCCGACGCACTGAAGGTGCAGGACGGCAACGGAACTACGATTTCTGCGCTGACCATGGATAATACCTCCAAGGTCAGCGGCCCCCTGCCTACCGATACCGCTAAAATTTTGCAGCTGCGCCAGGAGTTGGGGCTGATCGAGTACATCGGCATCAACTATGACGAGTACGGATGGAACTCCTTTAAAGACGGCATCCGGTGGCTCTCCAGCAACAACAATGCCATTTCCGTCAACTACAAGCAGGGCGGACTGTATGAGGACATCAGAAACTTCTCCTTTGATTCCTACCTTCCCGAAACCAAAATGGCGCTGTCCGGCTTGGCCAACGGCACCGCAACCGTCACGGCTACCCATGCCGCCACGGGTATGCGTGCCGCCGTACAGGTGACAGCGAAAACGCTGCAAAATAAGTTCTATCTCTTCCAGCTGACGCCTGCAGCGGAAACGACACTGCAATACACCGACGGCAAAGGTGTGCCCAAAACGGTCACGACCAACAGGGAAGGCGTGCTGGCGCTTTACGAACCCAACGGAATCGCCAGTGAGGTGTCTCTGCGGTCCGGCTCCGGCGCGGATATTTATCTGGGCACCATCTATAAAGAAAATCTGCGTTCCGGCGAGCGGGATGCCACAAAACTGCAGCTTTATCCCTTGAATACCTTCAGCCTTCGGCGAGTCGCCCGGGCATCTGTGACGCTCATCACGCCGGGCGGCGATCCGCTGGCGAACAAGACGGTGACCGTTCGCGGCGGTGTTTATAAAAACGGAGGCTACTGCGAGACAGCTCTGCTGGGCTCCAGGGCAGGAGCACTTGTCAGCGGCATCACCGGCGACACCTATACCACGGATGCGGCGGGAAATATAACCGTCTATCTGGATTCCACCCAGTTCTGGTCGGCCGAAAAGGGCGAGAGCAACACCACGGCGCTTTCCGCTCTGGATCAGCTGGAGTACATTCTGGAGATCAGCGAAATTGACAGCAACAATTACTATCCGCTGCTGCTGACCGTCAACGGCAAGCTGGGCGTGGACGATGTAATGCGCACCGCAGAGGGCGTTGTCTCTCTGGAGCGCGTGCCGACGGGGGAGGCAAACAAGCCCTTCCTTGTGGCGCAAAGCGTTGATTACGGTCTTGCCAACGGTCAGAAGGTGGATGTCCGCAGCTCGACCGGGAAGATCGGCCCTAACAGCAGCTTCAAAACAGCCACCCTGCACACCACCATGCTTCTCTGGGGCGAGGATATTGCCAACGCGCAGAATTACAGTCTCAGGTTGGCGGACGAATACGGCATTCTTCCTGCCGCCCAGAGCAGCAGTACCAAGCAGTATCCCTTCTCATCCATCCCTGTAGTGGAAAACGATCTGACCCTCACCGAGGCCACCATGACCACCTCTGGATGGATCGCCGACGGCAAGGATGTGGGTATGAAAACGCAGCTGAGCCTGAACGGCAGCCTGCTACAGGAGAAAATCATGCCCTTCCGGGTCGTTGATCTGACCCGAGTGCCCAAGGTGACAGAGGATGACCGCGTCACCGGTATTCTGGCGACGATGGGAGCCTCCAGTATAGTGAAGGGAGTCGACTTTGGCGGAGTGGGCGACAGTAACATTCTCAAGGTGCTGACCGGACGGCTGGATGATCTGAGCGGTCCGGTGGACACTTCCGTGTTCAAAATGATCATCACCCCCAGCGAAGACCCCTCCGTGTTCCGTGCCATGATTTGGGCCGGGTACAACACGCTGGAGATGGAGGACATGGACTATTCCGAGGACGGCGTGGCGTTGGGTGCGAATGTGCTGACGCAGAATCTGGAGGTGGGCGTGCCCAGTACCGGGGACCTGAGCCAGATGGCCCAGGGAACCTATGATCCCAAGGGGGACTACAAAACCAACTCCCTGGCCGACAATGTCACCAGCACGGATCTCAACTTGCAGTTGGAGGGCTTTTACGAAGCGGAGATCCGCTATAACGCCGAAAAAAAGGAGTGGGAGGTTTTCACCGTAGGCGGCGGCTTTACCGCCGGCGTTGGCGTGGGCTTCTCCTTCAGCGTGAACGCCATGGCTGGCCCCGTGCCGTTGACAGCAACCTTTGAGCTGGGCGGTGCCATTCAGCTGGATTTCCGTACCGCAGTGCGCTACGGCCAGCAGGGACAGGGCACAGAGCTTGCCTGGAGCGATCCCACGGCCACGGCAGTGAATGACTTTTTGACCACGCTGCGTATCAACGCCTATGTCCACGCGTTTGGCGGCATTGGCTTTGACTATTCGATCGTGGCGCTGAAGATCGGCCTATTCGGCAATTTGGATGTGGACAGTCAGAATAAGTTCCTTTCCCGCACCTATCTCGCCGACGAGACAAAGCGCCAGATCAACGGTCAGGCCCTGGGGATCCAAAGCGAAGTGGGAATCAAATTTGTGGCCAGATTCCTGTTTATCTCCTACGAGGCGGTGATCGCCTCCGGAACCTTTGGAGCCACCAAGACTTTTAATGACTGGGCAACAATCGACGAATACTGGAATAACGCCACCAGTGGGCTGAGCCTTGCCTCGCTGCGGATGGCGGCGGCTCAGAGCGGAATGCAGGTGACTTCTGGCAGTGCAACGCTCCAAAGCCGGGACTATCTGGAGCAATATGCCCGTACCTGGGGCCAGCCCCAGCAGCGGATGATGCTGTCCTCTCTGAACTCCACCAGTGGGCTGGAAAACATCCAGACCAATGCCAATCCCACATCCTATCCACAGCTCAGCGATGACGGGAAGGTATTGGCCTACATCAACGACGGCAACAGCAGCAGTATTTACGACAGCCGGGCGCATTTCTCCACCCTCCATGGCGGCGTCTATACTCCCTCCAGTGAAATTGACGCTCCCACAGAGTTCCCCGGCTACGGCGACACGGGCGTTTCTTTGTCTGGCACTGGCAGCTTCGCGGCGGCGGCCTGGGTTCGCATGGGCACCGACCTGCCGGGTAAAAATGCCGGTGATCCCGTGACATTGGAAGAGCAAAACCTGCTGATGAACAGCACGGAGATCGTAGTGTCCGTCTATAACGGCACAACCTGGACTTCCACCCGCCTAACCAACGACGGCACGCCGGATCTGGCCCCAGCCACGGCAGTGGGCGGCGACGGCAAGGCCATCGTGTTCTGGCGCAGCGTCTACACCCCCGATCCCGGTACGCAGGGCAGCAACCTGCTGAACTTCACGACCAGAGATTGTATCATGTACAGTTGCTATGACAGCAGGAACGGCGACTGGAGCAATGCCAAAATGCTTTATAACGGTGCTACCGGCAGCGTGAAGGCGTTGCAGGCGGCCATGCTGCCCGACGGAACCGCTATGGCGGTTTACTCGCTGGACCGCAGCGGAGCCGGAGATATCTCCGCCTACGAGATCGCCTATTGTACCGTGGCTTCTGACGGAACTCCCGGTACAGCCATGCTGGCGACCTGTGACAGCAATCTTGACGAAAACGCCCAGGTCGTTGCAGCCAACTTCGGCAGCGGGGATGACCGATTTGTCATCGGTTGGCACAGTGTCCGAGACGGCAGCAGCGATATTCAGCTGTTGGCTGTGGACGGCAGCGGCACCATGTCCAACAGTTTCCCCGGCTCTCTGTCTGCCCTGACCAGCAGCGGCAACGCCGCCGTGGGCGGAGACTTCCGCTTCGCTTCCCTCAGCGGGGATCATCGCAGCCGCAATGATCTTACCATCATCTGGAATGAGACTGTCAATAACGCCAACGGCGCGGTAGATCACGGCATTTTGAAGGCGGCCAAGCTGCGCTATGCCGAAAATACCTACACGCTCTCCGCACCATTGGAACTGGCAGAGCTGCCGGATCGCACGCTGGCTGACCACTTTGATGCCTATGTCAGCGGCAGCAATCAGGTGCAGGCTGTCATTCAGGCCACCTTCTATGACGATGAAAACCCGCAGGTAATCGGCAACGTGACCGTTCCGGGTGAGAAAACGATCCTCTATACCGCTGCCTCTGATTTTGTCACCGATGCGGTGGCAGTGGAACAGATCGGTGTGGATTATGCCATGCTGGCGCTGAACAGCCTGACACCCATTCGCTTTACCATCCGCAACACCGGGCTGAACGATGTGACAAACCTAACGGTCAAGCTTGGCAGCGGGGAAACCGCCACCCTTACGGAAAAACTGCTGCCCAATGAAAGCACCACCCTTACCGTCTGGCACCATGTGAAGGACCGCGTGACCGACCCGAGCTATACCATCACCGCCGCCGGCGGCATCAACGAAAACGGCACAGTGTATCTGGATTATCCCGACATTGGCATCTCGCAAATGGAAGTGATTGCGGAGAGCGCCGGCAAGCGCACGGTGCGCATGACCCTCTATAATTCCTCTGCCGCCACGCTGGCCGGCGGAAAGAACCGCGAGGTGAAGCTTGCGTTCTATGCGGATGATCTGCATACCAAACCTGCAGAGGTAGCCTGCACCAACGGCGTACAGGTTAGTGGTAATGAAATCACCATTTCCGAAGACAGCGCCCTCGCCCGCATCGATCAGGGAACCTTTACACTGGACCTGACCTATGATCTGGGCAAGTATATGAACTCCATTGGCAAAACCGAGATCCCCAATGTGGGTACCTATCTGTACGCCGAGGCGTGGGCGGAAGGTCAGATCGGTGGAACGGGAAGCAATCAGCGCCTGCCGGAGTATGACGGCAGTGACAGCGAGGCCACCGTCCATATGACCGGCGCACTGGCCCGCACCGGAGAGCGGATGACGATAGATGTGACACAGGGGAACGACGGCAACGGTCACAGCACCGCCGCCATTACCCTGCGCAACAACTCCCTGCAGTCTCAGACTGGCACAGTGCTGGTGGCCACGCTGCTGGATGCTGCCGGGACCGTTCTGGAAACGAAAAAGACCAGTATTGGCGGTGCCATCTCCGGGGAAACCTTCCAGACGGAAACCGTCACCTTCTCCCGGCTTGGCACCCGCGTAGTGGTGCGAGCCGCAGTGCCCGGTAATGACCTTCTGACCTTTGAAGGTCTGGCAGTGGAGCTCGGCGATTTTACCGCCAACGGAACGAACTATACCTATACGCTGCAAAATGATAGCGGAGCAACATCTACGCTAGTCACAGCGGTGTCTGGAAACGGCGAGCCCGTGAGCATCAACGGGCAGGCTCTGTCCACCGGCGGCAGCGCAACCGTTGCCATCCCCAACAGCGGCACAACCGACATTGTCGTGGGAATCGGTGCTAAAACCTACACGCTGACGATTCTGCGCAATAGCGGCACAGGCACGAATCCCTTTACCGATGTTTCTGAAAAGGATTGGTTCTATGGCGATGTGATGTTCGCCTATGAAAATGGGCTGATGATCGGCACGGGCAACGCGCAATTCCGTCCGCACGGGACGGCGACGCGCGGGATGATGGCGACCATTCTTTGGCGCATGGCGGGCAGCCCCGCGCCGAAGGGCAACAGCAGCTTTACCGATGTGGAAGCCGGAACGTGGTACACAGACGCGATCGCATGGACGGCGGAGAACGGCATCTTTTTGGGCTACGGCAACAACAAAGTCGGTCCGAACGATTCCATCACCCGTGAACAGCTTGCAGCCATCTTCTTCCGCTACGCAGACTACAAGGGCTGCGATATGACCGCCAAGGGAGAGCTTGACAAGTTCCGGGATGCGGGCAAGGTCTCAGATTATGCAAGGGCAGCGATGCAGTGGGCGGTCGGCAGCGGTCTGATCCAAGGGAAGCCCGACGGGGTGCTTGACCCGCAGGGCACGGCGACCCGCGCGGAGATCGCCGCGATGCTCCACCGCTTCCTTGAGAAGTAAGAGCTGGTGCAGGGCAAGGCTCCCGGCGTCTGATGCGCCGGAACAGCCCGAAGCAGCTGCAAGCCCCAAAGGCCGGCGACAGCAGCGTGTTCGGCTTGTGATGGCGCTCCTGCGCTGCACCTCTTGCCGGAAGCCTTTCGCTGAGCACATGGCAGATCAGGCGGCGTGAGGAAGAAGCGCTGCAAATCATCGAAAAGGAAACAGGCTCACCTTTCGGGGCGCGGGCAAATAGCCCCGCGCCCCTTTTCGGTTTCCTTCGTCAGGAAAGGCGGTTGTTTCTTTTGGCTCTATGCTCAACCTTTTTTTCGTAAGAAAGGGGCCATGCAGTGAGCCCCAACAGTTATTATAGAACCGCAATGCCTCCAAGTTTGTCATTGGGCTTGTCTCAAAATAAAATTTTCTAAAATTAGTCAAACAATTAAGCCGTGAAAATCCAAATGAACCTGGATTTTCACGGCTTTTATCTAAGGAACCTCTGATTAAATTGCAAGAGCGGTCAGCGAGGGATTTTGTTCCAAAT
>ERZ791746.1481-NODE-1481-length-15684-cov-11.375712_pt1 | contig 15684 bp, 16 predicted proteins | sample MGYA00510038_ERZ791746 | MGnify/ENA primary metagenome ERZ791746 (study PRJEB30046, sample SAMN00792018) | human gut metagenome | study: EMG produced TPA metagenomics assembly of the A metagenome-wide association study of gut microbiota in type 2...
TGATTATTCTATAACTTTCGGGCTTTTTCAATACACTCTTTTATTTTGCGCTTACAGCCATTCGTCACCGTCCCGCTGGGCCCAGCCAGCTCAAGGCTGAAGGCTCAAAGCACCCTTCATGTTCGCACGGCTCGTCACGCCGACAAACAAAAAACAGCCCCCATGGAGGCTGCTTTTTCATTCTGTGATTATTTCTTCCCCTGCACGTAGAGCATGTTGTCCCGTTTTACGAGGTTGTACATGAGTGCGTTTACGCAGGAAGCGACGATGGAGCTGCCGCCTTTTGTACCGCGAACGGTGATGTAGGGGCAGGGAGCCCGGCGGACGAGCTGTTCCTTGGAATCGGCGGCGCCAACGAATCCTACGGGGATACCGATGATGAGGGCCGGACGGATGCCGTCTTCTTCCACCATCCGCATGGCTTCATAGAGGGCAGTGGGCGCATTGCCTACGGCGATGATAGAGCCGTTCAGGTCGGTGCCGAAGGAGTTCATGGCTGCCATGGAACGGGCGATGTTCTTTTCTTTCGCAATCTTTGCGATTTCCGGATCCGCCACACGGCAGAATACTTCTCCCCCCAGGGCTGCCAGGGCTCTCTTGTTGATGCCCGCTTTTACCATATTCACATCGCAGTAAATATTGCATCCCCCTGCCAGAGCTTTAATGCCCGCTTCCACAGCTCCTTCGCTGGTGCGGATGAGGTGGCCGTAGTCCACGTCGCCGGATGCATGGATCATGCGGGAGTACACAGTTACTTCTTCCGGCGTAAGGTCGATATCACTTATGAATGGATCGATGAGGTCCATACTCTTTTCTTCAATGGCTCTAGGGTTTTTTATGAAATCCATAATGTTCCTCCATATAGTCCAGAACGTCCTTCGTATTATCAAATACGGGGACCCCTGTGAGTTTTGCTTTTGGTTTATCGATAACGATGACAGAAATGCCGGCATCCATGGCTGCTTTCAGCTTCGTATCGCTGCCGCCGATGAGGCCGCTGTTCTTTGTCACCATGACGTCTGCCTTATAGTCCTTAATCATGGCCAGGTTCATTTCATAGGAGAAAGGGCCCTGGATGGCCAGGATATTTTTTGCCTTCAGTCCCAGATCTTCACACATTTTGATGACATTAGAAACCGGAAGCACCCGGGCCCAGATGGTCTTCCCCTGAAGCGATGGTGCATGGACAAAGGTGGCCAGGGTCTTGGAACCGGTGGTCAGAAGAATGCTCTCCCCCAGTTTTCCTGCCAGATCCGCTGCTTCAAATTCATCCTTTGCATGGTACAGCTTGTCGTAGGCGGGAAGCGGGTATTCCGCCCGTTCATAGCGGACGTAATCGATACCCGTTTCTTTGCAGGCATCGTAGGCGGTTTCGGAAACAATGGCCGCATAGGGATGGCTGCAGTCCAGGATCAGGGTGACTCCCTTTTCCCGGATCACCCGGACCATGTCTTCCTTCTTGAACCGGCCCACTTCGATATCCAGTCCCTTATGGGCGGCCAGCACTTTTCCGTACTGGCTCACTACGGTCATGAGAATGTCGTGGCGCTTACCTTCCGGCATGGCCATGGCCCGGTCCGCCAGCTCCGCCCCGATTTCCCGGCCGTCTTGGGTGCCCGATATAATCCAGATCAAACCCGGTACCCCCTTGGTGTAATCATCTTCCCGTCAGCCACGTAGGTGTTGCTGTTGCCGATAATGACGGTGGACTGCATATCCACCTCTTCCTGGGGCAGTTTTTCCAGGTTGCTGATGGTGACCGTCATGCCCGGGCGGCCTGCTTTTCTCACGATGCCCACCGGTGTTTCAGGCTTACGGAACTGGAGCACAATATCTCGGATCTGGTCCAGGTACGTAGCCCGGCCCCGGCTCTTGGGGTTGTAGATAGCGATGACGAAATCCCCTTCTGCTGCCAGCCGGGCTCTCTTCTTGATGAGGTCCCAGGGGGTCATGAGATCGGAAAGGCTGATGACCGCATAGTCATGCATGAGAGCAGCGCCGAGGGCCGCTGCGGAGGTATTGGCCGCAGTAAGGCCCGGGATGATTTCGCATTCCGGCCGTTTATCCTTCGGTACCTTCTGGAGCAGTTCCAGTACGAGCCCCGCCATGCCATAGACGCCGGGGTCCCCGGAAGAAATGACGGCTACCCGGTGCCCCTCTACGGCCAGATCCACCGCCTTCTGGCAGCGGTCCACTTCCTGACGCATGCCATTGCCGACGACTTCCTTTCCCTGGATCATATCCCGGACCAGAGCGATATAGGTATTGTATCCGACAATGATATCGGAATCATTCATTCCATTGATGGCCCGAGGGGTCATTTCTTCCCGATGGCCCGGTCCGATACCGATGACCCGGATAAACCCAGGGCGATTGACACCGTCGTGCTGACGAACTTCGTTTTCGGCAGAAGCGTTTTTCCCTTCATTGATTCCATTAACGCTGCTGATTGACATACGTTTCCCACTCCTATCGTGTTCTCTACAAATTTTGAAATCGGCATTTCCACTTCTTCCGTAATCCGTTTCAGCTCCTCAGCTTTGTAAAAATGGATGGGAAGATGGTTATGCGAAGCAAAGTCCAGAAGCCCCTTTTCATCGGCCTTCGCATCCACGCTGGCCAAAGAGGCTACCTGGTAGTCACAGGCCCCCGCCATAGCCAGGGCTTTGTGGAAGGCATCGGAAATAAGGTTTTCCGGGGTCCCCCGTTTGCATCCGATACCGACGAAAAGATTCTTCGGCCGGAGGCATACAAAGGGCTTTCTTACATGAATTTTTTTATCAGAAATAATGATGCAGCCATCGAAGGTTTCTTCATCCAGTTCCGAAAGGGGACGGAAGGAAATGCCCTTCTTTGAAAGCCTCTCCCCTATGGAAGAAGCACCATCGGTTTCTTCATCCAGAAACCAGGCTACCTTCTTTCCCTCAGCGATGAAGCTGTTCACCGGCTTCAGGGCTCCCAGCGGTTCCACCCGCATCATGAGTTCCCGGGCCACATCATCCGGCGCCCGCCGCTGGTGGACGTCGGTGGCTGTGGTGATAACAGGGTCCGCTCCCACGGCAGAGGATACCTCCCGGCACCAGGCATTGGCGCCGCCCAGGTGGCCGGAGAGGAGGGAAATACAGTGTTTCCCGCATTCATCCATCACCAGCACCGCCGGGTCCGAAGCCTTGCTCACCACGTGGGGGGCAATGGCCCTCACCGCAATGCCCGAGGCCATGATGAAAAGGAGGCCGTCGTATTTCGTAAATATGTCTGAAGTCAGGGCCAGGGTGCGGTTGAAGTACTCCGCTTCTTTCCCGCTTTCCGACCCCTTCCGTTCATACAGCGTCCCTGCTCCGGAAATGCCCGCTTTCACCCGGGCCCCAAGCCTGGCCCCTTCGGAAGACACTGAAATCACGGCGTATTTCATTTTTCATCGGTCCCTTTACGGAACATGGTGGTGAATTTGCTGTCATAGAGCTTGGACAGGTCATAGTCTGTATCCAGCACTTTGCCCACCACGATCATGGCCTGACGTACCACGCCGGCCTTGTGGAGAATATCGGCAATGGTATCGATGGTGCCACGGAAAATCCGCTGGTCCGGCCAGGTAGCCCTTGCCACAATAGCCACCGGCGTATCTCCCGGATAGCCTCCTTCCTTCAGGGTTGCCATGACCTTTTCAATGGCATGGACCGAGAGGAAAATGCACATGGTGGCCTGATGGGCTGCCAGGAGGGAGAGCTTCTCCTTTGCCGGCACCGGTGTGCGGCCTTCCATACGGGTAATGATGACAGTCTGGGAAATGCCGGGCAGCGTATATTCCTGCTTCAGCGCTGCAGCGGTAGCCAGGAAAGAGCTCACCCCCGGTACCACTTCGAAGTCTTCCTCCGGGATACCGGCAGCCCGAAGGCCATCCATCTGTTCCTGGATGGCTCCATAAATAGCGGGGTCCCCGGTGTGTACACGGGCTACCAGCTTTCCTGCTTTCAGGGCTTCGATTTCCACTGCCAGCACTTCATCCAGGTTCATGGTGGCGCTATTGTAAATTTCTGCATCCTTTTTTCCGTACTTCAGGATTTCCGGATTCACGAGAGAACCGGCATAGATGATTACATCCGCTTCCCCGATGATCCGCTGTCCCTTCACTGTAATCAGTTCCGGATCTCCAGGACCGGCACCGATGAAATAAAGTTTCCCCATTGTAATCCTCCTCAAATTTTTTCTGCTGTAAAAATGAATACCGGGCTCAAGGGATTATACAGATGATAATGCCCCAGTTTCCGGAGTCTGTTGATCTGCATCTGGAATCCTTCCAGCCGGAATGGCCGGCCTTCGAATTCCTTCACAATTTCACCGGTGGTCTCTGCGGTCACCGCCGTCAGCACGATGCGTCCCCCTTTGGAAAGGAGCGTCTCCGCCCGGTTCAGTATTTCATGCATGTTGCCGCTGGACCCGCCGATGATAATTACATCCAGCGGCGGAAGACCATCCATGGCGTCCGGTGCCACCCCCTTAATGGGATGGATATTGGAACACCCGAATTTTTCAGCGTTTTCCCTGATGAGCTGAATGCCTTCCGGATTTCGTTCAATGGAATACACATCCCCCTTCGAAGCAGCCAGAGCCGCTTCAATGGAAATGGATCCTGTACCTGCACCGATGTCGGCCACCGTATCCCCAGGCTGAATGTCAGCCTGCACCATGACCATGGCCCGGATTTCCGCTTTCGTCATCGGTACCTTTCCCCGAATAAACTCCTCATCTCTGATACCAAATTTCATTACCCTATCACCACCATTACGGACTCACCAAAACCATCGAGACTTCGCATGTCTTCCAGAGTGGACTCCGATACATGCTGGTTCTCATAGGAAATATGCTCACAGGCCGCCGCCTTTGTGGAAGCAGGCCAGCCGTGGTCTATCAGATAACCGGCAATGTAGGCGGGATTGTGCTCATGGTCCGTCAGAAATGCCAGTTTTCTCCCTTTCACATAGGATGTATCCTTCTCATCGGGAATCCTGCCATGGAAAGAAAGCCAGGAGCCTCCCTGCCAGGCTTCACCGATGAGGCAGAATGCAGCCTGCACCGAGGAAATTCCCGGTATTACCTCCACAGGGATGGAAGGAAATTTCTTCTTCAGCCAGGGCAGGAGGCTGTAAAAGCCGGGATCCCCGCTCACCATGACCACTACGTCATCCTTTTGGATGGCCTGTTCCAGCCATTCCGCCAAAAGGGAAAGCTTTCCCGTAACGGGGTACGTTTCCTGCCCTTCCCCGGCATAGTCCGCAAGGGCCCGGCGGCCGCCTGCAAGGTAATGGGCATGCTCGATGGCCAAAAGGGCTTTGGGAAGGATGTAGTCCCTTCCCCCCGGCCCAATGCCGGCTACAATTATTTTATGATCCATTTATTTTCTTCCAGAATCTCCTTTGCATGGCTCGACATGGCCTGGATGGTGCCATCCATGGCCGCGAAGATAACGCCCACCTTCGACTTCCCGAAGATGTACCGCTCCGAGCGGACCTGGGCCCGTTCCGCCATCTGGCCGTACACCATATCCAGGTGTTCCCGGTGAATGATGATGGCTGCGCCGTCGGTGGTATTGCAGTCCAGGATTTCCTTCACCACCGCCGGAGAAGCCCCGTTCAGGGCAGCATAGGCAGCCATGGTCTCCATGCGGCCATCGCTGTTCCGGTTGTAGGTATGGAAACTGCCGGACGCCACCTTTACCAGCTTACCCATGTGTCCGATGAGCAGCATTTTGTCGAATCCCCGGGCAATGCACTGCTCCATCATGAAGCCGATAAAATTGCTGGTCTCGATGATGGCTCCTTCAGGGATGCCCATAATTTTCGCCGCATTTTCACCAATCCGGCCGGGGCAGAGTACGGCCGTCCGGAATCCCGATGCCCATACTACCGGTACCTGGGGCGCCAGGGACCGCTTGTAAGCATCTTCACTCATAGGCTTTACGATACCCGTAGTACCAAGGACAGAAATACCGCCCTTCACGCCGATGGAAGGATTCAATGTCTGTTTAGCCAGCTCCTCCCCCTTTGGGATAGAAACGGTAACGGTGCATCCCTTGTCCCGACCCACCAGGTCTTCATAGACGTACCGCATCATGATCTGGGGGCCCGGATTAATGGCGGGCTTTCCCACCGGCACCTGGAGCCCCGGACGGGTCACCGTGCCGACACCCTTACCGGCCTTCAGCACCATCCCCGGTGTATCGTTGAGCTCCACAGTCACCACGATGGGAGTCCCATTCGTGCAGTCCAGGTCGTCCCCCGCATCCTTGATGCAGGTGGCGGTCCCTGTATTTCCCTCTGCCGAAGCAGACTCCACGGGAATTGTGATTTCCTGTCTCTGGGGAGACAGCACGGTCACTTCCTTTGGAAATTCTCCTCTTATGGCAAGGATGGCTGCCTTCATGGCTCCCGTGGCCGTAGCCCCGGTGGTATGGCCTTCCCGCAGCACCTTGCCTATCATTTCCTCCGGTTTCAAACTATGCACTTCCTCATCTGAAATTGACAAACTGCAGGTCCGCATCCAGGTCCTGCTGTTTTAAAAATGCAATGCACGCCTGGAGAGCATCCTTATCCTTGCCACTCACCCGGACCTCATCGCCGTTAATCTTTGCCTGTACCTTGATTTTCGAAGCCTTTACCCGCTTCACGATATCCTTGGCCATGTCCGAAGAAATGCCATTCTTCAACTCCAGCACCTGCCGTACCGTACCGCCGGCAGCGGGTTCCTTCTTTTCCTCTTTGATATTCTTCAGGGAAATGCCCCGCTTCACGAGCTTCGTATTTAAAATGTCCCGAACCAGACGAAGCTTGAAATCATCATCCCCAATAAGAGTAATATGGTCCTCCTCCAGGGAAACGGAGCTTTTGCTCCCTTTGAAATCATAGCGAGTCCCGATCTCCCGGGCCGCCTGGTTCACTGCATTGGCAGCTTCCTGCAGATTCGTGCGGCATACCACATCGAAAGAATAATCTTTTGCCATAGTGTCCTCCTGTCCGTCAGGCTTATCTGTCAATAGAGCCTATAAAAGAACCTTAATTACACCATTACATTTTACCATATGTAGCAGGGAAAATGAGAGAATTTTGAGTAACTTTCGGGAAAAATTGGGAAAATAAAGAAGAATCCCGGAAAGAGTGAGAAGGGGGAAGCCCGTACATATAGAAAGTGGCTGAGGGGTAATGCCTTCGGCAAGGCGGAGTGTCCTGCATAGGACCTCCGAGTCCGAATAAGTTGGCGCATATACTGCACATCAAGGCGCCTTCCTTTTAGTATTCGGACGGCTCAGGGGGAACGCCTTCGGCGAGGAGGTGGTGCGGCGCACAAATTGTATAGCGCCGCAGATTACAGATTCCGCTTACAGCTTACAGAGAACGATATCATCTTTACGGTACCGGCACAATGAGAAACCATCCATAACCATGCAGGCCCTTGGAGAAGGGCCGCACCAAAGGCGCAGGATGGATTCGGCGCAGCCGCTAGAGGAATCCTTGGCCCCTTGAGGTGGCAGCGAACACAATTTGAAGGAGCGAAGCGACGCACAAATTGTCGTGAGTCGCTTCTCACCGGGGCGGCGCGAGCGAAGCGAGAGGGGTGTGCTGTCCGGATTGAATGATGAGTGACACTATCCCTAAAATGCGCATCTGATGGATAACGTCTTCCGTATGAGCCATGTGGGAAATCACCTGCTTCGCAGGTCTCGCCTCTGCGAGGCGAATCCATCCCCTGCCCTTCGGGCCGCCCCCCTCCTCTAAGGGGGCACTTGCTTACCGGTATTCTCAATAGGTGAGAAAATCCATAACCATGCAGGCCCTTGGAGAAGGGCCGCGCCAAAGGCGCAGGATGGATGCGGCGCAGCCGCTGTACAACCCGATCTCGATCTCAGTCCCGGTCTTATCCTTCCAGACCGAATTGCTTCTCCCACACCGCCTTATACTTCCGGAAAAGCTCCGTAGCCTCTTCTTCATTTTTCCCTTTCAGGGAATAGTAAAATTTGATTTTCGGTTCCGTACCGCTGGGACGGATTGCCATCCAGCCCCCTTCTTTCAGGTGGTATTTCAGTACATTTTCTTTCGGCAGGTCTCCGATGCCTTTTTCAAAGTCCTCCACCACTGTTATTGACGGGAAGAGCTGCTTTACATCCAATGCTCTCGCCTGTTCCATGATGGACCGGATTTTTTTCTGGCCCTCCAGACCCTTGAGGGTATAGGATACGCTTTTATCGTAGAAATAGCCGTACTTTTCATACAGTTTTTCCAGTACATCGGTCAAGGTGAGTCCCTTTTCTTTAAAGCAGGCCGCCATTTCACAGATCACCATAGCCGTTACCACGGCGTCCTTATCCTGGGCATGGGTGCCGGTCAGATAGCCGTAGCTTTCTTCGTAGCCGAAGAGAAAATCATGGGATCCATCCTCTTTCCACCGGCTGATTTTTTCACCGATATACTTGAATCCCGTCAGTACTTCCACCACCTGCACGTGAAAGTCCCGGGCAATATCCGCCCCCAATTCCCCGGTCACCACGGTCTTCACCAGGGTAGATGCAGCGGTGAGCCTCTCTTTTCTTGTGGAGCACAGGAAATACGTAAGAAGCGCTCCCATCTGGTTTCCTGTGATAAGGGTGAAACGGTCCCCATTCCTTACGGCGGCACCGATACGGTCACTGTCCGGGTCCGTGCCGATGACAATATCCGCTCCTTCCTTTTCTCCCAGTCTGATGCCAAGAGTCAGGGCTTCCTCATTTTCCGGATTTGGGGATTTCACAGTGGGGAAATTGCCATCCGGCAGTTCCTGTTCCTTCACCACCTTCACATCACGGAATCCCGCCTTGGCCAGGATTTTCCGTACCGGCCGGTTGCCGCTTCCATGGAGAGGGGTATACACGATGGAAAGGGGCGGCGGATTTCCTTTATAGTAAGACTGCCGGAAGGCGGCATCAATAAAAAGATCCACCACATCCTGGTCCAGCCAGGAGAGAAGGCTTTCATTGCCCCGGTCATCGATATGGGACAGGTCTTTCACCGCCTCCACATAGGATGTGAGTACGTCCGCCTTCGACGGCACCAGCTGTCCCCCGTCAGGGCCGTACACCTTATACCCATTGTACTCCGGCGGATTGTGGCTGGCGGTCACCACGATGCCTCCCAGAGCATGGAAATGCTTCACCGAGAAAGACAGTACCGGAATCGGTTCGAGCTCCTTAAATATACGGACCGGAATCCCTGCCGCCGTCAGCACGGAAGCCGCTTCCACCGCAAATTCCCGGGAATGGTTCCGGGAGTCATAGGCAATGACCACGCCCCGTTCCAATTCCTCTGGGAAAGTATGATGGAGATAATCCGCAAATCCCCTGGAAGCCCGGGCCACGGTGTACCGGTTCATCCGATTCGTCCCGGCTCCCATGATTCCCCGGAGCCCGGCGGTACCAAATTCCAGGTCTTTATAGAAACGATCTTCTATGTCCTTCTCATCATGAAGAGAAAGCAGCTCCACCTTCGTCTTCTCATCGGCCCAGAAGAGCCAGTCATTATATACGTCTTTATATCCCATGGTGCACCTCTTCTATGTAATCTGTTTACCTATTATATCAGTTTGTGGGAAGAGGGAAAAGTTAGGAGTTAGGAGTGAGGAGTGAGGAGTGGTGGTGCGGCGCACAAGTTTTAGAGCGCCGCATTATGAAATCGATAGCGGCCTTGCCGCTGGTGGGATCCTTACCCCCCTTGAGGTGGCAGCGAACACAAGTTGCACCAGCGAACACAATTTGAAGGAGCGACAGCGACTCACAAATTGTCGTGAGTCGCTTCCCACCGGGGCGGCGCGAGCGCAGCGAGAGGGGGGTGCTATCCGGATTGAATGATGAGTGACACTATCCCTAAAATGCGCATCTGATGGATAGCGTCTTCCGTATGGGCCATGTGGGAAATCACCTGCTTCGCAGGTCTCGCCTCTGCGAGGCGAATCCATCCCCTGCCCTTCGGGCCGCCCCCCTCCTCTAAGGGGGCACTTGCTTACCGGTATTCTCAATAGGTGAGAAAATCCATAACCATGCAGGCCCTGTTATGAAGTGACCTTTGTCAAGAGGGGAGTTGGCAATAATTTGCCATCTCTTGCAATGCCACATTTGTAGTAAATCCGACGGTACCTGGAAAGAACCACGATTTAACGGTTTCCGGCATATGGCCACTCTGTTATACGTGGATTGGTTACCAACAGGCTAATGGTTTCGCCGAGAGTCCTGCTATCTTGGAAGGCGGATCACAATTAATGTGCCAGCATAGGGCCTACGCAGATGACTCAAACCTTATAGTGATCATGGCCCTTTCCAGATATCGTCAGATTTTCACTTATTCTTTTTACAGTCAGAAATCTACTGATTTCTGACTTGCTGCCCAACTACATGCAAGACGTCTGGCAGTCAAGGGCGCAGCCGCGCAGCGGTGCGAAGCACCCTTGACGGACAGATGGATTGAATGTTACCTTACACCTTGTTTCCAACTGCTCTTGGAGCGAAGTTCCCTGTGGCCATTCCCCAAATAAAGCAGGCTAATTCCCTGGCTACAGCTGTTACGGCAACATTTACCGGCTTTCCTTTCCTGATCAAATGGTAATATCTCTGCTGGAGCCTGATATTGGCTCTATCTGCGTAGGTAAGAACATCAACCGGATTTCCTGCCTGCCTTGCTTTCAGTGCTTTGGATTTAAAGCCTACACGGCCCCGACAGAGCCCTTTAGCGCTTTCTATGAGAAGTTTCCGGATATGTGAATTACCTGCTTTGGAAATGCCCGTACGATTGATATCCTCTGCACTGGAATGCTCTCCTGGTGCCAGTCCCAGATAAGCGGTAAATATATCCCCTTTCCGGAATCTATGGAGATCTCCGATTTCCGAAAAGATTGCCAGGGCCGTGTGTTTTTTGATACCGCGCAGGCAAACCAGATGCCTGATATCCTCGCTGTGGCTGCTTTCCTCTGACAGCTCTTCAATCTCACTATCGAATTGCTCAATCATATTCGTGAGTATCGTATAAAGTGTCAGATAGCCATCCAGTACTCTGCGCAGTTTTTCCGATAACTTCAGGCTGCTCAGCCATTTCAGGTGTGCACTGGTCCATGGGGTTTTAGCATACCGGCCTACATGGCGCAGGCAGAAAGCATGAATCTGCTGCTTGACTTTTTTCAGCTGCTCTTTATGGGAATCACGCATACGAATAAATTCCTTGTCAGCCTCGTCTTCATCAGTAAGTACATAAACCGGGCTGTATTTGTTGTAAGCCAGGCATTCAGCAATGAGCTTCGCATCGCGAGCATCGGTCTTAACACGTTTGCCGTTTTGCGTCATCATAGTGGTCGGAGCAAGAATTACACACTTAACACCAACAGCCTTCAGCTGATCGTACAGGGTATATCCAAAACATCCGGCTTCATACCCGCATTCGATCATATAGTCGTCCTGCGGTCCCAATTTCTTCTTGAGAGCATTAATAAACTTAACAACCTCCCTATAGTCGGCAGGGACTTTGACAATTCCAAAGATATGGTTATCTCCGAGAATATTCGGTTCAAGAGCGCAAAGTGTGAACGTTTTGCTATGGACATCCATGCCAATTTTGATTATTCTATTCATAGTGACCTCTCCTTTGTATGCGGTAACTCCCAATATTGTGATTTGTGTCTAACTACAATATACAGGTAAATCCACGATGCTACAAATGGGAGGTCACTTCATATTATCTTGGAGAAGGGCCGCGCCAAAGGCGCAGGATGGATGCGGCGAAGCCGCTAGAAGAATCCTTGCCCCCTTGAGGTGGCAGCGAACACAAGTTGCACCAGCGAACACAATTTGAAGGAGCGACAGCGACGCACAAATTGTCGTGAGTCGCTTCCCACCGGGGTGGCGCGAGCGCAGCGAGAGGGGTGTGCTAACCGTATTGAATGATGAGTAACACTACCCCTGAAATGCGCATTTGATGGACAGAATCATCAGGTATTCAATATGGATTAGTAACCCCCGCGCCACTACGTGGCCCTCTCCACCGGGCAAAGCCCGTTACCCCTGAGCCCCATCGCCCGCAGGGCGTTACCCTTCCACCCCTTTCCCAATACAAAAGCAGCAGGAGCATCCGCACTCCTGCTGCCACAATCTCAAATTATCTCACGCTCTTCACCTTGAGCCGCCGTTCCAGTACCCTGAGGCACATGGATACGAAGAAGGTCATAATGAAGTAGTACAGTGCCACGATGACCAGCGGCGGGAACGGCTGGAAGCTGATGCCCTGAATGGTGGTGGCTGTATACATGAGGTCCGCCATGCCGATGACGGAAACCTGGGAGGATTCCTTGATAAGGGTTACGAACTCATTGCCGATAACCGGTAGAATATTCCGGATGGCCTGGGGAATGATGATACGCACCATGGATTCCCATTTCGAGAAGCCCAGGGACATGGCCCCTTCCAGCTGGCCCTTCGGAATGGACTCGATGCCGGAACGGACGATTTCACATTCGTAGGCCCCGGAATTGATGATGAGTGCCAGGACGCCGGCAGACAGTCGCTCGAAGTCCACGCCCAGGATCTGGAAACTGGGAAAATGGATGCCCAGGAAAGGCAGTCCGAAGAATACCAGGGAAATCTGCACCAGTACCGGCGTGCCCCGGATCACTTCCACGTACACCGCTGCAATGGCCTGGAGGATTTTGATGCCGGAAATTTTCATGAACGCCAGCACGATCCCCAGAAGGAGGCCGAAGAAGCAGGAAAGAAGGGAAATAATAATGGTGATCTTTACGCCTGACATAAATATGTCATTGTACTTCACCGCAGTATCTATAACCATATCCATAAGTCAACCATCTCCTTATATATCAGCATGAAGCAGACGCTTCAGGAAGGTCTGCGTTCTTTCTTCTTTTGGATGGGTAAAGATATCTTCCGGATTTCCTTCTTCCACAATATAGCCTTTATCCATAAATACCACATGATTGGAAACGCTTCTGGCAAACTGCATTTCATGGGTTACCACCACCATGGTCATACCTGCCAGGGCCACTTCCTTCATAACCGTCAGCACATCGCCAACTAGCTCCGGATCCAGTGCTGAGGTCGGTTCATCAAAGAGGAGCATCTTCGGCTTCATGGCCAGGGCCCTTGCTATGGCCACACGCTGCTGCTGGCCCCCGGAAAGCTGGCCGGGATAATAATCCGCCCGTTCCGCCAGCCCTACCCGGTCCAGAAGCTCCATGGCCTCTTCCCTGGCCTGGGCCTTCGGCAGCTTCTTGATATGTACCGGCGCATACATCACATTCTCCACAGCCGTGAACATGGGGAACAGGTTAAAAGACTGGAACACCATACCCACATCCCGGCGGAGCATCTTCACGTCCGTCTTTTCATTGATCTTCTTCCCTTCAAACCAGAGCTCCCCGCCCGTCGGCTTTTCCAGGAGATTCAGACACCGGAGAAATGTACTCTTCCCGGACCCCGATGGTCCGATAATGGTACACACTTCCCCGTTCTCAATTTTCATGCTGATGTCCTTCAGCACTTCCACCTTGCCGAAGGATTTCTTCAAATGCTTTATCTCATAAATGATCTCTTTATTATCTGCCATAGTTCTCACGCCCTTCTGTTTGAAAGAATTTTAGCATAAATATACAGTATAGTCAAGAAATTTTGCATAAATTTACATGTATTTTGCATATCAGGTGCTTAGATTGCAACTTCATCCGGATGTTTGGGGCTAAAGGTTATGGGTGAACTGCGCTTCGCTTGTTCACCGGGTGATGGGTGCTTCGCACCGGGGGCATAAGGTTCTATGGCCGCCTTTGGCGGCGATTCTACCTTACGTCCCCGCTTTCACGAGCAAAGCGGTGTGAAAGCCACAACCCGGTTGGCGAGTGCCAGCGATGCCAATCCACCACCCTTACGAACCTTCCATACGCCTGGGAACATCGCTTCTCCATGACCTCTATACGGATGCATGGGGCTAAAGGTTGAAGGTGAACTGCGCTTCGCTTGTTCACCGGGTGGTGGGTGCTTCGCACCGGGGGCATAAGGTTCTATGGCCGCCTTTGGCGGCAGATCCACCTCATGCCCCCGCTGCGCCAAGGCACCAGCCTTGGCATGCAGCCACAACCCGGTCGAGCAAGCACAGCGGCGCTCGACCCACCACCCTCATAACCATCCATGCGTTCAGCCCAAATCCAATACATACCCACGTCCCTTTTTCACTGGAAATCTCCCATTCCATTCAGTATAATGAAGATAAATCAATGCATTACATCCAAGTATGAATGCATTCATATCATATGAAAACTTTTGAAAGGAAGGTATCACTATGCCGCTTGTAGGAACTACCGAAATGTTTAAGAAAGCCTATGCATGTCATTACGCCATTGGTGCTTTTAACGTAAACAACATGGAAATCATCCAGGGCATCATGGAAGCAGCCAAAGAGGAACAGTCCCCTGTCATCCTCCAGGCCTCGGAAGGTGCCCGGAAATATGCGGGCCAGGAATACATCGTGGGCCTTGTAAAAATCGCTCTCCAGGACTATCCGGAAATCCCGACAGCCCTCCACCTGGACCACGGCTCCTCCTATGAAGTGTGCAAAGCCTGCATTGACGGCGGATTCTCTTCCGTCATGTACGATGGCTCCAAGCACCCCTTCGAAGAAAACGTAAAAGTGACAAAGCAGATCGTTGAATACGCCCATGACAAAGGGGTGGTCGTAGAAGCAGAACTGGGCCGTCTCGCCGGCGTAGAAGATATGGTTTCCGTAGATGCGAAAGACGCCATCTTCACAGACCCCGACCAGGCCGCTGAATTCGTAGAACGGACAGGCTGCGACTCCCTGGCCATCGCCATCGGCACCAGCCACGGCGCCTACAAATACAAAGGAGACCCCTACCTGGACTATGAACGGCTCGAAAAAGTAGGAAAACTCCTGCCGGGCTACCCCATCGTCCTTCACGGCGCTTCCACCGTTATTCCTGAATTCGTGGAAAAATGCAACAAGTACGGCGGCAAAGTCCTGGGCGCCAAAGGCGTACCGGAAGACATGCTCCGCAAAGCAGCCACCATGGCGGTCTGCAAGATTAACATCGACACCGATATCCGCCTCGCCATGACCAGCGCCATCCGGGAAGCTCTCTACAAGGATCCCTCCAACTTCGATCCCAGAAACTATCTGAAACCCGCCAGAGAAGCGGTAAAACAGATGGTGAAACATAAGATTGAAGCAGTCCTCGGATCTGCCCACACCATCTGATTGAATTTCAACTGAAAAACACCGATTGGCTATTTCCTGTGAATAAGTCAATCGGTGTTTTTTTATGGGGCAATGATATGTATACGATTCATACGTATAGATTGGATTAAGAGCGGTGATGAACTTACCCCGCGCACCGCTCTCTTCTTCCCTCTCGCATTTCCTATCCTCCCGGAGTATAATAATTATCTGTCATAAATAATACATTTATCCGGAGGGAATTATATGGATTCAGTCATTACCACTTTGAAATTTGAACTGGAGCATGGGGGACCCCATGTCCATTTTGTGGCACTCATTCTTTTTATTTTACTTGGCATTGTTGTGCTTCACGGTATTTTCCGACTGCTAGCAATTTCGCAAAGTAAGTTCCAGCTCTGAAGGTCATTCTGGAATTTACTTT
>ERZ791746.1504-NODE-1504-length-15562-cov-8.192171_pt1 | contig 15562 bp, 16 predicted proteins | sample MGYA00510038_ERZ791746 | MGnify/ENA primary metagenome ERZ791746 (study PRJEB30046, sample SAMN00792018) | human gut metagenome | study: EMG produced TPA metagenomics assembly of the A metagenome-wide association study of gut microbiota in type 2...
CACTTGGTAATTTTAATACCTGACCAATACTTAGAATATTACTTGTTAAGTTATTGATTCTCTTTAGTTCATCAACGGTAGTATTATATTTATTGGCAATTGAATATAAGGAATCTCCTTTCTTTACAATGTATGTTGACTCTGGTAATAATGCACTTGGTATTTTTAGTAATTGTCCAGTTGATAGAATATTGGATGTTAGATTATTTGCTTTCTTTAATTCATCCACGGTAGTATTGTTGGCTGCCGCTATCGAGTATAAGGTATCACCTTTTTGGACTATGTAGACATTTTCTTCTCCTTCATATATTTCTTTGGTTGGAATACGAAGAACCTCTCCTATTTGTAATGTATTTGATGTTAAGTTATTCTCTTTTTTTAGTTCTGAAACTGTAGTACCTAATTTATTTGCTATGCTATATAGTGAATCGCCTTTTTGAACAACATAGGTATTGGTTGTTATTCCCTCTGGTGGTGTGTATGGTACTCCTATATAGTTGGCTACTGCTGATATGACGGCTTCTGCTAGTTCTTTGTAGTTTTCTTTTAGGAATTCGACATCTTTGGCACTATCTATAAAGCCATACTCTACAATTAGTGGTTCTAGATTGCCAGTATTTCGATGTATGAAATAGTAGTCTTTAGAGGTGTCACTTGGTAGTCTTCTTTGGTAATATTTTCTTGTTTCTTGTCCAGTGGCTCCTATATTTTCTAGTATTCTTTTAGCTAGGGTATCTCTATTTCTTAGAGCATAGATGACTTCGGCTCCTTCGCCACCTGGAGATAATCAATGTGTAACTATTTTCTATTTTTTCTTACATATTTTTTTCTAATATAAAATCTTTTTATCTCATTGCTATATGTGGTATTCGCAAAACTAAGCTCAACAGAATTTTTTACATAAATAATCTTTCCTACATATTGTTTATATGTATCCATAACTATTAGTAAGTAATAAACAGTATTCAATAACATTATTGTATCTATCTTTCTATTCGAAAAATATTTTCCATGTTGACTAGGATTTCTTCTAACTTTTTTATTTGTTTTAATTTTAATTTTTTTATTAAAATCGACAGTTTCATATATTACATTAATATTATCATTTAGCACTAAGATTGGAATTACTTCAAAATTGTCATCCGATGTATTATCAATTATTTCTACTATAGGTAACATTATATCTTTTCTTTTTAAGCAACCCTTATCTGATAAAAATTGTGAGCATAATTCATCTATTACTGATAATATTCCTGTATTAGCCAATGCATAATCCTTCTGATAAAACGAATTTTTTATTTGTTTTAATATTGTTTTATGTCTATATGGAATTTTGAATAATAATTCATTAAACAATTTTTCAAGTTTTGCTTTATCAAAATACTTTAACATATATTTATCAAATTCTTTTTCTGAATTTACTATGGTTGTCAGGCTTTTTAATTCGTCAGAAGAAATGTCATAAGGGATAGTCCAAATATATTCACTTAACTTTTCTGAATATTCTATCCAATTTAGCAAACTATCTGGATTTTCCCTCGCTTTTTCCAAACTTTTTGATAATTCATCAAAATATGATGTCATTTTAGGTAAACTATCAATTACTTGTGATGTAATCGGTTTTAAAACTTCTGAAAGTTTTTTTGCAATTTCTTGCATTGGATTCATCTGTTTTACTATGTTAGAAATCAGTTCGCTTTGCATAGAAACAATTGGTTTCATTGTTTCCACTAATCTATGATTAAAATCAAAATAACTAGGTTTTATACTCTCTAAAATTGATTCTGAAAACTTTTGAAGTGGAGAAGATAAATTAGTAATAATTAAATCACTAAAACTATTGTTTATTTTTTCTGATAATAAATTTTTACTAAAACTATCATATATGAATAATTGTGAAGGAAATTCAACTATAGGAAAATCATTTTTTATAACATTTGAATTCAAAGGACTAGATAATAAGTGATTGGAATTTTCTTCCCCATATTCAGATAACTCTATTACATCATCTGGATTTCCTATTCTTTTAATATATTCTAAACCACCATCTACTGCTATGCTGCCACAAGTACATCTTTTTAAATCATTAGTATCTTTTGACTCAATAATATCTTTGCATTTTTTACATTGTGCTTTATTACTTATTATTTTATTTTCCATACTACATACTCCATAATCATTAACATATAACTTTATTTCATTTCAATTTTTTTTCATCTACATACTCATAGTTTAGTGAATTCTTACTAGTAACTACACTTTCACCAATTTCTTTTTCCAAGTCTTCTCTGGCATTACCAGCAATTTTACCACCACGTCTTGCTATATCAATATTTTCATTTAATCCCTTTGGATTTTTCTTTTTAGCAATTTCTCTAGTAGCTATCTCTCCTAAATCAGCTAATGCTACTTCAACATCTGTCATATTGTCTCTTAAAGATTCTTTTCTAAGTCCTTTAAATGATTTATATTGTTTTGCAGTCATACCGGACCATTCTTTATAAATTTCATTTGTTAAAATTGCATATTCTTTTTGTTCAGTTATTCCGCCATCTTTCCATACATCAGTTAGTTGTTTTCTATCTTGAATACCTTTTATTCTTTTAGCAATCCATTTTTCATCATAACCCTTTGCTCTATATAAATCTATTGCTCTTTGAGCTGCTAGTGACGGATCAAATGTTTCATCTATTCTCTCACTACCCAATTTTGCTAGCCATTGTTTAATTGGTTCTGCATTCTTACTAGGAATTGATTCAATAATTCTAAACATCCCTTCAATATCAACAACATCAGTATTATAATATTTACCATCAGAAGCTTTTAATTTAAGTTGGTTACAATTTGTAACCGACTCATTTCCTTCTTGTTTTAGTCTATGTTTTAATACTTTCCAATAATTTCTTGGATTATCACTTTCAGATACAACTCCAACTATGTCAACAACACTAATATAATATTTTTCATCTTCTTTATCCCATACAGTTCTAATAGTTTCATTTTTAAATATTTTATTTACTAAATGCATTTTATCTTGATTCATAAGTTACCTCCTACTCTATTTCAAATTCAGATAAATCAATTATATCTTCAAAATTTTATTAAATAAATCTTTATGATTTAAACCTATACTAATCATACATCATATCTACATAACTCATTACACTATCTTTAATACCCATTTTTTCAGCATATGAAGATAGTTTAACAAGATCCTTATCCTTTCTTTTTATATACTCTCTTATACTATGTTTAATATGTTCAGAATCCATTCTATTTTTAGATCTAATAATATCACATATACATCTTTCGACGTCATATGCTTTAACTTTATTACCTATAGGTGTTTCTACTTCAACAAGTCCAAGTTCATAAATATCATTATCAACATAAAACACACTATGTTTTTTTAAATGAACACTATTATAACTTCGTTTTACTGTTATATCATATACATCAGTTGAAGCCTCTATAGATAGACCATGAAAATATAAAGCAGTCATATGAGAATATATTATATTAGGCATACTTAAACCAAAGACATAATAATTATCTTCAATTTTATTAGTATCAATATAAATACCGGTTGCTACTTTTTTTATAAGTTCTTTTTCTTGCATAATTGAAAGATACATCCTGTGTATATCAAACATATCTAATTCCTTTGAAGTAATATATCCATTATTTTTTTTCATAAGTTCTTCAATAATTTCGATATTACTTTTATCTTGAAATTCTTTTATAGTTAATTTTTCCATACTATACCTCTTTTGACTTTTCTACTGAAATTATATCATATTCAGTGATTTTGTCAAACAATATAACTACTTTTATTTTTTTATTAGTTTTGCTGACTTTGCATTTAACAATTTATAGTATAATAGAAAGCATTTAGGAGGTTCTAGTATGTTTAAAACTATAGAAAAGAATTACAAAAAGAATTTAAGAGAAACTAAATTCAATAAATTTTATTGGATTACATCAATTTTATTAATTTTAAGTTCTTCGTTATTACAAATTTCTGATAATATTAAGCCATATTTTATTTATATCTTACTTTTAATTTTTGTTATAGGATACTTTATAATAAATTACAAGAAAACTATGAAAAATGTTAATATAAAAAATAAAACCAATTTTATAGAAAAGTTAAAGATTTATAACAACGAAATTGAAAAGCAAAATTTTAATAAAATTATACCATTATTAAAACAATACAATTTCAAGACAAAAAATGATTTGAAATTAGCTATTGATTATTATAATAGTGAAAAACCTATTAAAATAGAATCTGATTATTTAGGATGGATTATTTCTATTGCATTAACATTATCATCTTTTGTTGAAATTGCATATAATACTAAAACTCAGACAATAGATACAACCAAAATATCAGTTATATTGAGTTCAACTTTAGGAATTATAATTGGATTTTTAATACCCATAATTATTTTTAAGATATTCATAAACAATTTATTTATTTCAAAGAAAACAATTCGTTCAAACTTAAGTGATGATTTATCATATATATATTTAAATTTTGATAAGTATAAAAATCAGCTATCAAAAAAGCAATAAGTATAACTATATAATATTCAACTTCTACCCATCTTGGGTAGAAGTTTTAACTTGTGCCCAAGTTGAACACAAGTTATAATTTTACTTACAGAAAATCAGATTACAGTTAATTTGCTATTTTTTAACCTTGTAGCAATATGCGACGAAGTTATAACTTCCGACCAACACGGTCGTATGTTAACCTTGCCCCAATTTGGGACAAAGTTATTTATCTTTAGACTTCGGACCAATTTGGACCGAAGTAATAATTGTGATATATACGAGTTTTAATTTTATGTACTATTCTGTGCATAATGCACAGAATTTTTTAAATCATGAATTTATAGAAAATTTCAATATTTTTATCTTTATCAATTTCAATTTTATCAATTAATGTTTGTAAAAGTTCTCTAGTAGGTTTCTTTATATCAATTAATTCTCTTATTCTTTTCTCATATTCTTCTAATTCTTTTGTTTTAATACCTTCATTTTTAGTATTTTTATATTTTTCTAAATCTAATTGTGCCTTATTCAAAAGTATTTCTGTTTCCTGTGATAACCTTTTATAAGTAGCTTCTGAAATATTACCTCTAAACTTATCTTCATATAACATATCTATTTTTGAGATATATTCTTTTATCTTATTTTCTAAATATCTTATCTTTTCCTTATTATCATCCTTACTACTATTTTTATCTGCTATTTCCTTTGATAAGACTTTAGAATCAATTTTATTAATATAATCTTTACAGGTTGTTCTTACTGCTTCAAGTAAAGCTTCTTCTAATTTATCATATGGCATAAAATGTGGTTCACATAATCTTCTTCTTGGATCTCTTGCATATTTATTACAATTGATAGTCCAATAATCTTGATTTTTTCTATAAGTAATAGTTAAAGCATTTCCACATTCTTTACAAAATAATAAATTTTCAAATAATCTTTTATCCCTTTTACTTATACTTTTATTAGTTCTTTTAACATTACCTTGGATTCTTTCAAATGTTAGTTTATCAACTAATGGTTCATGTGTTCCAGGAACTATATCCCAATTGCTTTTTGGAAGAGCTTTTTTCTTTTTAGATTTATAATTTACTTTAGTCTGTGTACTTTGAACCATATCACCTGTATACATTCTATTCTTTAGTATCTTTTTAACCGATGATGTGGTCCATTGTTCATTATATCTCATTTTAGAATTAGGATTTTTTCGTTTTAAACTACTAGGTGTTTTAATTTTATTATCGTTTAAATATGAAGCTATATCAGATAATCCTACTCCACTGGCAGCCATTTCAAATATTTTTTTTACTACCGGTGCATATTCGGGATCAGGTATTAAGTGACCTTTTTCATTTGGATCTTTCATATATCCATAGCTTGGATTGCTTCCAATAAACTTTCCTTTCTTTCTTTTATCATTTAAAACACTTCTAATTTTAATAGAATTTTGTCTACTATAATAATCATTACAAGCAATTATAAATGTTGATGAATCATTACTTGCTTGATTAATTGCACTATCGTAGTTTTCCTGTAATGATATAAATCTTATATTGTTTTCTGGAAAAAAGTTTTCTATATAATATCCTGTCATAACATGATCTCTACCTAATCTTGATAAATCTTTTACTATAACCAAATTAGCCATTTTGTTTTTAATGTCTTCAATCATTTTAGTAAATCCAGGTCTTTCAAAATTAGTACCAGAATACCCATCATCGACATATTCTCCAACAAATATAAAACCTTTTTCTTTTACAAAATTCATTAATAAATTTCTTTGATTAGTAATACTTTCACTTTCTGATTCATAAGATTTCCCTTCATCTGCTTCAGATAATCTTATATATATGACAGCTCTATAAATATTATTTGGCATTTGCGCAAGTCCGTTATACATTTACTACTCCTTTCTTTTTTGTATAACAATCAAAGCCATTTAAAGTATAATACTTTATTTTCAAACTCTCGAATGTGCTAATTTTTAATTAGTACACTTTTTATATATTTATTTAACAAATCCACCAAATTAAGAGCATTATCATCCTTTTTAAAAGTTTCCGTAATTTTAAACATAAGCCACCTCATAAAATTTTATGAGTGTCTTTTTCATTTTATTTCTTATTCCTCCTCGTATATATCACTTAATAATTTTTTTAATTCTTCTTGTTCTTCAATAGTTGCCTCATTTTTAGGTATTAACTTACCATGCCAGTATTCATTACCATCTTCATCTTTATAATAAATACTATCTTCTTTTTTATTTAATTTATTATTATATTGTTTAAAGTTTTGTTTATAGCTAGTATTAAAATTATCTTTAATACTTTTTATTTTTAAATTTAAGACCTCTGATAATTTAATTATACGCTTAGAATTATTTGTACTTGTATTATCATATTCAGTCTTAATATAACCAAAGGTGGCTAAATTACTTATACTTTTTGATATAGTTACTGTTGTTACATTATAAATATCAGAAAAATATCTATTAGTAGCCCAACAATAACCATTTTTCTTACAAAGACTTATTATATGAATTAATAATAATCTTTCTAAAAATGTTAATCTATTATCTCTTAATACGGATTTTAAAATAAATACATTTATGAATTCTTCTTTATCCATAATAATCAATATATAAGATATATCTTGAGATAATAAAAGTGCACTTTTAAATATTATTTTCCCTAGGTGCTTTCATCTTATAACAAATTAAAATAAAAAGAAATTGTACAAAACATGCAAAAGGAGTACATTTCTATACTCCCATTTTAGTCAGTCTTATGTTTTAATAGTTTACACATAAATATGTCATCTAATATCACTATTTTTATTTTAGTAATATTTGCTATATAACGTAATTCTTGTTTTAATTGGTCATGAAATTTTGCAGGACATATTGCTCCTATAACATCAACTCTTTTATCCCTACTCATTGTAATAATTTGTTGTATCATTTCCCTACTTTCTTTACTTGATAAATTTAATATGCCCGTACTAGTTCGACTTTTAGCTATTCCTACAAAATTATATTTTTCACCATTTTCATATGTAATTTCAAAATTAACATCGCCAAATTCCTGTCCTTGATGCGGTGTCGGTCTATAGTCACCAAAGCCAATGAATAATTTCATTATACATAAATCATTAGTAGTCATACAATTAGTGCAAGACGAATTATTACATTTTTTACACTTTTCTTTTATTAACTTATATTTGCATAAATATTCATCAAAATTAGAAATATCTGTTTGACATATATCTTTAAAATCTATTATTTTTGAATAGTCTAGCATCTGACCAGACGTATACCTATGTATATTTAGATAGTTACCATCAATTGTGAAAGCACCATCTAACTTAATTCCAAAATTTACAAATAATAAATTATTTATTTCATCAATAAATTCATTAGTAGGAATTAGTTTTATAATCTTTTCAATGCTTGATAAATTTATTACGTGACCTTCATCACATAATAACGTTGAAACCTTTTCACCACATTCTAAACAAAAAATATCATCTTTAACTAATTTAAAATTAGATTTATTACAATTATTACAATAAATTTGAGTCCCTTCATTACAAATATCACAAGTACCAAAAAATGAAATATAAAATTTATTTTTCAACAACTGATTTATTTTAACAAGATTATCTTTGATTAAAAAAGAAGTTTCTCCAGTACTCAAGTGTAAAAAAACATTATAACAAATATTTTCTATTATATTTTTAGTTTCTTTTGAATATTTTGTATTAGCCATTATATTTCTTGATTTAAAAATATCAGACTCTTTACAATTTTGAATATCATTAAGATAACATGTAATTTTATTTATACTATCTATACTCCAATTTCTAAACTGTGTAGCATTGACGTTTCTTGTTAAATAAACTTTCCCCGCAGCACAATTTATTCCGAGAGTACTATTTGTTTCATCATCTAATTGTTCATCCAAAAAAGTATTAGACATATCATAGCTACTAACATCATCTGTATATATTTTCTTTTTATATAGTTCATCATCTGATATAGTAATTTTAGCAACTTCATCTTCTTTTGCATCTGGTTTTATAAATGTACCTTTTTTAATTTTTCCATTAAAAACTTCCGCTATAAGTTTTTTTGTAATCTTTATATTATACAAAGAAACGTTTAATATTTTTGAAAAACACATTAATAATTTATTTTGAATATCATTTGGACAATTTTTAATTGCTATAAAATTATTATCTAAATTTATCCAAACAAAACAATCTTTAAGTTCATAAATATAATTAGGTTCATCTTCTTCAGAAATGTATGTATATTTGCTCAAATAGACAAAAGAAACTTCATAAGTATTATCTTTTATTTTTTGCATATTTTTTAATTTTAAATTTTTAAACTTTGCATCTTCTAAATATGGAATTTTATCTAGCATACTATTTATTTCTAGCGTCACACTTTCAACATTAAGTATATCTATATTTGATTTTGAAAAATTAAATATTGTAAAGCCCGGCTTAAGACCATATCTAAATTGTTCATATGAATTTTCTATATCTTGTGACGTTATTTTAGATGATTTCTCTATGATTTTTATTAACTGATATCTTTTCAATTTCTTTAATGATTCAAAACAATCTTTTGAATCTATTTTCAAATCATTTTTTAATATCTTGGTTAATTCATGCTTAGATATTTTATTGATAATTAAACTTCTAATTCCTTCTAATCTTATTAATTCTAATTTTGTTTTATCTATTTTTAACATACTACATCCCTCACATCAAAAAAGCGCAATACAAAACCATATAAGCCTGTACTAGCGCTCCTTTTTTACTCGTAAATATTATATCATTTTTTCACATTATTTTAAATATTTTATAAAAGTATTCTTAAATAATTCAACATTATTACTCATCCATTCAAATGCTTTATCCCAAGATTCAGAATTAGGATCAACATCTAAATTAGATACTAATTTAATTCTTGATGCTTTCTTACCTTCTAATGGCATCCATTGTAAGTTTGAAGATATCTTCTCGTTAATTTCTTCTTTATATTGTTCTAATGAATAATATAAATTTTTATTATCATTTATATAAAGCTCACATGCTATTTCATGTTTTTTTGTATTATATGTTAAATCTAAATGACAATCACTTCTACCTATAAATATATTATACCAATGTTGTGGTAATGGTTTAATAAGTGAATAATTAACTTTTTTATCTTCACAATAATTTTTAAAATCTTCCCAAAAGTTTAATTGAATAGTTGAAGCATTACTCATATTTTTAGAAACATTTTTTCTAATTGCTTTAGCCCAATTATTTGGTTTGCTTATGATTTGGAATTTAGGAGCAATCAAAGAATCATCGATTTTCCACAATTCAATTTGTACTAAGAATATATTAATGTGTTCGTCAGAATGTTCATTTAACCAATCAACAGCTTGTTTATGCTCATCTCTAACATCTTTAACAATCCATATTTGTATATCTGCATCAAATCCAGCTGAATAAACTATCACTTTTCCTAGATGATCATGATTAGTCATTTCTAATTGATTTTCAATTATTATAGTTTTATCAGTTTCTTCTTCATGCGCTTTAATATCAACATTATACCTTCCAGTTGATGCCTCTGTTTCATCTACAGTAATATTAAATCCAAGTTCTTCACTTAATAACTTAATATTGCTTTCTTTTGCTAACCATTTTGTAAAATCAGTTGCTTCATTTTTCCAAACTTCTCTTAAATTTGTTATTTTTTCTAATTTTCCTAAATTATAGTTCATTTTTAATCCTCCAAAAATTGTATGTATCTATTATATTGTTCAAGCATTATATTTTTTATATATTGTTCCATATATTCATAATCCGGATTACCATTTGAATCTACTGGTAACATAAATCTAAAATTCTTTATTCTTGAATTGTTTATAGAATATCCATGACCAAATCTGCTTCTTTGTTTTGTAATAGCAGATGCAACAAATATGGAGTTATATTTATTTAGTAATTTACATTTAGGATATAATGCAGTTACATGACTATCCAGCAACATTTTATAAGGTTGATAATAGGCAATTCCTGCGCCACCATCACCATCATTATTTATTGTAATACAACTACCATTAAATACACTCTTATTATTTTCTATAACAAACCCTTTATAGCCATTGTCTATCTTTTTAGCAGATACTAAAGGTATATCACCTTGTTCTAGGGATGACATATTATTTTGATTTCCTTTTTGTATTTCAAATAAATCTGTTAGTTTAAAATCTTTCCAACTTTTTTCTTCTATTTCTTCTACTAATTTATACTGCATATTTGAAATTTCTTTTTTTAAAAAATTTATATATTTTTCTTGAGTTGTATTCTTATTTATTTTAATATATTCTTCCATTGCTTGATAATCTGGATTACTATCCTTATCTACGGGTAATAATATTTTCGATTTCACCATTCTTTTTGGTCGCCATTTACGAGAATATGTAAAACAAACTCTTTGTTTTTCAATAGCAGCAATTAAAAACATAGCAAGTTCTTTGTTTAATTTATAATTCTTTAAGTAAAGTGGATTAACATCATGACTACAAGTAAATTTACTTTTTTGATAATAAGCATAACCAACAGAACCATTATTTGTTACACAAATACAATTTCCACTAAATAATTTTTTTGAAATATCAACATTATTTTTATCACCAGTTTTCGATGATTTGTTAATGTTCTCCACAGTGTAAAATTCTGTAACGCCATTATTAGAATCTGTTGCTCCTATGAAAGGTATATTTCCATTATCCTCTTGTTCTGGTTTTTTATTATAGAAACCATTTTTTATTTCAAATATATCAGTAAAATTAAATTCCTTCCACTCTGTATTATTTATCATTTTCTTCACCCTTAAATAAATATTCTTTATTATGAGAAATCATATTAAATTCAAATGTTAAATAATCTGCAATTTTATTTGAAATATCATCATAAGAAGGTAATTCATCATTAAAGTAATAAAAAGAATGTAACCACTCATCTTCATAATCAATAGTAGTTTTAACACAAAATTTTGATGATGCATCAATTCTGTCAAACCAAACATCTAATAAATGTTGTTTTCTATCAAGAGCTTGAGAAGTTTCAACTAAACCAACATGTTTTCTCACTTCATAACCGTCGTTAGTAAAATCTATAAATTTACATTTTTTTTCTTTTGGATGTGGTATTCCTGTCGTGAAAACAGCAATACAAGGATCTGTTCCAACTCCATAAAAAGTATTATTATTTAAAGTTATAACGCCTTCTAAAGTATGATGTTTTAATATTGTCTTTTTTAGTTCTTCTTCGTATTTATATTTACCAGTCATTGAACTTTGAGGAACTATTACAATTACCTTACCTCCAACAACAATACTATTCAATAAATGTTCTATAAAACTCAACTCACATAATTCTGGGGATTTTTTCCCTTGAGAATATGGTGGATTCATCATACCAATAGTTGAACCTTTTAGTTGTAGTTCACTAGATTTTTTATTAAAAAAATCTTCATGTATTAAATTACTTTTACCATCGCCTCGTAAAATCATATTAGTAGTAGCAATAGTAAACATATATGCTTTTTGTTCTATACCATGTAATTGATATGTCTTAATGTGTCTTTTCTCTTCATCTGTTTTTGCTTTTTTTAACATTGAATGCATAGCAGAAATTAGAAAACCACCAGTACCACAACAAGGATCAAAAACAATATCGTCCGGTTTAATATCTATTAATTCCGTAAATAAATCACATATATGTTTTGGAGTTAATACAATTCCTAAAGATTGTCCATCACCACCAGAATAACTCATAAATTCACCATAAAATCTTCCTAAATAATCCTCTGATGATTTATTGTACCTAATAGACATATATAATTTGTTGTATAAAAATTCTGTATAATATCTTAACGGAGTTTTACCTAAATTATTATTATATTCATTCAATTTAGGATTATCTTCTATCACTTTAAATTGTGTTATAAGTTTATCTTTTTTCGTTTCCGGTGCAACTCTAGATCTTCTTAAATTACTTTCTATTGCTTCCATAATTTTTCTACCATCACTCTTTGTTTCATCACAAGTTAATGAATTAATAGAAAAATTACCATACTCAATTTCTCTTAATGCTAACAAAATACCACTTACAACTAAAGGTTTTTCTTGTTCTCCTAAATTACCATAGTTTCTTAAATATTCATGTAATTCTTTTGCATCGTTTAATAAATCATTAGTAGTTTTTTCTTCATCAGTGTTTTCTTTTAAAATTTCACGAATGTAATATTCATCTATATTTTCTTCATTAAACGATATAAAACTTTCAACTTCTGGTAAATCTATAAAGTATTCTCTTCCATCTAAATATATTGGTTTTATAATATGATTCTTTTCATTGCCGCTTATACCAAACGCTATCGCTTTCTTGTAGTTAGTATTTTCTAAAATATGTTTAGCATAAAAATAAGCACCATTTAAAGCATAATCAGTAATTGCATTTGTACTAAAATCTAAAATACCATCTTCACTATATTTTACCTGTTTATCAGTAGAATACTTATCTTCAATTACTAAAACAAAATCTTTTACAATCCCTACGTATTCTGGGAATCCAACATTACCAGTTCCTTTTTTTGATGCTGTTTTTAAAGCATTATCTATTTCTATTATTTTACTACCCTGTGGATCTAAATTTATATTTGCTTCCTTTAATAAATCGTAAACCCATAAATCTGTATTTATTTCCTTTTTCGCCATACTACTTTAACTCCTTCTTTAATTTTTCTTCTATAGCTTCAATAACAAATTTATTTATACTATAGCCTCGTTCTTTATCCTTTTTATTGTTAACTATATTCCTAATCTTTTTATATAATTCGTTAGACATTCTTAAAGGTATCGGAACTCTTTCTTCTTTCTTTGTGTCCATATTATCCCTCTTTATTTATGATATCATTATATCTTGATATAATGATATCACTTTATGTAAAATTAATCAAGGGTTTGGGACATTTCCCACATACGAATTTCGTACGGGAGTACAAATTCAGTGCTGGCTAGACAATAAACATACTCCTACAAACTAAAAACACTACCATTTCTGATAGTGTTAATTTCTTTAATAATATCTTTTTAATATTAATGGTTTATCTTTTACTATTATTAAATTATATTTTATTTTTAATATTTCTTTTATCTTAGGTATAAGTCTACTAATATCACACCTACAATTAAATATATCTACAGCAGAGTTAATATGATTTATTAAATTACATTCTGATAAACAATATCTACTATATCCATTTGCTAAATAGAATGCTACTAAATCAGGTATAACATAATTATTTAAATAGTCATTAACATTGTTATAGAAAGGTAAATATATTTTTTCAAATTCATTATCAGTTATATCACGCATAGATATACTCCTTTAAAATTGCTTCTTCTGCGATATTTTTAATATTATTCATTTTACCTATCCATAACATTTGATTACTACTTTTTAATTCTTCAGTAATATTTTCTTTTTCAGCTAGTTCTTTAATTAACTTCTGCACCATCTCCATAACAGTAGTATCGATATCATGAAGATATTCATTTAATTTATCATTAGCCAGTAAATCAAAATATAATCCTAACTTTTCTTTCTTAATATAATTTAATCTTAATAATCCATACTTTCCTATATTAAATCTTTCTTTATCTTCTAATTTTAAATTTGGCAATAAATAATCACCAACTTTTATGTAACTAATATTCATAACATTTCTCCATTTCTTTTCATATTTATTTGGCTTTAATTGTTATACATTCGTTACACTTTGACTATCGCCACCTCCTGAATTAACATGGTTCGATATTAGTATAACATCAGATGAGTTACCAAACTTATTTAAAATAGTATTTACTCTATCAGTTGGAGATAGTGTGATATCTGAGTCTCTAGTTATAGCTACTGGTATTCCTAACTCTTTAAATCTATCATACATGTATTTGGATATTAATAGATTATAGTCTTTTTCTAGTAAATTATTGCCTGTAGCGCCAGAATCCGTACCACCGTGACCTGGGTCAATTATTACTTTACGGACCGCTCTATCTTCATTATTATTCATAGTTATCACCTTCAAAGTAGTATATGTAAATAATGTTAATTTGGTTAACTTGACTAGAAGAAAAAGATACTAATTTTTAGTACCTTTAATCTTTATTTAATGTGTTATTTATTATTTTTCTTATTTCAATAATTCTTTTTTTTATAAAGTCTGGATTATCTTTAAACCATTTTATGTTAAGTGGTGATGGATGTGGCAAAACTATTGCTGGTTTATTAAATAATATATTATTTTTAAATATTAGGTCATTATAATCTTCATTTGGAAAAAATGTTTTAGCGGCTTTGGCTCCAATTATTATGTATAATTTATTATCTATATATTCTAGTTCTTTCTTTATCCATTTTTCGTAGCATATTTTAGGTGGTGCTTTATCACATCCATTTTTATCTTTTCCTGGGTAGCAATGTGCTAGGGCTGTAATAAAGAAGTTATCTGGATTATAGAATTCTTCATCGGTTATTTGATACCATTCATATTTCAATTTTTTACCACTTTGATCAGTAAATGGCTTTAGTGTAGTATCTACCGTTTTAGATGGTGCTTGACTTATTTGAACTATTTTTGAAGTAGCAGAGCCTATGACTACTGGATGTGGTTTGAAGCCAAACTTATCTTCACAAATATTACATTTTCTTATTTCTTTTATTATATTATTAAAGTTTTTTTCCATATATTTCTCTTTTATATTTTCCATTATTTACACCTACCTTATATATTTTTTAATTTACTTGTATATTCTTCTTTAGGCATTTTTATTATCTCCTAACTTAATAATTTCTTTTATTATATAATTAACACAATCATTAAAAATTGTATTTAATTCTTCCTTTGTAAAAAGATAATATCTAT
>ERZ791746.1509-NODE-1509-length-15517-cov-92.504333_pt1 | contig 15517 bp, 15 predicted proteins | sample MGYA00510038_ERZ791746 | MGnify/ENA primary metagenome ERZ791746 (study PRJEB30046, sample SAMN00792018) | human gut metagenome | study: EMG produced TPA metagenomics assembly of the A metagenome-wide association study of gut microbiota in type 2...
GTGATCCGTGCCTTTTCTACTACTGGTACTCCGTGTCTTTTCTAATACTTGAAGGTATCATCCAGCAACACCTCCTTCGGGTTCTTAGCCGAATGATATACGAAACGGAAGGTGAAATGCTCTTCCTTATATTTCTTCAGGCCAGGGTTGTTGTCCAGGGCTTCCTTCTGAATCTTATGGAGTTTATCCTTGTTGGCATCAATCGCCTTCTTGTTATCTGCCTTGTTTCTCAAAGAGATATAGTATGTATATATCTTCTTGGTTTTATCAAATGCAGCACTGTCAGTCCTGGCGTCGTTGACGTATGGAGTAGGACAGTACTTTTCAGTATATTCCTTGGCTTCACGAGCCGCTTTGTCCTCCAGACTTTCTGTACAAGAAACGAGCAAAGAAGCAAAAATACCGATGTAAATCAACTTTTTCTTCATGATTTTTCTATATTTTATCTAAAAATCTCTATTATTTTCAATATTTTGTGCAAAGATACGAAAAAAAATACTATCTTTGCACTCTAAAGAGAGAAAATTATATGGAGAATATAAATAAAATAAGAAATTTCTGCATTATTGCACATATAGACCATGGTAAAAGTACCTTGGCAGACCGACTTCTGGAGAAGACTCAGACCATCAAGATTACTGAAGGACAGATGCTTGACGATATGGATTTGGAAAGAGAACGTGGTATCACGATCAAGAGTCACGCTATCCAAATGGAATATAAGGCAAAGGATGGACAGACCTATATCCTGAATCTTATCGATACTCCGGGACATGTTGACTTCTCATACGAAGTTTCCCGTTCCATCGCTGCTTGCGAGGGAGCACTGCTGGTTGTTGACGCAACTCAAGGCGTTCAGGCACAGACCATTTCAAACCTCTATATGGCTATCGAACACGACCTGGAGATTATTCCGGTAATCAATAAGATAGATATGCCTTCAGCTATGCCTGAAGAGGTAGAAGATGAAATTGTAGACCTGATCGGTTGTAAGCATGAAGATATTCTCCGTGCTTCAGGTAAGACCGGTGAGGGTGTAGAAGATATACTGGAAGCTGTTGTTAATCGTGTTCCTGCTCCGGTAGGAGACGAGAAGGCACCGCTTCAGGCTTTGATTTTCGACTCTGTATTCAACTCTTTCCGCGGTATCATCGCCTATTTCAAGATAGAGAATGGCGTGATCCGTAAGGGAGATAAGGTGAAGTTCTTCAATACCGGCATGGAATATGATGCTGATGAAATCGGTGTATTGAAGATGGATATGATTCCACGCCAGGAATTGGGTACCGGTGAGGTAGGTTATATCATCTCGGGTATCAAGAATGCTACCGAGGTAAAGGTGGGTGATACCATTACTCATATCGCCCGTCCTTGCGACAAGGCGATTGCGGGTTTCCAGGAAGTGAAACCTATGGTCTTTGCCGGTGTTTATCCTATCGATCCTAGCGATTACGAGAATCTGCGAGCATCGCTCGAAAAACTGCAGCTCAATGATGCTTCATTGACTTTCTCGCCAGAGAGTTCTGTGGCTTTGGGCTTCGGTTTCCGTTGCGGATTCCTCGGATTGCTCCACATGGAAATCGTACAGGAGAGACTGGACCGTGAGTTTAATATGGATGTCATCACTACCGTACCTAACGTATCTTATATGGTATACGACAAGCAGGGCGGTGTGAAAGAGGTTCACAATCCTTCCGGATTGCCAGACCCAACGCTGATAGACCATATTGAGGAACCATATATCCGGGCAACCATCATTACGGCTACCAATTATATTGGACCAATCATGAAACTCTGTCTGGATAAACGAGGCGAACTCATCAATCAGGAATATGTGAGTGGAAACCGTGTAGAGCTCCACTTCATGTTGCCATTGGGAGAAATCGTCATCGACTTCTATGACAAGCTGAAGAGTATCTCCAAGGGATATGCTTCGTTCGACTATCATATCGATTCATTCCGTCATTCCGACCTGGTGAAGCTCGATATCCTGTTGAATGGAGAGCCTGTAGATGCATTGAGTACTTTGACTCACCGCGATAACTCTGTGAGCTTCGGCCGCAGAATGTGCGAGAAGTTGAAGGACCTCATACCTCGTCAGCAGTTCGATATTGCTATCCAGGCAGCTATCGGTGCCAAGATTGTGGCACGTGAGACTGTTAAGCAGGTGCGCAAGGATGTTACTGCCAAATGTTATGGTGGTGACGTGAGCCGTAAGCGCAAGTTGCTTGAGAAGCAGAAGAAGGGTAAGAAGCGCATGAAGCAGATTGGTAATGTGGAAGTTCCACAGAAAGCTTTCCTGGCTGTGCTCAAACTCGACTAATTAATATAAGTATAAAGGAAAAGGAGGTTAAGTATTATGGCAGACTTTAAAGTAATTACCCCTAAGCGTGATATTGCGCGCGAACTGGCGCGTAAATATAGTACGATGACTCATGATGAACTCGATGTGGTGGAAGATATCCTTGAGCCTATCAAGTATGGCAAGGGCGAGATGATCTTGCCTGAAGGTGAACAGTGCATGGGTATCTCGTACATCGAGAAGGGATTGGTGCGCCAATTTTACTTTAAGAATGGCAAGGAGGTGACCGAACATCTGGGTGTGGATCATTCCATCTTTATGTGCATTGAGAGCCTCTTTAAGGAAGAGCCTACACGCTTGCAGGTAGAAGCTTTGGAGCCTACTCTGGTGTATATGCTACCGAAGAAGAAGCTGGAGGCGGCTGCTATGCGTAATGTTAATATCCAGATGCTTTATCGTAAAATATTGGAAGAGAGTTTGATTCAGTCTCAGATTCATGCCGATCTGATGCGATTTGAGTCGGCACCTAATAAATATAAGCGCCTGTGCGAAATGAGCCCACAGGTGGTTCTGCGTGCTCCGCTCACCTATATCGCAAGTTATCTGCAGATGACTCCGGAAACGCTGTCCAGAATCCGCTCGAATACTATATTATAATTTATAAAAAATGGTGTGACTTCAAAACCGAAGTCACACCATTTTTTTATTTCATAATACAGGTTCGCGAGTCCGTAAGGCGGAACAGGAGAAACGTCTAGCGGATTTGCGAGCCTGTCACCCTCTTACTTTACTCTGCCGTATAGAGGAATCGCTTGATGCTCTTCTTAGGAGTTTTTTCAAACTCATCTTCATGTATACGTATTTCTGATACTTTGCTGTAAGCAGGAATCATGGTGTTGAGCTCCTGGCGGTTCTGCTCCATGACATCTGCCAGTTCGTTGGTACCGAGATTCAGGGTCTGAGCTTCATCATAGTCTGGGTGAACCAGAGCAATGAGCTTGTCGCCCTTCTGTACAACCACGCTTTCCGCTACCAGGGCCAAAGAGTTGAGCTTATCCTCAATCTCCTCAGGGTAGATATTCTGACCGTTTGCGCCGAGCAGCATGTTCTTGCTACGACCCTTGATGAAGACGTTGCCGTCACCATCCATGGTTCCGAGATCGCCTGTATGATACCATCCGTTCTCGTCAATGGTCTGCTTGGTAGCTTCCTCATTCTTATAGTAACCCAACATTACGTTAGGACCCTTGGCAAGGATTTCGCCCGGTACATTCTCAGGATCAGGACTATCGATGCGGACCATCATGTGGAGGGCAGCCTTACCGCAAGAGCCCGGTACGAAGTTTTTGTAATCCTCGTAGCAGATGATAGGGGCACATTCTGTTGCGCCATATCCCACGGTATATTTGAAACCTACGCTATGGAGGAAACTTTCCACTTCCTGGTTAAAGGCTGCACCACCGATAATCACCTCGTAGAAGTTGCCACCGAAGGCATTGGATACCTGGTCGCATATCTTCTCCTTCACCTTCTTGCTGATTACAGGCATGTGGAGCAGCATACGCATGCGGTTGTTCTGGATCTTAGGGAATACCTTCTTGCGGATAATCTTCTCGATAACCAGAGGTACAGATATAATGACGGCTGGCTTGATGCGGCCGAATGCCTCGGCAATGATGGCTGGACTAGGGATGCGGGTGAGATAGAAGATGTGGCAGCCCTTGATGAATTCGAAGATAAATTCAAACGCCATGCCGTACATGTGGGCCATCGGCAGGATACTGATGATAGAATCTCCCGGCTTGATCTTCTTACCCAGTACGTCCTCAGCAAAATCTGCATTGCCCCAGAGTGCACGGTATGGAACCATTACTCCCTTGGAGAAACCGGTAGTTCCGCTGGTATAGTTGATCATAGCCAACTCATCCGGATTCTGTTCCATATAGTAGTTGACATGGTTTTTGCGGAAGTACTTAGGATACTTGATACCGAACATCTCGTTGAGGTGTTCGCGCGCATAAGTCAACTTGTCGGTACGTGAAACGACAAGTGAATAATCCGGTATATAGATGATGCCTTCAAGACCTGGCATCTTCGTTGCATCAATCTGTGTAGCTACAACATCACCCACAAAGAGCAGTTTGGCATCGCTGTGGTTTACGATGTTGTGAATCTGGTCTGGCATGAATTCATGCAGGATAGGTACGGCAATGGCACCATAGGTAAGGGTAGCAAGGAATGCTACAGCCCAGTTTGCGCTATTTCGACCGCAAAGTGCTATCTTGTCGCCCTTTACTACACCAGAGTTCTCAAACATGATGTGTAGCTTCTCAATTTTGCGTGCTACATCATGGTACTGCAAGGTTGCTCCCTTGTAGTCTGTCAGAGCATCCATATCCCAATGGTCTACGATGCTCTTTTGGATTAGTGCGTTAAAACTTGGAATCTCCATATTCTTGTTATTTAACGATTTGCTTTTTTATATTTTTCTCGTACTGAAGTCCGTTTGCTGATGATAGACCTTATCTGCTGATGGTCTGTCAGCAGATAGGGCCTGTCTCTAGATTGCGTTCTGATAGAGGTAACGCTTGATAGACTTCTTGGCTGTCTTTTCAAATTCCTGATTATGAAGTTTGATGCGTGACACCTTTGCGAAGCTAGGTATCTGCATGTTCAGTTCCTTGCGGTTCTGCTCCATGATGTTCTCCAGGTCTTCGTCTGTAAAGCCGAGGTTGTTAACTTCTTCCATATCCGGATGAACTAGAGCTACCAGCTTGTCATCGCTCTGTATTACGATGCTCTCGTTGACCATAGCCATGGAGTTGAGCTTGTCCTCAATCTCTTCCGGATAGATGTTCTGTCCGTTAGGTCCCAGCAGCATGTTCTTGCTTCTGCCTCTTATGAAGATATGTCCGTCGGCGTCCATCGTTGCCAGGTCGCCTGTATGGAACCATCCGTCTTTATCTATTACGGCATCTGTTGCCTCCTGGTTCTTGTAATAGCCCTTCATCACATTGATGCCGCGGCAAACCAGTTCACCGGCTACGTTCTCCGGGTCATCGCTCAAAACTTTTACCTCCATGTGCTTCACGGCAACACCACAGCTTCCTGCCACATAGTTGTCCTGATGGGCAAAGGTGATAAGTGGAGCAGTCTCAGTGGTACCATATCCCATTGCGATAGGGAAACCTACGCTGATGAAGAAGTTCTCTATCTCCTTGTTGAGCGGAGCACCACCCACAACAACCTCGTAAGGACGTTCGCCAAACTTTCTCAATACAAACTCGCGAACCTTCTCCTTGATGCGCTTATTGATGACAGGCATGTTCATCAGCAGTCGTGCACGGTTGGTTTGGATATGTGGGAATACTTCCTTTCTTACAATCTTGTCTACTACAAGCGGCACCGCATAGAGGATGTCTGGCTTGATTTCTGACAACGCCTCTGAGATGAGCGTTGGGCTCGGCAGACGGGTAAGGAAGAAGATATGGTTACCCAATACTATATTGAAGAGAAATTCTGTCATGAGTCCATACATGTGAGCCATCGGAAGGGTAGAAAGGATGTTGCTGTTCTTACCTATATTTGGTTTCACTGAATCAATGAGGTAGTCAAGATTACCCCAAAGTGCTCTGTATGGGAGCATCACACCTTTTGAGAAACCGGTAGTTCCACTGGTATAGTTGATCATCGCCAGTTCTTCAGGATCGTCTACGTGATACTTCACGTGTTCTGGTCTGAAATACTTAGGATATCTGTGTCCGAACATTGCATTGAGGTTCTCGCGCGCATAAGTCAGTTTCTCAGAGCGCGAGATGACAAGCGAATTGTCCGGAAGATAGATGATTCCTTCCAGCGAAGGCATCTCCTCTGGTGTTATCTCTGTAGCTACCACGTCACCAACGAACAGAAGTTTGCTTTCGCTGTGGTTCACGATGTTGTGAATCTGCTCAGGCTTAAATTCGTTCTGTATAGGTACGACAATGGCTCCGTAAGTAATAATGGCCAGGAAGGCTACTGCCCACTGGCTACTATTTCTTCCGCAGACGGCAATCTTGTCGCCCTTCTTTACATCGCTGTTTTCGAACAGGATGTGTAGCTTCTCAATCTTTCTGGCAATATCGTGATATTGGAGGGTTGCGCCCTTGTAATCGGTGAGCGCATCCAGATTCCAATTCTTGATAATGCTGTTCTCAATATACGAGTTAAAACTTGGTATTGAATTCATTGCACAATTTACAAAATTTTGTGCAAAGATAATGAAAATAGTGCACACTGCAAAATAAAATGTGCACTATTTTCAAAAACTACATAAAATAATTAGTTTTTTTTCCTTTTTAGTCTACATATTGTGGTGTTATAGACTGTATTTTACTCATATCTCATTGATTTGGCTGGATGGATGTGAGAAATCAGGTAGCTTGGTGCTACGAGCATGAAGATACTTATCAGCAGCGTAGCAATGTTCAGGGCTATGATGGCAAGCCAGTTGAATTCTACCGGAACGGTACTTACATAATAGGTCTGTGCATCGAGTTTGATGATGCCTGTAAAGTACTGGAGGGTAAGAATGCCGAGGGCGATGGCGTTGCCCAGAAGCATACCCTTGCCGATGATGAAGACGGCAAACCACAGGAAGGTGTGGCGGATGGTCTTGTTGCGAGCACCCAATGCCTTCATTACGCCTATCATGGAGGTGCGTTCCAGAATGATGATGAGCAGACCGCTGATCATGGTGACGCCGGCTACTATCAGCATCAGACCGAGAATAATCCAGACATTCAGATCCATCAGGCTCAGCCATTGGAAGATGTTTGGATTCAGGTCCTTGATGGTAGAACTGCTGTAGGTTTCTCCATAGTGGTCTACCGTGCGGTTCACCTTATTAATAATATAATCTTCAGTCTCGTTGAGCTTGTTGAAGTCGTTTACTGTCAGTTCTGCACCGCTCGTCTGGTCTTCTTCCCATCCGTTCAGCTTCACGGCAGTATAGAGATCGGTGTATACCATTACCTCATCATACTTCTTCAGGTTGGTCTGATAGATACCCTTGATGGTGAAGCGGCGCATACGCACTCCGTTGTCATCAAAGAAGTAGGCAAAGATGCGTTCTCCCGTCTTCAGCTTCAGCTTACCAGCCATCAGCTGTGAGATGAGAATCTGGTTATGACTCGCTTTGTCATCAAACTTAGGGATGCTGCCTTCGATCATGTTCTGATGGATAAAGGTAGAATCAAAATCAGGCCCTACACCTTTGAACATGACGCCCAGGAAATCGCTGTCCGTCTTCAGGATTCCCTCTTTCATGGCAAATTTCTGCACATGTTTTACACCAGGTATCTTTTTCAGTACGTTGACCATCGAGTCGTTCATAACCACCGGATACTGGTTTTGCTGCTGCAGCGTCATGAAGTCGGCCACCTGTATATGGCTTCCGAATCCTATTACCTTGTCACGTATGGTATGCTTGAATCCGAGCACTACGCATACCGACATAATCATAATGGCGAGTCCGATAGCAACACCTGCAGTGGCTATATGAATAGCAGGGCGAGAAACTTTACGTTTATCGCCCTGATCGCTATATAATCTCTTTGCTATAAATAGAGGAAAATTCATCTTTACTTTGAATTTTGATCTTTGAACTTTATGATTAGTGAAGCTGTTGTATTCTTCACTCTTCGTTCTTCACTTTCTTACAGTCCTTCGTCTTCCACTCTTCCCGGATAAGCCTCAAGTGCCTTACCCAGAACCACCAGAGCACGCTCCAGATCGTGTTTCTTCAAGACGTAAGCTACACGAACCTGATTGTGGCCGGCTCCAGGAGTCGTATAGAAACCAGAGGCTGGAGCCATCATGATGGTTTCGCCCTCGTAGTTGAATTCCTCCAGACACCAGCGGCAGAACTTCTCAGAATCATCGATAGGCAGTTTGGCTACGGTATAGAAGGCTCCCATAGGAATAGGAGAGTATACGCCCGGAATACGGTTCAAGCCGTCTATCAGGCACTTACGGCGCTCAACATACTCATCGTATACATCGCGGTAGTACTCTTCAGGAGCGTCCAGAGAAGCTTCGGCTACAATCTGACCGATCAGTGGAGGAGAGAGACGGGCCTGGCAGAACTTCATCACCGCCTTGCGGATTTCTGCATTCTTGGTGATGAGGGCACCCACACGGATACCGCACTCACTGTAACGCTTCGAAACAGAATCGATGAGAACCGTGTTCTGCTCGATGCCTTCCAGGTGCATCGCACTGATATAAGGACTGCCGGTATAGATATACTCACGGTAAACCTCATCAGAGAAGAGATAGAGGTCGTACTTCTTCACCAGGTCACGAATCTGATTCATCTCTCTGCGGGTATAGAGATAGCCCGTAGGGTTGTTAGGGTTGCAGATCAGAATGGCACGGGTGCGCTCATTGATCAGCTCCTCAAACTTCTCCACCTTAGGCAGGGAGAAACCTTCTTCTATCGTTGTGGCGATGGTACGGATCTTCGCACCTGCCGAGATGGCAAATGCCATATAGTTAGCGTAAGCAGGTTCTGGTACGATAATCTCGTCGCCAGGGTTGAGGCAGCTCATGAAAGAGAAGAGTACAGCCTCAGAACCTCCCGATGTAATGATGATATCATCGGCAGTTACGTTGATGTTGAATTTCTTATAGTAATCTACAAGCTTCTCGCGATAGCTGAGATAGCCCTGACTTGGAGAATACTCCAAGACCGTGCGGTCTATATGCTTCAGGGCATCTAGGCCACATTGAGGAGTTGGAAGGTCAGGCTGACCGATGTTGAGGTGATATACCTTTACTCCACGTTTTTTTGCTGCGGCAGCCAGAGGAGCCAACTTTCTGATAGGTGACTCTGGCATTTCAAGACCGCGTACAGATATTTCTGGCATCTTAAAATATTGTTTCTTTCTATTAATTATCCGTGTCGAAAATTGAATTCTATGACCTTCTGGTCTTTTCAATTTACGCTATTCGGCTGCAAAGATAAGAAAATTAGATGAGAATTGAGAATAACTTTCGGTTAAATTTTATTTTTTGATTAAAAACTCTTTAAATATGTCGCTCTTTGCTTTCTTTTTTATAACTTTGCACTTAATTTCAAGAATTGTTATAAGATTATACGAATTAATTAAAATAAGTAAGAAGAAAATTATGAGAAGTAGAACAAGTACATGGTTTGAGACCAAAGTGAAATATCAGAAGACAATGGAGGATGGTTCAGAAAAGGTTGTTTCTGAAGCATACGTAGTAGATGCTTTGAGCTTTACCGAGGCTGAGAGCGCCATCATCGATGAGATGTCGGTTTATGTAAGCGGCGAGTTGAAGGTGAGCGGTATCGGTAAGGCTGGCTACGGCGAAATCTTCTTCAGCGATGTGGATGATGATGATAAGTGGTATAAGGCTAAACTCCAGTTCATTACAATTGATGAGAAGAGTGAGAAGGAGAAGCGCAGCAATGTTACCTATCTTGTTCAGGCTAAGTCTCTCGCCCGTGCCCTCCGTTATATTGATGAGGTGATGGGCAAGACCATGATAGATTATGATGTGGTTGGTTTGAACGAAACCAAACTGATGGATGTATTTGAGCACCATGCTCCTAACGAGAAGAAAGAGGAGAAGAATGATGTGCCTGAATACGAGGAGCAAAAATAATTGAACTATGTATGATGTAAAAGGAAATCTCCATGAGGTGCTGGGCAGCTTGCCTGCCGGTGTCCGTCTCGTTGCTATCAGCAAGTTCCATCCCAACGAGTATATCGAGGAGGCTTATGCTGAAGGACAGCGTATCTTCGGCGAGAGTCATGAGCAGGAACTCGCCAAGAAGGTGGCTTCGCTGCCTGAGGACATCGAGTGGCATTTCATTGGTCATCTGCAGACCAATAAGGTGAAGTATATCGCACCTTATATCTCGATGATTGAATCGGTAGACAGTCTGAAACTTCTCAAGGAGATTGAGAAGCAGGCTGCCAAGCACAATCGTGTGGTGAAGGTTCTTTTGGAACTTCATCTGGCTGAGGAAGATACCAAATCGGGTCTTTCTCTTGATGCTTGCCGCGAACTCCTTGAGGCAGGCGAATGGCGGGAGATGAAGCATGTGCAGATTTGTGGCATCATGATGATGGCATCTAATACAGACGATGAGCAGCAGATTGCTCAGGAGTTTGATGAGGCTGCCCGGTTCTTTGATGAGATAAAGGCCAGATATTTTGCTGCTGATGATGCTTTCTGCGAGCGTAGCTGGGGTATGAGTCACGATTATCATATTGCCGTCAAGCACGGCAGCACGATGGTTCGTGTAGGTACTACCATCTTCGGTCCTAGAATATATTAAAATAATAAGAGGGTGTGTCATAAAACATGACACACCCTCATTGTTTATATAGTTAGTATACTATCTTCTGTCCCTTGCTGGTAATATAAATCTTGCCCTTTTGTGGAACGGAAACCTTTCTGCCTTCCAGATCAAAATAGGCTGTCGGTCTGTCTTTACCGATGATGACCGAAGAGATTCCGGTAGGAGAGAAGTTCTTGAGATAATCGAAGGTTACCAGACCGGTTGCTTCATCCTTTGTGATGTTGTAGAGCGGATGACTCGTATCAACACTGTTGTTCAGGGTGATACTGGTCAGACTGTTCACCTCATACTCTGTAGCAGAGCCCGCCTTGTAGGTCGGGAACGGGTCGTTCTGAAGACTCGTGATAATATCATCGCCGCTGACGCCCGTGTTATAGCTGTTGTATACCATTCCGTCTGCAGGAACAATCATGACCCTTGGCTTACCTGTCGTGTTGTTGGGATTATCCCCCAGATTAACCGATGGCAAATCATCGTAGGCGATGCGCCATACCAGCAATCCGTAACCCAGAGCCTTCTTGTACCATCCCTCGTTTCTGATATTCTGCAGCAGCAGGTATTCGCCCTGGCTGTTGGCTATAATCTTGTATGCATCCGATGCCTTGTCGTATGGTTCCAGCTTTATCTGCTTCGCCTCGGTATCAGAAAGGAGGGTAGGCTGTTTCCATCCTACGATGCTCTTCTCCCATGGTGAATAAGGGATAGGCTGATAGCCGTCAGCCTGATAATTGCCCGTATCCATGACGTCCCAATATTCAGGACTCTGGTTGTGCTCAGTGATTTCGTTGGTCGGATAGATGTCTGGCAAACCGAGGGTATGCGAAAATTCATGGCAGAAGAGACCGATACCATTGATGTAGTATTTGCCGTCTTGGGTATCTGCAGGCTTATTGTTCAGCTCGTTGTTGATGCCGAATCGGGATACTGTTTTCCCGTCATAGGTTCCCACTCCTACGGTACCCGATTTCGGCCAGAGACAATCGCCTGAATTACCTACGATACTTTCAGAATAGCCGGCATAGATTACATATACGAGGTCTACATATCCGTCGCCATCGCTGTCGTAATCGGCAAAGTTAACCTTGCCGTCTACCTGCTGGCAGGCTTCCTTAATCATCTGAGGAAAGTTGGTGTCGCCTTCGGCGCTACCTTCATTATTGCCATAATAAGCAGAATTCTTGCTTACCGTAACAGGATCCACTACATCAAACTGTGGTATAAACTGGTTATCGCTCATGTCAGCAAAATACTGCTGTACGCTGCCATAGTTCTGGCAGTATTTCTCGTTGGTGATAAACACTTCTTTATCAGCCTCAGGCATAGCTTCTCCCTTCTTTCCGTTGAGGTAATGGTTGAATGTTGCAACCGGATCCTTACTCTTGAACTTCACATCCTGAAACTGCACCAGGAGTACCAATGCCTTCGGACTTCCCTTATGAGGAAAATAGCTTGGGCTCACGGTTCCTATTTCTGAAGCTCTTGTAAGATTCTCTGAAGAGAAAGCACGGGTCTTTCGGGTGTTCAGCTCTTCAGCAGTTATCTTTTCGTATTTTCCGTCTTGGGTTTCCCGCAGGGGCGTACCGTCCAGCAGCATGTAGTAGTGGAAGGTTTCGTCGCCATGCAGGGTAGCACATGCTACGGTTCCATCAGCCAGCATAATCTTGGCGATGCCCGGTTTAGCTTTTACGGCATAGAGATTGGCGATGCCTAGGAAGGCGAGCGCCAGAGAGATGATTGTCTTCTTCATAAACAGTTAGGATAGATGGGGGATTATTTATAAAAGTATTGTCCTTTCTTCTGAGTCTGGTGACCAAACTCGATGGCGTGATGCGGACAATGGTGATAGCAGGTAAAGCAGGTGAGGCAATCCTTGTGATGCAGCCATTCCGGATATTCTCCATGACCGCCCTTGATATCACCTACAGGACAGACGTTGGCACAGATGCCGCACTTCACGCACTTGTCTTTCTCCACATGAAACCGCTTGTCGGTGATGAGCACCTTCTCAAAGAATCCGCCCACAACCTTGGTGAAGAACCAGGGGATAGGACCTTTTACCAGACGGTTCACGCCCTCTTTCCTGTCGAATATCTCTTCGCAGATAACCGCCAGTTCCTGTGCCGATTTCGATTTCTTACGAACTTCGCGCTCCTTCGGATCAACATCCATGAAAGGAAGTCCCACATAAGATTCCGGCATGATGAGCGAGTAGGAAGCAGAAACCTCCGTGATGCCCAATGCCTGAAGCGATGCATTCAGCGCAATCGTATCGTTGAGGTTTTCGATGGTGAGTCCGATGCTGTCGCCTGCAGTACAGACGCAATAGGCGAAAGGATGTTTCCTGAACGTCTCCTTGTCTTCAGCAGTAGCATCAGGAGTTTCTCTCCGTATCTTCATCTTCCTGATAAACTCCCTTACAAGGCGTGGAACCCTCCAGCCATGTACGGGGAAAACGAATCCGAGCCGTTCATTCTCTTTCAGAATAAACGGCTCGGCTATATTGTGGCTTGAATCGTCCGCCCGCATATAGGGGGCGATAGGAATCAAGTCTTCGTGTGTAGCCGCTGCCAGTCTGGCTGCTGCCCACTTGGTATTTCCAGTTCCAGAGAAATAGAAAATCATGCTTACATTTTAAATATGTATTGAGCTAGATTATTTCTTTTCTGTCATAACACCTTCTATATAAAGACGTGACATTTCTACATTGCCGTTAGAACGGACGGTGATGCTCTTCTTGAAATGACCAGGGAACATGCCCTTGCCGTTATAGGTAACACTAATCTGTCCCTTCTCGCCTGGAGCGATAGGCTTCTTGGTGTAAGAAGGTATGGTACAGCCGCAGCTGGCAATAGCCTGGTTGATAATCAAAGGCTTGTTGCCCACATTGGTGAAGGTAAAGGTAGCCTTCTGTACCGGGTTTGACTCTTCGAACGAACCGAAGTTGTGTATCAGTTTGTCGAACTTAATCTCTGCCTGAGCAGATGCAGTAGCTACAAGAGCCACCAGCATAGTGAGTGTCAATATGATTCTTTTCATCTTCATATCCTTTCTTCTTTTTTATATTTTCTCTTTAATTTGTTTCTTATTTTTATTTAATTCGATGCAAAAGTACATATAAAGTTTAGTATTACGTTACTTTTTTACATTATTTAAAACAATTATGCCTTATATTTCATGTTACAGCCTTCTTTTCTGTGGAAAAGTGGGGGCGCAATACTCCTCATTATGAAGAAGTTTGCAGATTCCTGAACAAAAAATCCCCCAACCTTAATCACTTAAGATTGGGGGAGAGAGTAGAAAAATAATAAAGTATGAACAATATCAACTGAATAGAGGGCTAAATGTGGAATTTGATTTCATTCAGCCAAGCCTGAACACTGAAGCAGGGACAGGACTTGTGGACGTTCGGGAGATCACGATGACCTAGGATCTCGGCTTCGGGATAGTCTACGCACAGACTCGTCAGGAGATTCTGGAGCGACTGCTTCTGAGCCTTCGTACGGGTATCTGCCGGATTGCCGTCGGCGTCGAGACCGCCTTCGTAACAGATGCCGATACTGTGTGCATTGAAATGGCGGGCGTGGGCGCCGATTTCTGATTCGGGACGGCCGGGATAGATGACGCCGTCTTTCGTGATGTAATAGTGATAACCGATGCTGCGGAAACCACGGGCTAAATGACAGGCTTCGAGCTTTTCGAAGGTGAAGTCCTGGGTGACGCGGGTGGCTGAACAGTGAATAACAATAAGTGATATTTTTCTTGTGTTTTTCATAGTGCTGAATCTTTAAAGGGTTGATACTACTGGCAGCTCTGCACACAAAAGGCAGAGGCTACGGCGGTGAGAACGGTAATGACGAAATTCAGAATTTTCTTGAGTGTTTCTCTTTTCATTTTCATTTGATTTAAGGTTAATAAATGGATTGGGGGGCTCGAATTTCCTATATCCGGGCGATACTGGAGAAGGAAGGCTGACAGGATGAGCAGATGGGCTTGATAGCGCGTGTTTCAATGATGCTTGCTATATTGATGAATAGCCTGGGGTGCTATAGCCGAATCCCGGACTGCATCCTGTCTAAAACCTTCTTTCTTCATCTACTGGCGAGGGGGTTACTCCAGGCCGTCGCTACCATCGGAGCCGCTGCTCTCGGTGTTGCCTGATCCGCCAGTCTGTGTTGAATCTCCGCCCTAGTTTGTGCCGCCACCCTGGGTGGTATCGCCTGTGTTGTCCTTACCGCCGTCTGGTGGAGTAACATCTCCTGTTACGGCTGTAGCCTTCTTCAGGGATGCATCGAGGTTCAGACTGTTTGCCTTGAACTCACCGGTGCCACGGGCACGGAGCTTCAGTCCGGCAATGTTCTTGGTGATGCTGAATTCCTTCTCGGAGGCAGCACCTTCCTTGTTCTTGATGCCGATGCTGAAAATGGCGAGGTCGGGAATCTTCACGGCGATACCCTGCAGAACCAGTTCTCTTACGCAGCTCACCATGTCGGTGAGCATACCCTTGATGGCTCCCTTTGAGAACGGGGTGTTGTGACTTTCCATGTGCTCTGCGAGTTCATCAAGACCATAGGTCTGGGTGATTACAGGGTAGGCGAAAAACTTGCCGTTAGCGGCGCTCAACTTCTCGTTGACATACTTCTTCAATGTGTACAGAATCATAGTGTCTTCATTTTAAGGTTAATAAATTGTGTTTGTGTTGTAGGGGGCGCTGCGCATTGCCTCTTGGTGGTATGAGATGTTATCTCTGAACCACAATGCAAAGATACGAAATCGGTGAGGGGTCAACTCACAGTTGCTCATACTTGCTCATGTTTTATCATACTTTTTCATAGATTCTTTTT
>ERZ791746.1511-NODE-1511-length-15516-cov-3.315245_pt1 | contig 15516 bp, 16 predicted proteins | sample MGYA00510038_ERZ791746 | MGnify/ENA primary metagenome ERZ791746 (study PRJEB30046, sample SAMN00792018) | human gut metagenome | study: EMG produced TPA metagenomics assembly of the A metagenome-wide association study of gut microbiota in type 2...
GCCGGTTTCATAATTGTAGTAAGTGGTTCTGTGCATGTGAAGTAGTTCGGCAAGTTCTCTGATAGATAAATCGAGGTACAAAATATTCATCTGTAAAAATGAAAGTATCTTATATTTTACACCAGTTTACAAATTTATAAATGATAGACTTGCTGACAAATCAGCTGTTTTAAAGCCTTTGTCATAGCATTTGATTTTATATGTGTTTCGATATTTTTCACGAAAGTGGCAAAAAATATCTGGCTGCGAATGCCCTGACTTAATTCAAACCGAAACTCCTGCACACTTTTTGTGCGGTATTCAGAAAAATGTTCGTTCTGATAAGGCAGAAACTTCATGGCACAGTAACTGATATTGATCAAATTGACCAGCATTTCAATCCCTTTGCAGCTTCGCACCATATAGCTGCAAAAAGACCAGAATGTTTTCTGCTCATAGTAGCTTGTTTCAATATTCCAGCGAAATGAGTACAAAAGTAGCGGAATGTATTTCATCCGATCACCTCCAGTCTGGTTTAATGGAGCTTTTTCCTGCCATGCGTAGAAAATCTGCAGATCTTCCGGGAAAACGGTACTGAAAAACAGTCGTTTTGTACCATGTTCTTTTTCAGTGGCGGTGACATAGGCAAGGACTTCCCTGTCGCCGAAGATCTTAGTCAGAACCCGACGAACACCGGTATAATAATCCCCGATCTTTTTATTGGATAATGTAAAATCTGTCTCAACAGAAAGCTGTTTTCCATGTTTGGCAGGACGTCCCCGCCGACCGGTACGTGCAGGTGCAGGATCATACATGACAGAATCAATCCTTGCATTACCGATGTAATGACCTGTGGAGGTGGTATCGGAAATGCAGATACATACAATAGAAAACTGAGTGAGAAAAAAAGATTAAATCATATGGGTACTGCGCAGATCATTATGCCAGATAATTATATTGCCTTATTTGATACTCCAACTACAGAAAAAGCAGAAAAGATTGTTAGGGAAGCCGAACCTGATATTGCCAAGGCTGCCCTGGAGAGATAGCTGCATATGCTTATCAGATATTTAAGGAAAAGGCGGAACGTACTTCGCCGGAAAAGGAAACCGAGAAAAAATCACAGAGGGAGATGTAAGAAGATGAGTAAATTCACAGTAGAAGAAATCAATTTCATGTGTGTGTTTGAGACACAGGACGGATATGATTGGGCAGATCAGACAGGTAATGCCGCACATAAAGGACAGCGACATGGAGGAACTTGGAGAGCAGGCGTTAGGTAAGCTCCAGAACATGACCGATGAGGAATTTGCAGAAATTTCTCTGGAAGCGTCAGAATGATAATTGAATCTTGTTGAGTAAAACGAGAGTGGGCTTTGCAAAAAAAAGAAAGTGAAAATTGCTTATATTTTGAAATGTATTGTATATAATAATATCAATATAAAAAATACGCAAAAAATACTTGCGTTTTATTAAACGAGGTGATATATTATGAGTACAATAAAAGAAAAAGGATGTGTCAGTATGAAGATTCAAGCTGTTTTGATTGATGGCTTCAAAAATTTATCAAACGTAAAAATCTCTTTTGATAATATTACTGCTCTTGTTGCGCTTAATAATTTTGGTAAGTCAAATGTGCTTTCCGGCATTGATTTTGGGTTAGCATTTATTAAAGCTACAATTGAAGATAAAAAGGAAATGATGGCAAATTCTAATTTAATTCCAATTAATTGTAATATGATTGGAAAAAATTATAAGTATGAGATGGAGGTGTCTACTGATATTCATGGTCAGGAGTACATCGTCCAGTATGGCTTTGAATTTGTATGGAAAAACAGTGAGGATATGGAGCCGGGAATTGTTTCTGAGTTTCTAAAAGTTAAGCTTAACGAGAAAGGACAGAAGTATACTCAATTAATCAATAGAACACTGGACACAGCATTATATAAGAGTTCTGAGACAGGACGATGCTCGTCAAAGATAAAAGTTGATTCTGCAGAGCTTGTTGCAAATAAACTAAGAGCCTACGATGAGTTATATTATGCAGAGATTATTACAAAGCTAAATGGAATGAAGATATATATGGAAAATAATCTGGATGCAAAGAGTTTTTATCAGCCAGACCCAATTATTCGTAAGGGATTTGAAAATGAGATGATTAACGCTGATAATCTCCCACGTATTATCTTCAATTTGAAGAAACAGAATCCAGATAAATTTGAATTGTTGAAAGATGTGTATTTTCAGTTATTTCCAGACATTGAGGATGTTATTGTAAAGAATTTCAAAATCAATGCAGATGAAAGTGACCAGTTTCCTGACGATGCGCCATTTGTATTTACGAATTCTATCTATGTATTATTTGTTAAAGATAAAAACTTAGCGAACGCAGTTAACTTTTCAATGATGTCAGATGGAGCAAAGAGAGTATTTATGATACTGACCAAGATAATTGTATCTAGTGTAAGCAATATCTCATTGATAGCGATCGAAGAGCCTGAGAACTCTGTTCATCCCGGACTATTTCAAGCATATATACAAATTATAAGTCAGTTGTTAGATGATTGTAAGGTAATTATTACTAGTCATTCGCCATATATTATCAGCTATTTAAACCCTTCTTGGATTCATGTTGGTATGAATAGAAAGCCCGGCGTGGCCGAGTTCTTTGCTTTTAAAAAATCAGGTCAGAAACAGTTGGAGAATGATGCAGCTGGATTTAATATGAGCATGGGAGACTATCTGTTCTCAATGCTTGCCGATTCAGAGAGTAACATAAGCGATTATTTGGAGTGTGATGTCGATGAGTAAATGTCTTGTACTTTTTGTAGAGGGAGATACTGAGGTCGAATTTTACAAACAAGTAGTCGCAAATGCCAGAAAGCTACACCCTGCGGGAAGATTCGATACTAATATTGAATACAGAAATGTTAGAGGTGTAGGTGGTTTTAAAAGTATTGCTCTCAGAAAATTCACAAAAGAAATCAAGCCTAAATATGGGGATGACTGTGAGTTCACAATTGTTTTATGTAGTGATACGGATGTATTTGATTTTGCACCAAAACCACCGATAAAGTGGGATGAAGTAAAGAAAGATCTTGCAAATAGTGGAGCTGCTAAAGTTATTCACGTACAGGCAAAGAGGTCAATTGAAGACTGGTTTTTATATGATATAGAAGGAATTTTAGGATTCTTGAGGCTGGGTAAAAATACAAAAGTATCAGGAAAGAATGGATACGATAAGCTCCAGCGTTTGTACAAGCAAGCCAATAAAGTTTATTACAAAGGAATACAGAGCAATGGTATGATAGAACGCTTGAATATTGAAAAAATTGCAAATGCAGTGAAAGAACAGCTGAATCCATTATATAAGGCTCTTGGAGTAGAAAAAATTAAATAATAGTATGTAAGAGCATTGCTCTTTACATAGAAAAAGCCAGAGATTAACTCTGACTAATTCCCTTGCCAAAGAAGGTCTTTGGACTTATTTTTCTCGCAAACTAATAATACCAAAGAAAGCTTTCTTCTGCAAGGAGATTTTGCAAAGGAGGTATAGCGATATGGCAGTACACCACGGTGGAAAAGTAGGAAAAGCGGGTAAGACTCTTGCTAGTAAATCGTCTAGTAAACAGTCGAAAAGCAAGGCTGGAACTACATTAGCTAATCACAAAGCTAAATGTCATTAATGACTAATACGGACCTAAGCATGTCTTTAAAAGGCTTTATTTTATTTGAAATTTATATGAAATTGATTATGTAAAATGAATAGGAGAAATTGAAATGGCACAACATTGTATTAAAGGCAAAAGAATTAGAAGAGTATGTATACCAAAAGAATACGATATAGATAAGATACAAATAGGAATTCCTGTAATCTGCGATGAAGCAAAGAAGGTCGGGTTAATTAAAAATGGAGATGTAGTATTACCTTCTGGAATATTTGGAGCACAGTGTAGAAGAAATGCATATGGATATTCTTATGCAGATAAGTCAAAACCTAAAGAACGCCGATATGTGTCAACAAATTGGGTGCATCCTTTTGGGAATACCAACGCCTCTGAGGTAGCAGTTGATATCTATAGACCATGTTGGCCGCAGGTAGAAGTGCCACCTTACGGAATGGAATTACAGTTGTTTAAAAGCAAAGATGGACAACTATATGTTATAGTTGTTCTAACTGATGAAATAAGAGCTAATTACTTGAAAGAAGCAGTTAACATCCTGCTGGAAATATATGGTGTGTGTTATATTTTTGATGGAGAAATTCAGTTAGATTATTCATCAAAAAGACAGAGATGCAACTGGGAAATGCTCCCTCCTGGTGAAATGCCAAGTAGACACATTAAAAAGCAATTAGGAGAACGTGGGGAAAAAACAGATACGTATGATATTTTTAGATTAGAATATATGGAAAAATATAATTCAGAAAAAATAGTAGAAGGTATTAACGGTTTTAAAGGTTATTATGCGTTCATATTCTCAAAGTGTTGTGTATTAGAATCTGCAATTTACGGAAATGCAACATACATCATTCCTAAAGAGAATTGGGAGATTTTAAGTCAAAAAACAAAGAAAGAGCTTTTTTATGAAAATAAAGTAATAGGGAAAATTGATCACACAGCTAAATGGAAACAAAATGTAAGCGATAAATTTAGAATGTTGGAAGTGGTATTAAGTAAATAATTAGTAAATATGTGTGATGTAATGAATAAGAAATTTGGAATTAAAGGTAAAGAGTGCTACCTGAAAAATGATAGCACTCTCTTTACTGTTCATAAGCTCTGATTTTTATTCTTCTCCTGTTGTTCCTGTGCCGGATCGGGCTGTGTCCGTCCGAGATACGGATTGAGATTTTCCTGTTTCCGTTTCAGCTCACGCACTTCCTTCTCGCAAGAATTTATGGTTTCAATATTAATTATAGTGTTGAAGATTATTTCGACCAAGAATGTATACATTTATGGAAAAATAGAAAATATGTTACATCAAGTAAACAGATGAGAGAAAGATTAGGCTGTTCTGCCGAAGGCTCTGATTGTGGGGGAAATTCTATGGTCAGGGCCTTTTCTATTCTTCCAAATGTAATGGAAGTGATGAAGTACATCGGAGCAGCCTATATCCTGTGGCTTGCGATTCATATTGCTTTTCATACCATTCACAATTATATTGATACCAAGGAAATGATTCTTAGAAAGGGTTCTATTGCAGCGCATAAGGGCGAGAAGGTTCTTATACCTATCAACATGAGAGATGGTAGCGTGCTAGCAGTTGGTAAGGGTAATCCTGAGTGGAATTATTCCGCACCTCATGGAGCTGGACGAATAATGTCGAGATCAAAAGCAAAGAGCACTCTCAGCATGGAGGAGTATCAGGAGACGATGAAGGGGATTTATACAACCTCTGTTACAACAGCTACTATTGATGAGGCACCTATGGCTTACAAGTCTCTTGAGGACATCATCGATGTAATACGTGATTCGGTAGATATTATAGAGATTATGAAACCTATTTATAATTTCAAATCGGAAAAATAATTTTATACTACAAGTAGAATGCAAACTTAAAATAATCGTGCTATAGTGCGATATCGAAAGAGATAAGCGGAGCAGATAAGCTTCCGGCAAGGAAAAAAGACATGGCAATCATTGCTGCTTGTGATGGGGATTATTCAGGAATTGCTACAATAGGTAAGTTTGTAGGATTTTTTGTATTGTTATTTGCAGTATTATGGTTATTTACCCAGCCTGTTTTATTGATAATTGTGTGGTACTGGTTTTAATTGTGATAACTTTCTCTGCAAAGTAGCATAGGCAGATTAAATATAGTGGTGTACCGACATTAGGACTTGCAGGAATGAAGGAACTTCTCTTATATGGTTATTTATGGTATCATATAAGAGAAGTTTTTAGTTTTATTGGGGAGTTAGGAGGTGCGATATGCCTAAATCATCAAATCAGAAATTGAAACTGATATATCTTATGAAAATTCTTCTGGAACGGACGGATGAAACGCACAGTATTACCATGCCGGAGATTATTGAAGCACTCGCTGCGTATGATATAAGTGCGGAACGCAAAAGTTTGTATAATGATATCGAAAATTTAAGGGTATATGGTCTGGATGTTATAGGAACGCAGGAAGACAGGACATATTCCTATCATATAGGAAACCGGCAGTTTGAACTTGCAGAATTAAAATTATTGGTAGATTCTGTGCAGTCAGCAAAATTTATCACAGCTAAGAAGTCAAATGAGCTTATAAAAAAGATAGAAGGGCTTGCCAGTAAGTACGAAGCATCACAGTTACACAGACAGGTATTTGTGGCTGGTCGTGTAAAGACGATGAATGAGAGCATTTATTACAATGTTGACAGGATACATACAGCAATAGCAGAAAATTCGAGGATCACATTCCAATACTTTCAATGGAATGTTGATAAGAAGATGGAAATGCGCCATGATGGAGCAATTTATGAGGTCAGTCCATGGTCATTATCCTGGGATGATGAAAATTATTACCTAATTGCGTATGACAGTAATGAAGGAATAATAAAGCACTTTCGTGTGGATAAAATGCTTTATATCAAGTCAAACGGCAAAAGAAGAGAAGGAAGGCAGGCATTTAAATCATTTGATATGGCTGCATATGCCAGAAAAATGTTTGGCATGTATGGAGGCAAAGAAGAGTGGGTGCGCATTGAGTGTGACAATTCTTTTGCAGGGGTTATGATAGACCGCTTTGGCAAAGATGTGTCAATGATCAGACTGGATGATAAACGTTTCATGGTCAATGTGGAGGTTGCGGTCAGCAGGCAGTTCCTGGCGTGGATCATGGGTCTTGGCGAGGGAGTAACGCTTGCAGGGCCGGATAATGTTGTTGAAATGATGAATGCTGAAATTGACAGATTGATAAAACAATATAAAAAATGAGAACAGTGACAAAGAACAAAGATTCGATATACAAGGGATGATTATAGGACAGCTTAAGTAGTACTATATAATCAGAAAGAACCAAATAATAAAAAAACACCTTAATTTCTTAAGGTGAGTTTAAATCTTAAATGCACACACTGTGCAGCTGGAAAAACCAGTGGATTGAATAAATTTTTATTTGAACTCGCAGTGTAAATTCGTAGGGGAACTACGATTTACAATTGCATAATAACGCAAAAAAGGAGATTTGTCAAATGAAACAGGGGAAAAGGGGTTATTATTTAGGACTGGATATTGGAACGGATTCAATAGGATATGCTGTTACAGATGAGCAGTATCATTTACTAAGATTTCACGGAAATGATGCATGGGGAAGCCATGTGTTTGATTCTGCATCATTGTGCGATGAACGTAGAGGGTTTCGGTCTGCAAGACGAAGATTAGATCGTCGCCAACAGAGAGTGAAACTTCTTCAGGAGATTTTTGCTAAAGAAATAGCAAATATTGATCCCCGATTTTTTATTAGATTATCAGAAAGCTATCGTTGGAGAGATGATACGGATGATCGATATATTTATTTTAACGAAGAGGAATATACAGACATTCAATACATGAGAGATTATCCTACAATTCATCATTTGATTTGTGAATTGATGGAGAATGAAGAAGAGCATGATATACGTCTGGTTTATTTAGCTTGCGCATGGCTGGTGGCTCACAGAGGGCATTTTCTGAGTCAGTTGAGTGTTGATAACATAGATTCTTTAATTGACATAGAGTCTGTTTACCAAAAGTTTTTACATTTTTTTATAGATAATGGTTGTGAAAATCCATGGATACAAGATGCTGAATTAGTTGGTGGAATACTAAAGGAGCATATTGGTGTTACTGAGAAACACAATCGACTTGGAGAAATTATGCTTGGCAATAGAAAACCAAGCAAAGATGTGAGGGATACCTTTTTATATAGTGAGTATTGTATCATTCGTTTGCTGGCTGGAGGAACTTGTAAACTTCGTGATTTATACGGAAAAGAAGAATATGAAGATTTTGGTTCAGTTTCTCTTGAGATGGATGATGATAAACTAGCTGAAATAATGATCAATATTGGGGAAGATTATGAGTTGATTGCTGTCTTGAGAAGCCTTCATGATTGGAGTGTTTTGGCAGATATTTTGGATGGACAAAATGGACTTACTAATATCTCGACAGCAAAGGTTGCAATATATGAACAACATAAAAAAGATCTTGCTACACTGAAATATTTTATTAGAAAATATTGTCCTGAGAAGTATAATGCTATTTTTAAAGATGCAAGAGAAGATAATTATGTGGCTTATTCTTATCATTATAATAATAAATTGGATGGTCAGATAAAAAAGAAAGCAGATACAGAAACATTTTCAAAATTCCTAATCAAAATAATACATTCAATAAAACCCGATAAAGAAGATGAAATTATTTATCAGGATATGGACAATAGATTGGGATTGCGTCAATTCTTACCAAAACAGAGAAATACAGATAACCGAGTAATTCCACATCAATTATATGAGTATGAACTAAAGAAAATTTTGGAGAATGCTGCCAAATATTTGCCATTTTTGAATCAAAAAGAGGATGGTATTTCGAATACAGAGAAAATAATCAGTATTTTTAAATTTAAGATTCCATATTATGTAGGACCTTTAAATAAGCATTCTGAGTTTGCATGGATAGATCGCAAATCAGGAAAGATTTTGCCATGGAATTATGAAAATATGATTGATGATGATGCAAGTGAAGAGGCATTTATTAAGAAAATGACTAATCAGTGTACATATCTTCCAGGAGAATCAGTATTGCCAAAAGATTCACTGTGTTATCAGAAATTCATGGTACTCAATGAAATAAATAATATAAAAGTGGATGGCAGAAAGATTTCTGTAGGAGCTAAGCAGGGAATTTATTCTGATTTGTTTTTAAAATATAAAAAAGTGAAAAGAAGTCAGATAGAGGAGTATCTGATCAGTAATGGGCAGTTGGAAAAAAATCGCAGGGAAACTCTAAGTGGTATTGATATTCAAATCAAGTCGTCTTTGTCGTCACATATAGCATTTCGAAGACTATTGGAACAAAAGATATTAAATGAAGCAGATGTAGAAAGAATCATTGAAAGAGCTTCTTATGCAGAAGATAAGGGACGTGTTGCAAAGTGGCTAAGAGCGAAATATCCTCATTTAACGGAAGCTGATATTAAATATATCTGTAAAGTCAAAATTAAAGATTTTGGAAGATTGTCACGTACATTTTTGACAGGGATAGAGGGGGCATGTAAAGAAACAGGAGAAGTGGCAACTATCATCAGTATGATGTGGGAAAGTAACGATAATTTGATGGAACTTTTGTCAGAACGATATACTTTTGCTGATACAATTTTGGAGTTTAAATCAGATTATTATACAGAAAGAAAACAAACACTGTCAGAACGTCTGGATGAAATGTATGTCTCTAATGCGGTAAGAAGACCGATTTATCGTACGCTTGATATAGTAAAAGATTTAGAGAAAGCTTTTGGAAAACCAGAGAAAATTTTTATCGAGATGACTAGAGGTGCTATGCCGGAACTAAAAGGAAAAAGGACAAAATCACGTCAGCAGCAGTTGTTAGAGTACTACGATAAATGTAAAGAGGAAGATGTTAGAGATTTAAAGCAGCAATTGGAAGCATTAGGTGAATATGTTGATAACAAATTACAGAGTGACAGATTATTTTTGTACTTTATGCAGTTTGGAAAATGTGCATACAGTGGAATGCCGATTTCTCTGGAACGGTTGATGGCTGGATCAAAAGAGTATGATATAGACCATATTTATCCACAGGCGTACGTCAAAGACGACAGTATTATCAATAATAAAGTATTAGTGCTGTCTGTTGCCAATGGAGAAAAAAAGGATGTTTATCCTATCAAATCAGAGATTCGTAACAAGATGCAGAAAACATGGTCATTTTGGCATCATGTCGGAACAATATCAGATGAGAAGTACAAGCGATTGATTCGTTCCACTCCATTTACAGAAGATGAAAAATATGGATTTATTAATCGCCAGTTGACTGAAACATCACAATCAACAAAAGTAGTAGCAGAGTTACTGAAGGAGAGATATCCGGAGGCAGAGATTGTATATTCAAAAGCTGGATTAATATCGGATTTTCGTCATGAATTTGATCTATATAAATCACGAAGTTACAATGATTTGCATCATGCGGTAGATGCATATCTGAACATTGTTGTAGGAAACGTATATCATATGCGTTTCTCCCGTCAGTGGTTTAATGTAAACTCATCCTATAGCATAAAAACAAAAACTCTTTTTACTCATACTGTTAACTGTAACGGAAAAGAAGTGTGGAACAAGGATATGCTGCCAGGAGTTTTAAAAACAGCAAAGAAAAATACTGCACATTTTACGAAGCATGCAACATTTAAAACAGGAGGACTATTTGATCAAAATCCAGTAAAAAAAGCACCGGGGCTTACTCCATTAAAAGCAGGTCTGCCTACTGAGAAATATGGTGGATATAATAAGGCGGGTGTTATGTTTTTTATACCGGTCAGATATAAGAGTGGAAAAAAGACAGTGTTGATGGTGCTATCAGTTGAATTGTTATACGGTAATCGTTTCTTAGAGGATGAAATATTTGCAAAAGAATATGCAAAAGACCGTTTGCAACGTATTATAGGAAAATCAGTGGATGAAATAGATTTCCCTATAGGAATGCGACCTTGGAAAGTAAATACGATACTGTCTTTAGATGGATTCCGTATATGCATTACCGGTAATGCAAGTGGTGGAAAATGTTTGATAGCACAGCCAATTATGCAATTTTCTTCTGATGAATATTGGAAATATTATTTAAAGAAGGTAGAGAAATTTGTAGAAAAGGTTAAGAATAATTCAAGCTATGTTTATGATGTTGATTATGATGCGGTGCAACATGAAGATAATTTGAAATTATATGATTTATATTTAGATAAGCTACAGAATTCTATATATCGAAAGAGAATAAACGCACCAATACAGACACTTATAGAGGGACGAGAAAAATTTATAGACTGTAGTGTGATAGAACAGTGTCAGGTTCTGCTGAATATTCATCAGGTATTTGGAAGAATGACATCAGGGTGTGATTTGACATTAATCGGTGGGAAAACACGTAGTGCATCAACGGTTAATTTTAGCAGTATAATTTTAAATTGGAAAAAGAATTACACAGATGTCCGCATTATTGATCAATCGGCATCAGGTCTTTGGGAAGTAGTGTCAGAGAATATATTGGAGTATCTATGAGTTGGCGTATTGTTGTAATAGAAAGTCAATCAAAGTTAGACTATAAGATGGGGTATCTGGTTGTTCGCAGTCTGGATACAAAACGTATTCTGTTAGATGAGGTAGCAATTCTCATGATTGAGAATCCTGCTGTCTCACTGACAGGAATATTGATTGAAGAATTGACCATCAGAAAAGTGAAAGTTATATTTTGTGATTCAAAACGAAGTCCAATTGCAGAATTAATCCCACATCATGGGAGTCATGACAGTTCAGCAAAGGTTCGGACACAGATTATGTGGGAGCAGACAACAAAAGATAATATCTGGCGTGACATTGTTAGTGAGAAGATTAGAAAGCAAGCGGATTTTTTACGAGAAACAGGTTATGAAGAGCAGGCAATATTGTTATCGGGGTATACAGGACAGATAGAATTGGCTGATGCAACCAATAGAGAGGGGCATGCAGCAAAAGTATATTTTAATGCTTTGTTTGGAATGGACTTTACACGTAGTGCAGATACAGCAACAAATGCATCATTAAATTATGGATACAGTTTGTTGCTGTCAGCATTTAATAGAGAGGTTTGTGCGAATGGTTATTTAACTCAACTCGGAATATTTCATACCAATATGTTCAATCATTTTAATTTATCTTGTGATTTAATGGAACCATTTCGTGTTCTGGTTGACAGGATAGTTTATGAGATGAAACCAACAGAATTTGGGCAGGAACAAAAACATGAAATATGGAAAATGTTAGATCAAAGAGTTGAAGTGGATGGGCAGGAACAGTTTGTAATGAATGCAATAAAAATATATACAAAGAGTGTTCTGGATGCAATAAATGATGGAGATTCTTCAGAAATTAAATTTTATAGTATGAGCTAGGAGATTTGTTGCGGAGAAAGTATGGCAGGATTTCGATTTATGAGAATGATAGTTTTCTTTGATTTGCCGGCAATCACAGTGGAGGAAAAACGACATTATCGGCAGTTTCGTAAATTGTTAATAAAAAACGGGTTTGTTATGCTGCAGGAATCCGTATATTGCAAAATGATAACAAGCCCATCTGTTGAGAATTCGGTTAAATTACTTATTCATAAAAACAAACCACCGCAGGGATTAGTGCAGATATTGACGGTGACGGAAAAACAGTTTGTTAAAATGGATTATGTAGTTGGAGAATACACAAGTGATGTCATAGATACAGAAGAGAGGTTGGTAATTCTATGAAGTTGTTTATTCCACAAATAGATTGTTTGCTGGAGCTTGGAAAGGAAAAATGCCAATCTCTAGTGATTGAAAATCAAGCAGTGTGGTGTAGCATTTTAAACGATATGGCTGAGCAATTGCGAGGAAATGAGGGAAAGATAGTACTGTCTTGCAATGACAAAATAATTCCGTTATCAAAAAATGTGGAGCTGATTTCCCAATTTATTCCTTTTGACATGAACCAGAAGGGGTTGTTAACAAAAATTATGAATGAGATGCAGAAGATAGCCGTCAGTGAACAACATTTTGCTCAAACAACAACAGCACTGTCGAGTTGGGAAAAATATTTATTAGAATTAACAGCGGATATAGTAGGAAATATAGGGTTTTCTAAAATAAATCTGGAGTCTTTAATAAAATCAGCAGGTATCGAAGTTGAGAACGTATATGATAATCTCGGAGAAAAAATACTAGATTATTTTGAGTTGGTGAGTGTATATGATGGCAAGAAATTGTTTGTTTTGGTAAATTTAAGAAGCTATCTATCAGAGCATGAAATGAAAGAATTTTTAAAAAATGTAATAGTTCATCAATATGAAATATTGTTAGTTGACTCTATAGAGCACCCGATATTAGATCTAGAAAAGCGATATATAGTGGATGCAGATCAATGTATTTTGTGCTAATATAAAGATGAGTGATACGACCTATGAAGGGACACGGGTATTTTGCAGAATATTATTCTTGGACGATTTGAGGTTTGAGAGCAGTGTAAATTCGTAGGGGAAACAAACCGTGGACTTCTGGAGTGGGAGTGGTACACAGTTTGAGAGCAGTGTAAATTCGTAGGGGAAACAAACGAATCAGGGTACCAGAGAAATGTTATATACGTTTGAGAGCAGTGTAAATTCGTAGGGGAAACAAACTCAAACTTTAAGTTATGATAATAAGCGCAGTTTGAGAGCAGTGTAAATTCGTAGGGGAAACAAACCAGGCAGAGATAAAACGCGGTAGAAACGTTGTTTGAGAGCAGTGTAAATTCGTAGGGGAAACAAACAGTTTTGCGGATGTACTTACAGGAGATAAGTTTGAGAGCAGTGTAAATTCGTAGGGGAAACAAACTATCACCATTTAAACCAATTAATAGAGACTGTTTGAGAGCAGTGTAAATTCGTAGGGGAAACAAACCAATAAAAAGGCTTAGAACCAATACTATAGTTTGAGAGCAGTGTAAATTCGTAGGGGAAACAAACACGAATGCTGTTCACTTCTAATGCTGCATCGTTTGAGAGCAGTGTAAATTCGTAGGGGAAACAAACTCAAGAACGTGCAGAAATTCATCCGACGGGGTTTGAGAGCAGTGTAAATTCGTAGGGGAAACAAACTGTGCAGTGGGTACGCAAGCACCCACGACTGTTTGAGAGCAGTGTAAATTCGTAGGGGAAACAAACGGCAATGAATGGCACTTGGTTTGCTTATAAGTTTGAGAGCAGTGTAAATTCGTAGGGGAAACAAACTTACCATCCGTGGTACAGGTTGCTGCAACGTTTGAGAGCAGTGTAAATTCGTAGGGGAAACAAACACGTTCTTTCACCATGCATACAGCAGTGCGTTTGAGAGAATTGGTGCTAGAATATCTTTGATGTCTGTATGGGGCATAGGAAATCAGAATCTCCATCGAAAGAATTACTCGGAGGTATGCCGTAGTCATAAAATGGTTATATGGTAATACCGAAGTGGATTTTGCTCTGTATCTACGAACCCTTTTACTTATACAAAAGATGGAGGGATAAAATACAGGGCGTGAGTGATTCTGAAAAAGGAAACAGAGAATCGATATGTGTGAAACTAAAACTTTAGATTATTACAATAAGAATGCTCGCAGTTTTGCAGAAGCAACAATGGATGTGGATTTCTATGACACGCAGAAATATTTTCAGAACTTGTTGCCTGAGCAGGGATATATTCTTGATTTTGGGTGTGGATCCGGAAGAGATATTAAGTATTTTCTGAGCCAACATTTTCAAGTTGATGCAATCGATGGTTCAGAGGAATTGTGTCGTATTGCAAGTGATTATACAGGTATAAAAGTTAAAAAAATGCTATTTAAAGAACTGGAAGAAATAGAAAAATACGATGGAATATGGGCTTGCTCTTCAATACTTCATCTTCCAAAGAGAGAACTTAAAGCGGTGTTTGAAAAAATGGTAAAGGCATTAAAAAAAGATGGCATCATTTATACATCCTTTAAGTATGGCGATTTTGAAGGAGAGAGAAATGGGCGGTATTTTACAGATTTTACAGAAGAGAAGTTTAATGAATTTGTCCAGGATATAGAAAATGTTAAATTAAAGGAAGAGTGGATTACATGTGATGTAAGACCAGGCCGTGGAGAGGAAAAATGGCTGAACTTAATACTGCAGAAGAATTAGATGATATTAATGAATTAGAATATGGGACGGATGCACTTACTGGAGGCCAGGATAAGAGGATGTATCTGTATTATCAGCTGCTAAATAGTTTAAAAAGTGCTGATAGCGTGGATATTGTCGTTTCTTTTCTGATGGAATCTGGTGTCAGAATGCTGCTTGGTGAACTTGACAATGCGTTGAAGCGGGGAGCAAAAATCAGAATCCTTACAGGAAATTATCTTGGTATAACACAGCCATCAGCATTATATCTTATCAAGCATAAGCTTGGGGAACAGGTAGATCTGCGCTTTTATAATGAAAAAAATCGATCATTTCATCCAAAATCATATATGTTTCATTATAAGGATTATAGTACAATCTACATTGGCTCATCAAATATTTCCAAGAGTGCACTGACATCTGGTATTGAGTGGAATTACCGATTTAGCAGCAAAACAGATTCTCATAACTATGAAAAATTTTACAATACATTTCTTGATCTGTTTGAACATCATTCCATAGTAATAGATGATGATGAACTAAAAAGATATTCAAAAAACTGGCACCGCCCGGCAGTATCAAAGGATCTGGACAGGTATGATTTGCAGGATGACGAAACTACAAATAATCTTGCATTATTTGAACCAAGAGGAGCACAGATCGAGGCATTGTG
>ERZ791746.1518-NODE-1518-length-15475-cov-9.841505_pt1 | contig 15475 bp, 16 predicted proteins | sample MGYA00510038_ERZ791746 | MGnify/ENA primary metagenome ERZ791746 (study PRJEB30046, sample SAMN00792018) | human gut metagenome | study: EMG produced TPA metagenomics assembly of the A metagenome-wide association study of gut microbiota in type 2...
CTAAAAGACAAAGTACTAATCTATCAGGGCAGACAGCCGAAACAGAGGATTACGACCAGATGGCAACACGGGTGCGGGCGGAGTTCCGGGAGAAGCTGGAAATCGACACCCTTGCCAAGCGGTACGCCCCGGAAATGCTGCAAGAACTGCTGGACAACATCAGCGCCTCCTATGACCACACCTCCGGGCTTGTGGCGCGGGCAGCATCCTTCACCGAGGATACTGGTCTGCCCCTGACACTTGGAAACTTCCTCGACTACTACCATCTCGACCCCCGGGCCATCTATAGTAAAAAGGTCTGCTTCAGTAGGCTGTGCGTCCGCGCAGGAGCGGCATCCGATTTTGCAGAGCCTTTGGAAGAGACCATGACCAAAGCCCTTGCACGCTTTGCAGTCGTGGATTCCCGCAGGTGGATCCGTTTTTTGCTGGGGCTTCTGCCGAAATTGGACAACACCAATTTTGCAGCCCTGCCACCGGTAGAGCAGCGGATGCTGCAAATGTTCTATGTGACTCTCTGGGGTAAGGCCGCAGAAAGCTGGGAGGATGAAGAAGTTCTCGATAACCTGTATGCTCTCTCAGACAGTCCCGTTTTGCTGGGGGAGCTGCAGGCACTTTTGCAGTATCAGTATGACCGCATTGATTTTATCGACGAGCCGGTGGGTGTGGGCTTTGATTGTCCGCTGGACCTGCACTGCACCTACACCCGCGACCAGCTGTTGGTAGCACTGGATTTCCTGAAACCATCTACCGTTCGTGAAGGTGTGAAGTGGCTGCCGGAAAAGCAGTTGGATGTGTTCTTTGTGACCCTGAACAAGGCTGACAAGGACTACTCGCCCACCACTATGTACAACGATTATTCCATCAACGAGAACCTGTTTCACTGGCAGAGCCAGAGCACCACAGCCGAAAGTTCTGCCACCGGACAGCGGTACATCCATCACCGGGAAAAAGGAAGCCGTGTGTTGCTGTTTGTCCGGGAGTTCAAAGCGGATGCCCGTTTTGGCGGTGCAGGAGCGTATACCTATCTGGGCACTGTGAACTATGTCCGGCACGAAGGTTCCCGCCCGATGAACATCACATGGAAGCTCGACCGACCCATTCCGGCACGGTTCCTCAAAAAGACCAACAAACTGATCGTGGGGTAAAGATAGTGAAAATCATTCGCGTTGTCGCGGCTGTCATCTGCGACTCCATCCAGACCAAACACAAAATTTATGCCACCGCCCGCGGCTACGGCGACTACAAGGGGCAGTGGGAATTTCCGGGCGGCAAAATTGAGCCGGGCGAGACTCCACAGCAGGCGCTGAAACGAGAAATCAAAGAAGAACTGGATACTGAGATTGCGGTGCTCGATAAGATTGGCACCATCGAATACGATTATCCGGCATTTCATCTTTCGATGGACTGCTTCTGGTGCGTGGTTCTCTCTGGCGACCTTATTTTGAAAGAAGCCGAAGCCGCACGCTGGTTGACAAAAGACGAACTGGATTCCGTACAGTGGCTCCCGGCTGATCAGACGATTCTGGAAAAAATCCGAGAGATGATGAAATAAATCTGTTGAGCTAAGTTGCATCTGCAAGCAGTGCTTTTGTGCGTACAAAGGCATTGCTTGCAAGAGAGTTTCATTGTACCAGAATGGTACCACGAAGCACTGCTTGCAGATGCGATTGTGCCAGTCCGAATTGTCAATTCCGCTTGCAACTGTTATACTGGACTCATCAAAAATTTTTCAGGAGGCTGCTGCCGTGACCGCAAAGCAAGTTCAAATCGGAAACAGACCCTGCCGCATTTACGGCGAAGCCAATGCAGAATACCTGCTTCTCCAAATGACAGGCGAACATGAGCTGCAAAGCATGGAAAGCGAGGTTGCCGCCATTGCGCAGGGTTCGGCACATTCGTTTTTGTTTGCCGCTGTTCCTGTGAAAAGCTGGAACGATGAACTTTCCCCGTGGGAAGCTCCTGCGGTGTGGGGCAAAGAAAGTTTCGGCGGCAAGGCTGCGGACACGCTGCGCTTTCTGACCGAACAGGCGATTCCCGCTCTGAAACAGCAGTTTGCACTGCCGGAAAACGTCCGGATCATTCTGGGTGGCTATTCGCTGGCGGGATTGTTTGCGTTGTGGGCCTCCACCCAGACTGATTTGTTCTATGGTGCCGCTGCTGCGTCTCCATCGGTGTGGTTTCCGGGCTGGATGGAGTTTGAACAGCAGCACCCGATACAGGCGCAGCGCGTTTATCTGAGCCTTGGTGACAAGGAAGAGCACACGAAAAACACCGTCATGGCTACAGTAGGTGATAATATCCGCACCCTGCACAGCCGACTTGCAGAGCGTGGCACAGACTGCACGCTTGAATGGAACAACGGCGGGCATTTCAAGGATACCGACCTGCGCACGGCAAGGGCGTTTCGATGGATGGTGGAGGATATTCGATGAATGTTTTGATCGATGCAGACGGCTGTCCCGTGGTTAATCTGACTTTGCAGATTGCAAAGCAGTTCGGCATCCCGGTCGTCATCCTGTGCGACACAGCTCACCAAATCGAGCGGGAAGGTGCGCAGACATTGGTGTTCGATAAAGGGGCTGACAGCGTGGACTTTGCGCTTGTCAACCGGGTAAAGCCGGGGGATCTTGTCGTGACACAGGACTATGGATTGGCGAGTATGTGCCTTGCCAAGTGCGCCCGGGTGCTGAATCAGAACGGCTTGGAGTACACTGCCGACAACATGGAAGCTCTCATGCTGCGGCGTTATGAAAACAAAAAGCTCCTCCGTGCCGGAAAGCACCCCAAAGGGAGCGCGAAACGGACGAAGGAGCAGGATGTCAGGTTTGCGGATACGCTTGAGAAGATTCTGAGCAAAAATTATTGATACATATTTTTTGAAGGATGGAGAAATCCGGTTGGATATGCAAAAAGGCACCAGCCTGAGCTGATGCCTTTTGTTGGCGGAGATGGTGGGATTCGAACCCACGTGCCCGGTTAAGGACAAAACGATTTCGAGTCTTTAAAATTGTTGGATGAAGCTGGTTCCTTGCGGCTGTCATTGGCAGCGGAGGGCATTTTTGTAACCTCCAAAAAGGCACGTCACACCGCAATTTGTAGGCAAAAATCAGCCACTTTTTGCGAAGTGCCGTTAGAAAAGCCTCCTTTCACACAAAGCGTCAGGGGCTGCATTTCAGGTGCAGTTCCGTTAGATGTTCGTTAGAATATTACAGTGCTGCCGTTGCTGTGCCAGCTCACAGCAGGCTTCCCTGTCTGAACGCAGCGTTTCCCGAAAGCCGGGAGATGCTGCGTTTTCTCTTGCCCGCATTGGGCTGAAAGGGAAGCCGCCATGTCAACATTCCGCGTCAATAAAAACGTCAACTACACCGTTATGAGCAACCACCACCTGCAGGATAAGAGGCTGTCCCTGAAAGCCAAGGGACTGCTGTCCTATATGCTCTCCCTGCCGGACGATTGGGATTACAGCCTGAAGGGACTGACCGTTGGTTGCAAGGATGGTCTAGACAGTGTACGCACCGCTGTTCTGGAACTGGAAGAACACGGCTACGTCCGCCGTCAGAAAGTCCGCAATGCCAAAGGGCAGATCATCGACTACGATTATCAGGTCTATGAATCGCCTGTTGAGGACGCTCCTGCCGTTCCCGGCAAGGAAGGCGAGCCGTCGGACCCGTCCGCATCCAAAAGTCTGAAAAGCCGCATAAAACCTTGTTCTTCACCATTTTCGGATTTTCCAAATTTGGCTGAGCCCAATTTGGAAAAGGCAACGCAACAAAATACTAATAAACAAAATACTAAAAGACAAAGTACTAATCTATCAGGGCAGACAGCCGAAACAGAGGATTTCGACCAGATGGCAACACGGGTGCGGGCAGAGTTCCGGAAGAAGCTGGAAATCGACATCCTTGCCAAGCGGTACGCCCCGGAGATGCTGCAAGAGCTGCTGGATAACATCGTGGAGATGTACTGTTGTCCGCTCAAGACCCAGTATATCGGCAAACAGGCACAGACCACAAAGGCAATCCGGCTCCGACTGGATAAGTTGACCAGCCAGCACGTGGAGTACATCTTTGATGTGATGGCCAACACCACCCAGCCCATCAAGAACATCATGGCCTATCTGCGTACCACCATCCTCAATGCCCCTACCACCATGGAACACTACTATCAGGCGCAGGGAAACTGGCTGACCGCACAGAATCGGAAGAAGTAAGCGCTGTTTTCCACAAAGAACGCAACACCTGTTGAAAATGCAAAGGAGAATTTCCATGAAGAACACGAACGCTGTCCGCACCGAGATCCATTACGCACAGATCGGGGAGTATCAGCTGCCCCTGCTCATCCTGTCGCAGACCGATGATGCCGAACCGCTGGGCAAGTATAGTCGGATGCGACTGGCCTATCTCAAAAATCAGCGCCCGGTGCTGTATAGCCGGATGCTGCTGAACGGTTCGCTCTGGCCGCATTTGCAGGAAGTCCAGAAAACCGCCTCAGAGCAGGTGGAGTGCACGATTGCGGCCTTGGCAGACAAGTTCCCTGCGCCGGACAAAGAGCGCTCACAGCTCCTCTGGGCGGCCCATATGAACACGCTGAAAGCGCAGGCGGAAGAAGTGGTGGTGAGGGAGATCGTGTATGCAGAATGATTCCCGATAGCATCTGAACGATATCAAAAGCCGATATTTTAGATTTTATTCTTGATTTTTGCGGAATATTTGCAAATTTCAAAATCAAAATTTGAATTTCTGCCCAGAATAGAGTACACTGGATTCAGAAAATCATCTGGGAGGAATCGCGATGCTGCTTCAATTTTCAGTCACCAACCACCGCTCCATCAAGGACACGGCTATTATCAGCTTGAAAGCATCTACGGATAAAAGTCTGTCTGATTGCCTGATTTCGCCGGACGAGAAGAAAAAGCTTGTGCCTGTGCTGGCACTGTACGGCGCAAATGCAGCCGGGAAGAGCAATGTTCTCCATGCTCTTCTGCTCATGCGGGAAATGGTCTGTGGCCGATATGCCAAGCTGCTGAAGGGCGAGTTCCTTCCGCAGGAGCCGTTTGCTTTCACCGACCAGCCTACACAGCCGACCAGTTTTGAAGTCATCTATTTTTATGGCGGCATCAAGTATGCCTATGGGTTCTCGTTTGACAAGTCCAAAGTCCTGACCGAATATCTCTATCACTGGCCCAACGGCCGGGAGGCTATGGTTTTTTCCAGAGAAGGCAATGGTTACCAGTTCCGCGAGAATGTTCAGGAACAGCTTACCCTTGCCGGACGCACCGCAGAAAACCGGCTTTACCTGTCCAGCTCGAACGAGTGGAACTGCCCTCAGACTGAAAAGGCGTATCTGTGGTTCTTTGAAAAACTGACAGGCTTTATGGGAACCGAAATGCGGCTGGATGCTACATTGTCTGCCATTCGGCAGGGCGGCTCTGAAAAGAGCCGTATCCTGCATGAAATGCTGTATGCAGACCTCGGTATCAAGGACATCCGCATTACAGGCTCCAAGGAAGAGCCTATCATTTCCGCACTGCACACCCTCGATGCCGAAGATGGCACTTCTAAGGGTTTCTGGCTCCCGTTGGGGCAGGAATCCGTTGGGACACAGCGTTTCTTCTCTCGCATCGGTATGTGGCTTGCCGCTTTGGAATCCGGGTCTGTTTTGGTAGTAGACGAGATCGAATCCAGTATGCACCCGCTGCTGACAAGGCATCTGATCGAGATGGTGCAGGATGCCGCTATCAATACAAACCATGCACAACTCATCTTCACCACGCACGATACCGGACTTCTCGACCTGACGTTGCTGCGGCGCGATCAGATCTGGTTTGCCGAAAAGGACGAAAAGACCATGCAGACCGATATTTACGCTCTGACCGAGTTCTCTCCCCGGAAAGGTGAGAATATCTCCAAGGGTTATTTACAAGGTCGCTACGGTGCGATTCCGTTCATTGGAGGGGATGCAGCATGGGCAGAATAAAAGAGATCAGCCGCAAGTCTGCCCACACCAGAAAGCGCAACCCGGTCGTGTATCTTATCTGCGAGGGCAGTGAAACCGAGATCCGCTATTTCAAGCGTTTCCGCAGTCGAGGATGCAATATTGACATTATCCCGATTTCTTCTCAGTATAAGTCTGCCGACAGGCTTGTGCAAAAGGCCAAAGCAACGATGGGCAATAATCCATACTACCCGGAAGATGGTGACTCCATCTGGTGCGTATTTGACCGTGACGATAACTCCAACGAGGTTCTTCTGCGTGCCAAACAGTCCGCTCAAAAGGAAGGCTACCATCTGGCCTATTCTAACCCATCTTTCGAGTTGTGGTTCCTGCTGCACTTTGTAAATCAACAGGCAGAGGTTGAAGATTGCCAAGCATTGATTCGATTGCTGAAACAGCCGAACAGAATCCCCGATTATGAGAAGAACAAGGATTATTTTGACGTTTTGAAACCTTTGCTGGCAGCTGCGATTCAGAGAGCTAAAGTTCGTGCCAATCAGATTCAGAATCAAGGCATTGAACCGATTTCGCGGCAGAGCAATCCGTTGACAACGGTTTGGAAACTTGTAGAGCATTTGAACTCTAAAATTTAAGAACAAAACAATAAAGTCCACAGGTTGGATTTTATATCCGACCTGTGGACTTTCCAATATCTTGGACGTTTCATTTGGATCTTCAAATGTGACGTATAACCGTGAATTTAATGTCGTAATTACAAATACTTTTCTTTCAGTAATTTTGCAACTCGCACATGCGCAATATTAGAACTTTTATAAAGTTCTTCTACCACTTCCGGGACACTTCTATCGGCAAAAATTCCTTTATTATCTTTTTCGGTATCTATTCCGTAATAATTCAGAAAGGTTTTACTTAGCCAGCCATGATAATCATTTGTCCTAAATAGTTTGTACTCAATAGCTGCAAGACTAAGCCCTTGAAACAAATAATAATAAATAATCTCTGGGACAAGGTCATTTATGTTCCGATGGTCAAACAAATCATATGTCTTAAACATTTTGAGCCCCCACAGAATTTGATTTGGCAATATCGATAAACAAATCGTCCTCTATGAATTCCACATTGTCCAAGACACAATCATATTCGGCATTCGCCACACCACGAGGCGTGTTCTCTCTGAACTTGGGAATATCCGCTGCACGATAGATATGCCGATTTGCCTCTGTATAAGCACGGTTGAATCGCAGGTGCTTAAGGCGGCTTTCTTCTACGTTTTTCAACACATAGTTAATACGCAGCAATTTTCTTGAATCGTTCGCCATGATTTTTTTACAAGACATGAGTAGTTCAAACAATGAAAGTCCCTCATCGTCATAACGCAACAGATATGACAAAACAAATATATCATATACTTCTGTCATTAACTGCTCATGCCGGAAGTGATGTGTCCGTATGTTCTTTACTGTTGCTTTAACTTCAAGTTTCACTTTCTCTGAAATTGAGAAATCAAATTTCATACGGTCTCTCGACTGCCAGTATTTTTCAATTTCCAATGATTTATGAAAACTGCAAATTGTATACAATTCGGCATATAGCCCAATCAATTCATTATCCGAAAGTTCTTTTTTATCATTGAAAAATGTACGCAAAATATTAAACGTTTCTATTATAGCTTCTTCAGATTTATCGCCCTCCTGTATTAAAACCATCGAAAGTTCCAGAAATATATATTTTTCTCGTTTAACTTCAGATAAGCACCGAATAATGTGAACCGTGTCATCATACGGTTTTCCATTCAGTTCATAACAAACTTTCATATTGCACTCGATACTTATTTTTTGAGTTTTGTATTTGATTGGAAATCTGTGAAGACCTGAAGACTTAACAACAACACAAACGTGGTCAAACTTATCTATCCCAATAAAAAAGTTCGGCCTGTACTCTACAAGTGTAAAGTCATGGGTACTTGCATTCCCGCTTCCAAAGTGATTTTGGAAAGTTTCAACTATATCCACATTAGCACCTCGTTATGCTTGAATTACCAGATTTGTCAATTTTTCAATTACACTTTTAGGAATATAAAATGCTAATGTTGGACTATCAACATTCGTAATCGTATCTCGAATTTCGTGAATTTGAAGTTGCATAGTATCTTCTGATACAAACTGGTAATCATCACCAAGATATACTGGAGGTTTTTCAAGACTCTTTGGGCGGCGGCCAACACTATAATTAGGAATATGTCCACAGTCAATAGAATGCTCTGAGAAAGTTCCATCTCTCATCCAAATAATATCAACTTTCGGTTGCAAATTTTTACGTTTGAGTAGTATGTCAAGTTTGCTAATAACAGACTGATTGAATTTTTCTCCTGCAGCAAAGCAGAATTTATCAAAAATGCGTTCTTTCACATAGTCAAAGTCCATATTAGGAACAATCACAAACGGTGCGCCATCACCAAATCGTTCGACTTTAATTTGGTCTTTCTGTTCCGCGCGTACTGTTGCCAAAATCGCCTTATTACTATCAATATATTCTTGAACGTCTTGAAATTCTCTTTGTTTATTCCAAAACTTGAAGGTATAATTTTCCGTTTTGGCTACCGAACTACGAGTCATTTTCAAGTCATCACTGAGCGCAAAAATTCGAGCCATATTTTTAAAATTTGTTCCTTGACATTTGGCTGCTCGTACCGTTTCCCAGAGATCTTCTTCATGGTCTCGGATTTCTTGGAATTCTCTAATAATTTTTCCTACAGCAAATATTCTACACAGGTCCAGATACTTCATCTTATATCCAAACCAACGGGCTCTCTGCTGAACAGTATCCACTGTGGATACACCTTTTGCAGTTCGAATAATATACGTAATTGCGAGTCCCTTGAGCGTAAGGCCACGTCCCAACATGGTACCACCAACATAAATATTATAGTCATATATCTCATCTGCACCTTTGGGAACACTGTCACCGTTTACTTTATGCCTACCACACACATTCATCGCTTGAATAATATCATCTTCCAACGAATCAAAAGAAGGTAGACCTTGAACTCCCGCTTTTTCGTATTCACAGTATGCCGCAACTAGTATTCTTTTCAAAGAACCATAAGCGATATCTCGTTTATTTTCGGATTTTTGGCACCAGTCATTAATTAAACCCTCAACCTTATTAAAAACTTTTTCGTGATCTGCTTTCAACTGGCTTGGATGAACCAGCATAGATAATTTGTCTCCTGGCTTCATACCACGATTTTTGTATATTGCACAGGCAACAAAAAACATCGAAATAGCTTCAATAAACGATTGTGGAATGCCGTCATCCAGCAGGGAGGTTTCATTATCCGGTATTTTCTTTGTATACTTATTATCACTATGGTACACATCGAGGCCACAATATCCATTACCCGGATCAACAAGTACACCAAAATCTGGCGAGAGGACATCCAATGTATCAATCAGCAAATTTGCTTGCGGCGTTGCCGTAATAGACAAAAAGCAATGCCGATTCAGTCGAGCTTTTAAATTCTCGATTGCTTTATATGTTGAACTCTTTTTTCCTTTCTTCACAAGTGTATTTAAAGACGCTTCATCACCTTCGTCGTCAATAATTAGAACCGGTTTTTCTGCCAGAGTAGGATCAGAAAAAATATTGTCCGCAATGTAGTTAATCTGAGTTGGACTTTTGAGTGCAACCACTACAACTTTCTTATTCATCTTATTGAATTGGTGCATTTTTTGTGCGGTCAACTGGTCTTTAAAATCTGTTGTGTCCAAAACGAGGACATCTTTGGTTGCTTCAAAATACTCTTTTATCCGGTCTCGATTTTGCTTAACAAGAGGTTTCTTTGTTCCGCCAAAGACGATAACAATATCATAATTATTATCAAAAGCTAGTGCTGTGATTGAAATGAAGTTCGAAGTTTTACCACTCTGAACTTTTCCAATTACAATGCCAGTTTTTTGACATGTGCCGTTTCCTTCCGGATAAGGACAATACGAAAGGGTTTGAGCTGCATTTGAAACAATCCTCGTAACACCTTCTAGAGGGATTCCGTCCGCCAATAAATAGTTCTGTACAGCAGACATATATCGTCCATCAAGATTAACGGTCCATGTAGTTGTTTCCGGCTCATAGTAATTCATTTCAATACTATCGCTCATTAGTGTCCCTCCTTAATTACAGCTTTAAGTGTTTCATTCATCCTCATTCTGATGCTACTAGGATCAATTTTTCCATCCACACTTAGACGCATAGCCTCAATTTCAGATAAAGCAAGCGCAAATGTAAATTGCTCCATGATGGTTAAAAAATGTTCATCGTTAATATATGGCTTGAAAAACATATGGCGAATATTCCATTCAACAATATACTCATCTCCACTCATTGCAATATTGAGCCATCGACTATCAGGATCATCTTTTTTCAAAATAAAATTAAAGATATACTGTTTACCGTTACAGGAAAAGACAATACGTTTTCCTCTATCGCCCTCAACTTCAATGTCTGTAGGATCTGGTACAAGTTCAACTTTAGTAGTTGGCTTTATGTTTGACTGACTAATAGCCGTCTTCGAACTCTCTACCTTAACATCCTCAGGGATCGGTGTAACCACCACATCATCAATAATACCAGCATTGGAGAAAGTATTTACTAAGGTTTCAATTCCTGTGTTAATCGAAGCCTTAGGGCGTTTACGATATTCCTTAGCCTTTTTTCTATAATCTTCACATTCGGCTTTTAATTTTTCAATTAATACATCTTCCAAACCACCATATAAATCAAACGCATCCTTTGTTTGCGTCACTTTCCATCCATCAAGATTTAGTTCTCCAAAGAGTCTTTGATAGACATAGGAGTTGGACTTTTCAAATATTTCTTCAGGCCGATATCCATTTTCGTAACCACCTACGATAACACGACCATATCGAATAAGTGTAAAACCTGCACCTGATGTACTACCTTCATCCAAAAGACCAATGAACCCATAAACACGCTTGGTTTCACCATTAAAATCAAAAGAAATATCTATATCTTTTTCCCATACTTTCTCTTTTCCGTCGGGTAAAATCTCGGTGAGTATTTTAGGCATCTCATAAACCAGTCCAACACCATTATATAGAATTTTGATTTTTCCGGAACGCAAATCTGTTCGATACATTCCCCTCAACTGGTCTTTAGTTTTTCCGATTTGTGTTCCAGAAAGTGTGCGATTCAAATTCCAAATAGTGATAGTTGTGCCATGATCTTTTGTGCTGCACGGAATTTCTTCCACGGTGATTTCTTCGTTTTTGTATTTGCTCAAGGCTTCGACATCTACAGTAGTTTTATATTTCACGCCAGAGCCCAGTGCAACAGACTCAACACTCCAACATTTTCCAAACCAACATGCGGCGGTTTTTAGTCCCATTCCAAACTCACTGCGAGATTTTTTTCTCGGCGGACTATCCAACATAATTGCCCGCTGAAAATCTCGAAAATCCATACCATACGCATTATCTTTTATGATAAGGTGATCGCCGCTTACTTTGTCTCTCTTGTATTCAATGTCAACGGCAAGGCCATTCCAATATTTAGTTGAATTAAGTTTTTCAGTATTGTCATAATAGCTTTGCGTTGAATTGTCTACAAATTCCGCTATGGCAGTCCATGGATCATATCTTATATTTTTGTAGGTAGCATACACACTGGTTGTTGGTCGAATATTAATGCGTTTCGCCATCCAATTCACCATCCCATCCATTATTAGCCAATGCAAATAAACTTTCACCCAAAATTTTTAAAACTCGTACATTTACAGAGTTTCCAAGTTGCTTATATTGGATTGCATCTGTTCCTTGGAATTTAAATCCACCATGAAAACTTTGCAGATTCGCAGCTTCTCTTGGAGTAATCCTTCTAAAATGTCCTTTATTTTTATCCCAAATTATCGGAGTGTTGACTATTGCGACAAGCGAAGGATAAAATGTTGGCCGTTTTGCACGAATACCAGATTGCCGAATCTGGATTAAGCAATCACGAATATCTGTAACATCTGTCCCACAATTCCATTCAAATTTCTTGTAGAGTTTAATTTTGTTGAGCATATCATATTTGCGTATCCATTTATCGATAAAAACTCTATTATCAAGATAAAGCTTTCTGTTATGCCTCAAAAATTTTTGCTTCCATGATGGCATATCATCATATCCTTGTGCACGAAACACTTCATTGTCATCGTCTATCCCAACACCAAAGCTATCAATCCAAATTGGAAAACCAATCACCTTTATTCCAGTTTCAATTCGGAACTCATCCCAAGCTAAAATCATATGCTCCTGTTCCTCAGGAATCACATACGTATCCTCCACATTATCTTCAAGAATTGTCCACGCATCCCCCATTTTACATTTTTTGAAATGCTTTTCTAATTGAAGATCATTTTTATGAATGAAGCCATTGCTTAGAATCTTCTCATTTCTAATGTCTTTTCGGATTCCAAGAATATATACTCGTTCTCGAATCTGAGGAATCCCAAAATCAGAGGGAGAGAGTATAATAGGTTCTTCCGTGATATAAAAATTGCGCCGCATTAATTCTGAGGTGATGATATCCCAGTTTTCAGTTTTGTCAGCTAAATTACGAACATTTTCAAGAATAATAAACTTTGCTTCAGGATGTCCATCAAGGATATCCATAATCGTATAGAACAGGTTTCCTCTAGTCTTATCTTTAAAACCTTTTTGTGCACCAGCCTTGCTGAAAGGTTGACAAGGAAATCCCGCACACAAAACATCAAAAGGCGCAATTGTCTCGGGTTGGATGTTTGTCACATCGCCACGTAGTTCTTTCTCCTCGGTATGGTAATTAAGTCGATATGTTTTTTTACATTCTTCGTTAATCTCAGCTGCCATTACACACTCGCCGCCGAGGTATCTCATAGCTTGATGAAAACCACCAATTCCAGCAAACAGGTCGATAAATCTAAATCGGGCTTTAATCTGTGTGCTTTTACAAGATCTCCTATCATTGGGCTTCTTTGCATCTTCTGGAATATACCATCTATTGCCTTTACGTATAACCCCTTCAATTCTTCCTTTCTTACAAAGCACTGTAACCCAAGTAGCAGAGACACCCCATTTTAGAGCAATCTCTTTTGTTGTCAGAAACATATTTTCCACTCGCCTTACCTCAATCCACACAGGATTGTTCTATTTTCGAATTTTATCTATTTACAATAATGCGTTTATTTTTCATCTGGCACAATTTCCATGATGTCCTCGATTTGGCAATTCAGTGCTATGCAAATCTTTAGAAGAATCTCCGTGGTAACGTGACCGTTTCTTCCCATCTTAGTAACTGAAGCCGGGCTAATGCCAGCTCTTACACATAAGTCCTTCTTTTTCATGTCCTTGTCGATGAGCAGTTTCCAGAGTCTTTTATAACTGATTGCCATAAAATACCTTCTCCTTATCGATATACAAAAAATGCTCCGCCTTCCGGCAGAGCATTCGGTCTGTTATAGCCATACTGCCAAGGCATATTCCAACACTCGACAGCGTTGTTTATAATAATAGCATATTTGGTTAGAAAAAGCAAGAAAATGATAGATGCACACGATTATTAAGTCATATAATATTGGGCGCATCTATGGTAACGACTGCCAACTCAACTTGTTTTGTGGCACAAACGTATAATAATAAAAGTTTCCAGTAATTCGACCTATATCATCGAAATGGCTGCTAAGTTTAAAAACATATCTCATCTTTATCTTTGTATCGTGGATTTGGATTTTTGTATAATTTACTGGCCTTCAATTTCAGAATCAGCATAACCTCAGCAAGCAGGGCCTCTGTGTGCACAAAGGCCAAATTCACACGCAGAATTAAAATTCTGCCGTGTTCATTTGCTTGTTGGGATGCAATCCCAAGCCCTGCGACCATCACGATTCCGTGATAGCTGCGCACTCCTACGACGCATCAAAAAAGCGTTTTGCAAAAAACGCGCAGCCTGCATCGGTACGGTGCAGATCTGAAAGGGTTTGGGATTTCCCAACAAGCATTTTGCAACGCAAAATGGTCTTTGTATATACGAAGACCCTGCTTGCTACGGCTATGAACGCCTTTTGAATTGCAAAATGATTTTTCAGTTGCTATACTGGGCTTATCAAAGTTTTTTCGGGAGGACGTCGCAGTGACCGCACAGACAATGCAAATCGGGAACAGACCTTGCCGCATTTACGGTGAAGCCCATGCGGAATACCTGCTGCTCCAAATGACAGGCGAACACGAGCTGCAAAGCATGGACCATGAAGTGACAGTGATTGCGCAGAGCAGCTGGAATTTTTTGTTTGCGGCTATCCCGGTGGAAAGCTGGAACGATGCACTATCTCCGTGGGAAGCCCCTGCTGTGTGGGGAAAGCAAGGGTTCGGCGGCAAGGCTGCGGACACGCTAAGCTTTCTGACTGAACAGGTCATTCCGACACTGAAACAACGGTTTCATCTCCCGGAAAACGCCAAAATCATTCTGGGTGGCTACTCGCTGGCCGGGTTGTTTGCGCTGTGGGCATCCACCCAGACTGATTTGTTCTACGGTGTCGCCGCCGCCTCGCCCTCTGTATGGTTTCCGGGCTGGATGGAGTTTGAACAACAGCGCCCGATACAGACGCAGCACATTTATTTGAGCCTTGGCGACAAGGAAGAACACACGAAAAACGCTGTCATGGCTGTGGTGGGGGATAATATCCGCACTCTGCACAGTCAGCTTATAGCGCGCGGTGCAGACTGCACCTTTGAATGGAACAGCGGCGGGCATTTCAAAGACGCCGATTTGCGTACCGCAAGAGCATTTCGGTGGGTGATGGAGGAAAGCCGATGAATATTTTGATTGATGCAGACGGCTGCCTGGTCGTCGATCTGACGTTGCAAATTGCAAAGCGGTTCGGCATCTCGATCATCATCCTGTGCGACACCTCTCACCAAATCGAGCGAGAAGGTGCGCAGACGTTGGTGTTCGACAAAGGAGCTGACAGCGTGGATTTTGCTCTCGTCAACCGGGTAAAACCGGGAGATGTGGTTGTGACGCAGGACTACGGGCTGGCGAGTATGTGTCTTGCCAAGTGCGCACGAGTGCTGAACCAGAACGGTTTGGAATACACCGCCGACAACATAGACGCTCTCATGCTGCGACGGTATGAAAACAAAAAGCTCCTCCGTGCCGGAAAGCACCCCAAGGGGAGCCCAAAACAGACAAAGGACCAGGATGAAGCATTTATTACCACGCTGAAAGATATTTTAGCAAGCATTTGATTTTCTGAATCAAAAATTTGAATTGAAACAGCCGCTCACTCTTTCCCGGAGTGGGCGGCTGTTGTTTCTTGTTCAGCGCATCTTATTTTTGTTAACTTTCTGTTAATTTTCAAAATGAAGGTTGTCAATCGTCCTTTCTCGATGCCTACCAAGTGAGGGAGTTCTCTCAACTTTCAATGAAGGCAAAAAATCAGCGTCAACACCCCCCATTTTAGGCCGCTTTTTCTGTTAATAGTAGA
>ERZ791746.1521-NODE-1521-length-15449-cov-11.393400_pt1 | contig 15449 bp, 9 predicted proteins | sample MGYA00510038_ERZ791746 | MGnify/ENA primary metagenome ERZ791746 (study PRJEB30046, sample SAMN00792018) | human gut metagenome | study: EMG produced TPA metagenomics assembly of the A metagenome-wide association study of gut microbiota in type 2...
TGGAGGAGAGCATCGAGGTGGTCATTGCAGGCTACCAGAAGAAGAACTCCATCCTGACCGATCACGAAAAGTGCATCGTAGCCTACCATGAGATCGGCCACGCTCTGGTCGCTGCCAAGCAGACCCACTCCGCCCCCGTGCAGAAGATCACCATCATCCCCCGCACCTCGGGTGCTCTGGGTTACACCATGCAGGTGGACGAGGGCAACCACTACCTGATGAACAAGGAGGAGCTGGAAAACAAGATCGCCACCCTCACCGGCGGGCGTGCCGCCGAGGAAGTGGTGTTCCACTCCATCACCACCGGCGCTTCCAATGATATCGAGCAGGCCACCAAGCTGGCCCGCGCCATGCTGACCCGCTACGGCATGAGCGATGAATTTGACATGGTGGCACTGGAGACCGTCAACAACCAGTATCTGGGCGGCGACACTTCCCTTGCCTGCTCTGCCCAGACCCAGTGTGAGATCGACCAGAAGGTGGTGGAGCTGGTCAAGGCCCAGCACGCCAAGGCTGTGCAGATCCTGACCGACAACCGCGCAAAGCTGGATGAGCTGGCCCAGTATCTGTACCAGAAGGAGACCATCACCGGCGATGAGTTCATGGAGATCCTGAACCGGGAGAAATAATTTTTACACCCCTGCAATAAACAAGCCGCCCGTTCCGTATTCATTACAGAACGGGCGGTTTTTCGTCCATAGTACAGGAGGTATATTTCTTATGAAGATTCTGAATACAATGCTGGGCCGTCAGGCCATTGCCGCAGCCCTGGTGCTGTCCCTTGCCATCCCCATGAGCGTCGGCGCATTTGCCGAAGAGCCTGCCGCTGCCGCTGCCGCCGATGACACCGTTGTTGCAGGCTACCTGCCCCCGCAGGACGAAAGCGTGATGCTTCAGGGCGAGATCGCGCTGCACAGCGGCGACGTTGCCGTGGGCGAGACCGACCCCGCCTACGGCGGCTACGGCGCACCGGAGGGTGACCCCATTCATGGTGACATCATGCTGATCTCCGCTGACGAGGCAAAGACCACCGAAGCCCGGTACACCGTCAAGGGCCTGCTGGGCCGTCAGGTCCTTTACACCGCCCGGCAGGAGGGCCGTGTCCTGACGCTGGACGTGCCGGACTGCGCCGCCACCTTCCGCACCACCATTCAGGACATGAAGACTCTGATGGAGCAGGGCGTATCCACGCTGGTGCTCACCACGGAGAAGGGGTCCACCACCCTGAACCTTTCCCTGCTGTGCGAGGGCCAGACCGACACCCAGCGGGTGGTGCTCCGGCAGCTGGGCGGCAGCGCTTTCCTGACGGTCGGCCTGCGCTGCCGCCGCGACCTCATCGTGGGCCGCTGAGTGGGCTATGTTCCCCTTTCCTGAAGCTTAACAAAACACAGCAGAAGTGCCCCACCGGGTCATACCGGCGGGGCGCTCCTGCTGTGTTTGGGATATATCAGAGAATGTCAAATTTTACTGCGCATTCTGCTTGAGGTCCTGTGCCTTCTTCCAAGCACGCAGCACGCTGATCTTGGTAACCATGTTGTCCGGATAGAACTTCACCTGTTCAGGGGGCAGCTCTGTATCCTGATCATTCAGGTCGGGCAGGAGGTCGTGCTCCATGGCCCAGCGGGCAGCATGCTGCAGGTCCATATCCTGTTCTTCCTGGCCAACATCGGGGTAGAGGATCTCAGATTCCGGCATAGGCTTGCCTGCATCCTCCCACAGCATCATTGCAAGAGCACTGCGGTTGCTGGGGAAGTAAGGCAGACCCCACATCTTGCCCACAAAATCGGTGCCCAGCGTGTAGCCGACCAGTGCGCCGCCAGCCACAACAGCCGTACCGACAATGATGGGGCCAACAACATCAGAACCATCCTCAATGTCAGCGCTGCGGTACTGTGCAGCCACATCCACATCACCATTCATGGTAAAGGTAATGGCCTCAGCCTTGTAATCCTGATCCAGCGGCAGGTCAAAATTGCCGGTAGACCAGAGATCAAACACCATACCCTCGGGAACCTTCGTCTGGTCCAGCGTCACGGTGACTTCTGCACCATCCGGCACAAGGCAGGTCTGCTTGCCGCTGGCCTCGTCGGTGCTGGTTTCCAGTGTATCGGTCACATCAATGTCGCCGTTTTTCACAGCAAAGGTGCCGCCGGTCACGGTCAGGGTATGATTGACGACAGGCTCATCCTTCTTCCACTGTGCCGTAAACACTTCATCACCCGTCAGGACAAGCTCACTCCCGGCTTTATAGAGCTTACCGTTAAGGCTCAGCCATCCAGCAAACTGGTAGCCTTCTCGTGTGGGAGCCGCTGCAAGCGTCACGCTCTCATTTTCATGGGAAAAAGCATCGTTGTAATTGGCATTTTCGTCGCCAACGCCTTCATTCAGGTTGTACTGGAGGCGGTATACACTGGCAATTTCCTTCTGTGTTTCCGACCAGCCGCAGTAATCGCAGGTCTTCGTTACATCCCGCCACTCATTTCGTGCATCGATTGTTTCCCACTCCGAATAGCTGGTGGTAAAAGCATTGTCATGCTCACCATCGGTATAGGAGTGTGTCTGCATCTTGCCATCTTTCCAGACCGGCTCCACACTATTGTTCCAGTACACCTCTGTCCGACCACTATTGTTGTCCTTTTTACCGCCAAAACCGAACACCTGCGAGCAGGTCGTTGTATCCCGGACAGCCGTGACGGTCTGGGGATCATTGATGTTGATGATGTACTTATAGCTGCCCATGTTGCTGTCATTGATGTTCAGCGCTTGTTTATAGAGGAAGAAAGTGGAGGAATTCACGGTGCAGTTGTTAAAGTTAACCGTGATGTCATGTTTTCCTGCACTGAAATCCGTGTAAACATTGATTACCTTTCCACTTGCATTAAAGGTGCAGGTATCAAATGTCATGATCGGGGAGCTATACGTCCAGAGTGCATATCGTCCATCTGGAGCATTGAAGGTCGTATTAGTGAACACTGCACTTTTATAACCCCAGTAGAAGGTCTCGCCGTTGATGACGCAGTTTTCTACCACTGTATTGTCAATACGGATGAAGCCCAGATAATCTTTATCACCGGAGCGAAGCGTCATATTTTTGAAGGTGACTGTTCCGGCACCATCAAAGCTGTAATCGCCGTTATACTCTGTGCCATAATACTCCGGGTTCGGCACCTCAGCACCGATATTCCAGGCCGTTTTGTCAGGCCCCTGACCCACAAAGGTCAGGTTTTTTCCCTTGGTCATACCCTCGCTGGAGATCTTGTACAGTGTATAATTGCCCTCGCCAAGGATGATGGTATCACCGCTCGATGCCGCTCTCACAGCATCCTCCAATTTCGCATAGCTCCCCTCCTTACCGTCGATCTTTACCGCATGCGCGTCGGGTGCGTCCTCCGCAAAAGCCAGCATGGGAAGCATCTGAAGCATCATTGCCACTGCCAGCAGGGCCGCCAAAAACCGGTTCTGACTTTTCTGTTTCAACTTTCTTCATTCCTTTCATCGCTATTTGCATTTTTGCAACGGATTCCCCGCAAGGAACCCTCCAGATTCCTACCGCACTGTCACCTCCCCTGTAGGTTCCATTTTCCGCATTGCAGGTCTCAGCCAGGTTGCTGAGTGCTTTGTTCTCAAAGGAATTTCTTGTCATTTCATTATCCCCCCCCCCCTAAATTAAAATCAAGTACTTTGAAAACTTTTGTCAATATTCACAAATCAGGTATCCTCTTTCGGTCATTTCCACGAAACTGCCTTTGAAAAAGAAAAAAGCGGCCTGTCAAACACTGACAAGCCGCAAAATATTGTCCTATTCCAAATGAAAAGCTGCTGGCTGCATCTGGCCCAGCTTTTTTGCCGCAAACAGCAGAAGCCCCCCGCCGGTTCTCCCGGCGGGGGGCTTCTGCTGTGGCAGTTTATGGGTAAACGGAGAGTGGATATCAATTGAGAATGGGATTCAGGATCTCGACCAGTGCATGATACTGGGTGGCGTAAGCTTCTGCGCCGTCCTTGGGGCGGCCCGGCTCGGCCATCTCGGACTTCATCTTCTCGACGATCGGGTTATTCTCAAATTGGAGCTTCTGGCTCTTACCGCCCTTGGCTCCTGGTGCAAAGAAATCAAACATTGCCAGGTGGGGCTCCAGCGTCAGGAAGCCGTGGTAGCCCTCCTCGCAGAAAGCACGGCGAAGCAGCTCAGGGATCTTGCCAAGGCCGGTGCCTGCGGGCACATTCAGCAGGCAGCCGGGCAGAGCATCCTTGATGTGGATATAAGCGATCTGGTCATGGAGCAATTCCCAGCACTCCGCGGTGTCCTGCTCACACTGAACAAAGTTGGCAAAATCGAACGCTGCCTTGAAGTGGGGGCAGGCCAGCCGGTCGAACAGCAATTTGCAGCGGGCACCGGTGTCTCCGTAGATGCCCTTCTCGTTTTCATGGAGCAGGACAACATCATGCTTCTCCGCGATCCGGATGAACTGACGCAGCTTATCCAGCACCACATCGGTATAGCTGTCTGCATCGGCATCCTTGGGGATGAGGAAGCTGAACATCCGGATGAAGGAGCAGTTCAGCAGCTTGGCCGTTTCGCAGAGTGTTTCCAGCTGCTCCAGCTGCTTGGCAAAGCCCTCTTCATCGTCCACCTCCACCTTGCCGATGGCCGTACCCAGGCTGGAAACGCCCACACCAGCGGCCTGCAGCTTTGGCAGAAGAACGGTGCGCACTTCCTCAGGAGTGTAATCGGCAATGCCCTTGTGCTCGGCGCTGCGGATGCAGATATACTTCATCCCCAGATCCGTCACAGTTTTGAGCTGCTGGTCAAAGTCCTGGCTGATCTCATCCGCAAAACCGGAAATTTTTTCGTAAACGCTCATAAGACACACCTCATTCAACGATCTTTGTTTTCCGAACTTAACAGCACTGTTTCTGGCTTGTAGTATACCACTTCCCCGGAAGCTGTGTAATAATAAATCGAAGGAAAATATCAAAATTCAAAGAACGTTCACAAATTCAACGTAACCGCCAAACAAGGAGGCAAGTTCTTGTGCAATTCAACGAAAAAAAAAAGTTCTCCAACTTTTTTCGGAGAGTGGGCGAGAAAACGCGGAGGGCAGGAGGGTCTGACACCCCGCCAGTACCGCCTGCAGCAGCGGCAGCTGGGGAAATAACAGCAGAAGCCCCCCGCCGGTTCTCCCGGTGGGGGGGCTTCTCTGTATGCGAATGGGGAGTTACTTCTTTGCCAGGTACTTACGGATATCGATGGCCACAGCCACGATGATGACAAGGCCCTGGACGATATAGGTGTAAGAGGAGTTGACGTTCATAAACTGCAGAGCGACCTTCATCAGCTCAAAGACCAGAACGCCGACCAGAATGCCGGGCACGGTGCCGACACCGCCGGTGGTGGAAACGCCGCCGATGGTGGAAGCTGCGATTGCATCCAGCTCGTAGCCCTGTGCAGTGTTGACGGATGCGCCGCCGGACTTTGCAGCCAGCAGGCAGCCTGCCAGACCGAACATGCAGGAGGCCAGGATGTAGATGCGGATCTTGGTGGCGTAAACGTTGACACCGGCCACCTCAGCAGCAGCCTCGTTGCCGCCGATGGCGTACATGTACTTGCCGTGACGGGTCTTGTTGTACAGGAACCAGAAGCACCCGGCCACGATCAGAGCGATCCAGATCAGCACGGGGATGCCGATGATGGTGTTGGAGGCCAGGGAGGTGAAGTTCTTGTTCAGGGAGCCAATGGGGGTACCGCCGGTGTACACCAGGCAGATACCGTAGACCACCTGCTGCATACCCAAGGTAGCAATGAAGGGCTGCACCTTCAGGTAGCTGACCACCAGTCCGTTGCACAGACCCACGATGGCGCAGATGGCAATAACCAGAATGAACACCACGGGGGTGGACAGGGTGTGCATGTTGGGGTAGAACTTACCGGATGCGCCCTCGGTCTGCGCAAAGATGCAGGCCAGGCAGGCGGCAAAACCAGCCAGACGGCCTGCGGACAGGTCGTTGCCGGTGGTGATCAGACAGCCGGAGATGCCCAGCGCGATGATGTAGCGGATGGACACGTTCTTGAACAGGTTGATCAGGTTTGCAGGTGCAAAAAAGTTCGGATGGATGATGCCGACGAACAGAGAGACGAGCAGCATCAGAACGATAATGGCGTTGTTGCCCAGCCATTTCTTTACGGATTTACCCGTTAATTTCTTGGTAGCTTCCACAATAGACAGCCTCCTTGTTTACTGATTGGCCGCTGCCGTTTCGGGCGCGGTCTCAAACTGGGTAGCCAGCTCCATGATGTTCTCCTGGGTCGCGTCCTTGCCGTCGATGAAGCCGGTGATGCGGCCATCGCACATGACCATGACGCGGTTGGACATGCCAATGATCTCGCTCATTTCAGAGGAGATCATAATGATGCTCTTGCCCTGCTTGGCCAGATCGGCAATGATGCAGTAGATCTCGTACTTTGCACCAACGTCGATGCCGCGGGTGGGCTCGTCCAGGATCAGGACATCGGGGTTATTTGCCAGCCAGCGGGCGATCAGCACCTTCTGCTGGTTGCCGCCGGACAGGCTTTTGATCTGGGTCTTGGGGCTGGGCACCTTGATGGCCATCTTTTCCTTATTGGTCGCCACCAGATCCAAAATCTTCTTGTCATCCAGCATGATGGGGCCCTTGCGCAGAGCGTCCAGCGATGCAATGGAGATGTTGTCGGCCACGCTCAGCACACCCATGATGCCGGTTGCGCGGCGGTCCTCGGTCAGCAGAGCCACGCTCTTCCGGATGGCATCGCGGGGCTGCTTGATGTTGACCTCTTCGCCCTTGATCCACACCTTACCGGAGGTATGGGCACGCAGGCCGAAGATGCCTTCCATCAGCTCGGTGCGCTGTGCGCCCACCAGACCGGCCACGCCCAGGATCTCGCCCTTTTTCAGCTCAAAGCTGCAGTGACGGAAGGAGCGCGGATGGATGGAGGTGAAATCCTCCACCTTCATCATCACTTCCTCGGAGGGGTGGTTCTCCAGCGGGGGGAACAGGTTGGACAGCTCACGGCCGACCATCTTGGCGATGATCTGCTCCTTGGTCATCTCAGCCACATTCCACTTGCCGATGTAATGGCCGTCACGCATGATGGTCACTTCGTCAGCAATGACCTTGATCTCATCCATCTTGTGGCTGATGTAAACCAGTGCAACGCCCTGCTCCTTCAGCTCACGCATGATGCGGAACAGCGATTCCACTTCGTTGGCGGTCAGGGACGAGGTGGGCTCGTCCAGGATCAGCACCTTGCAGTTTGCGGAAACAGCCTTTGCAATTTCCACCATCTGCATCTGTGCGATGCTCAGAGAGCCAAGCTTTGCATGGGGATTGATCTCCAGCTTCAGCTTTTTCAGCAGCTCCTCCGTATCCTTGTACATTTTGGCGTGATCCACCACCGTAACGGGACCGTACTTTTTGGTGGGGTAGCGGCCCAGCCAGATGTTCTCGGCCACGGTGCGTGCCGGGATCGGCTGCAGTTCCTGATGCACCATGGCAATGCCGCGGTTCAGTGCATCCAGAGGGGTGGTGATGGTAACTTTTTCGCCCTCGTATTCAATTTCGCCCTCATCCATCTTGTAAATGCCAAACATGCATTTCATCAGTGTGGACTTACCGGCGCCGTTTTCACCCATCAGCGCCATGACCTTACCGGGGCGAAGCTCCAACTGGGCGTGATCCAGCGCTTTGACGCCGGGGAAGGTCTTGACCACGCCTTTCATTACCAGACGGTATTCTGACATTCCGCAGAGCCTCCTTGTCGTTTATTATAAAGCCGCAGAAAAACCTTTTTTCAAAACAAGGCGCGTGCGCGGAGAATATTTCTCGCACGCACGCGCTTTATAGCTTTGTTCAAGCCGTCAAGGTCCACTGCGCACCTTGCATTGTTTCAGGAAAACTTTGGTCTTACTTCACGTACTCGGAAGCGTTGTCCTTGGTCACCTTCACATAGTCGACCCAGTAGTACTGCTCGACCTTGGAGCCTTCAACGTACAGCTTGGTAGCCTCAGCAGCTGCGGTAGCCTGACCCACGTCGTCGTTCAGCACGGTACCGGTCATGTTGCCGTCCAGAACGTCCTGAACAGCCTCGGCCAGTGCATCGACACCAACCAGATAGATGTCCTTGCCGACGGTGCGGTTAGCCTGCTGGATGGACTGCAGAGCGCCCAGTGCCATTGCGTCGTTGTTGCAGAAGACAACTTCGATCTTGTCGCCGTACTGAGACAGAGCGTTTGCAACGTCCTGCTGAGCGGTGGTCTGATCCCAGTTGTCCAGGTACTCGTACAGGCACTCAACTTCCTTGCCTGCATCGGTCAGGGCCTTGATGGAGTACTCGGTGCGGTACTGAGCATCGATGTTCTCGGGGTCGCCCTTGCACATAATGTAGGTGATCTTGCCGTCGCCGTTGATGTCGCCCTGAGTCTCGGTCTCGAGGATCAGCTCGCCCTGATAAGTACCGGACTGACGTGCGTCAGCGCCAACGTAGCAGCACTTGTCTGCGTAGGAGTCCAGAACGCTCTTGTCGGGCTCACGGTTGATGAAGACGATAGGAGTCTCAGAGGGCTTGACGGTATCAACGATGGTCTGTGCGGAAGTGGTCTGCACGGGGTTGATGACCAGCACGTCCACGCCCTGCTGCAGGAAGGTGTTGATCTGCTCGGTCTGGGTGTTCTGGTCGTTCTTGCCGTCAACGATGGTCACGGCGTAGCCCTTATCTTTCAGGTACTCTTCCAGGTCGGTGCGGTACAGGGTCATAAAGTTATCAGCAAACTGATAGATGCAGACACCGACGTTTGCGCTGCCGGTTGCAGCCTCAGAAGCAGCTGCAGAGGAAGCAGCGACAGAGGAAGCAGCAGTGGAGCTGGAGGAGCCGCCGCAGGCGGTCAGAACGCCAGCAGCACCCACAACAGCAGAAGCCTTCATAAAGTCACGACGGGAAATCATTTTCATAATCTTGTTCTCCTTCATTCGCATATCACAGCATTTCATGGAATATACTTACATGTACGTTCCATGGTTTCTGTTTGTATTATAGCCATCTGAAAAAAAGTTCGCAATGGGACAAGTTCACAAGATTCCGGCCGTTTCTTTGTGCATTCTTCACAGTTGATATTGTTGTGTACAACATTCTTTTTGATATCAAGCACAAAATCGGTCAAAAATGCAACATACATCCAAATTCCATGCCAAAAATCCATAAATCCTTTCAAAATGGTTACAACATCGTTCTGTTCATGCAACAAATTTCTCCGTACAGAAAATGCCCGGTTTTTCCCGGGAGTTTTGCACAAAACGTACATTTCCGGGAAAAACCGGGCATTTTTTTCATTTTTCACTTTTCTTTGTGTTCGCGGCGGTAGCGGGTGGGGGTGACTCCCAGCGTCTTTTTGAAGATCTTTGTAAAATAATTCACGTCCAGAATGCCCACTTCCTCGGCCACGGCGGCAATGGTGTGGTTGTTCTGCACCAGCAGCTGGGCCGCGCGGTTGACGCGCTGGGTGTTGATATAATCGATCAGAGTGCTGCCGGTCTCCTGCTTGAACAATGCCGACAGGTACGATGGGCTGATGAAGCACATTGCGGCCAGACTTTTCAGCGTCAGCGGCTCGGCCACGTTCAGGTTGACGTAGTTCATCACCTTCTGCACCGCGGGCGAATACTCCTTCAGCGAGTAGCGGCGGACATAGGCACAGTAATCCCGCGTCATCTGCCACATCATCTCGTTGGGCACCTCGTTGGCTTCCTCAATGATGCGGCTGTACTTGCTGGAAATGGCATCGATATAATAGGGATGCACCTTGCTGGGCTCAATGGCCTTGCGCAGCAGGGTGTTCAGCACGATCATCTTGTTCTTTTGCTGGTAGAGCGTCCCCTCGAACCGGCCGCCGTAGGTAAAGCGGGAGTGCTGGTGCATGGCCTCGATGGCGGCTTCCTCATCGCCCCGGGCCACCGCGTCCAGAATGCGGTTCTCTGATTCGTACCGCTGCTCCAGCATGGTGACCGGGATCTCCTTCTGGAACTCCGGCTCGTGGAAATAGCGGGTATCCGGGTGGAACTGGAAGGGCAGGAATTCCTTCAGCTCCTGCACCGGGACAGTGCAGCCGAACATCGTATCCACCACAACCCGCAAAGCTCCATAGAAATCGCTGGCCTCCAGGATCTTCACGCCGTTGTAGTACTCCTGCACAGCGGCCTCTCCGGCTTCCCCCAGATAACGCCTGACCCATTTGCGGGCGCTCGGGGTGCGGGGGCCCACCGTCCAGGGTCCAATGAGAAAGACCGTGTTTTTTTCATCGGGGATGCGGAACAGGGCAAAGTGCAGCTCAAAGGTGCCCTCCACCAGCAGCAGGGTATTCTCAGGGGTGCTGTCCAGCAGCAGCTGGCCGAACTCCTGCCAGTCGAACTGGGGGTCCAGCGATCGCCGCAGGCCGTAGTCAAACTCTTCCAACCCCTCAAAGGGCGGGGTGACCCGCCGGGTCGGGATATTCTGCACCGCTGCCAGCTTTGTAAGGATCTGCAAGGGATCCACCCGCATCGTACACCGCTCCTTTTTCCTGTTGTTCCGCTCATGCCATTGTGTCATTCTTGATATATTAGTATACATCAATTTTGAAGCAGAAACAAGCCGCCCACAGGAATTTCCCGTGGGCGGCTTGATCCGTTTCCTTACTTATTATGGCGCTGTGCCAGTGCGGCCACGTTCTCCTCCACCTTCTGTTTGGTCAGGGGGTAGATGAAGAACAGGCTCAGGGCCACGGCCACGAAGCCGATGGCGGGGGCAATACAGGAGATGTTGAAGATGCCCATGGTGACCTCCGGGTCAAAGGCAGTGGCAGCGCTGTAACCGATCATGGTCAGCAGGCCGCCGGTCAGGCCGGAAGAGAACGCCTGACCCAGCTTGCGGGCAAAGGAGTAGACCGCATAGATGGTTCCGTCCTCACGGATGCCGTTGCGGACCTCGGAATCATCGATGACATCGGTGATCATTGCCCAGATGATGGTGTTGAAGAAACCCAGGCAGATGAAGGCGGCACAGTAGAAGCCGACATAGACCCAGACATTGGCGGGCTTGAGAACAAAGCAGATGACCTCCAGCACCGTGGCCACGATGCAGGATACGGTGGCCAGCTCTTTTTTACCGAACCGGCTGGCCAGCTTGGAGGCAAAGGGTGCACAGACGAGCAGGATCAGCACGCTGCTCAGCAGAGAAGCGGTAGACTGGGCGGCGGCGCTGCCGTAGAAGTTGGGGAACACATAGCCTGCCATGCCCTGCATGGTCAGCATGGCCAGCAGCAGGAAGAGGGCGGCAGCAATGATGCCCAGCAGGGCACGGTTGGTGAACACGCTCTTGAGCATCTTGCCAATGTCCATCTTGCTGTTGTTTGCGGGCACATCCACACGCTCACGCACCAGGTTAAAGCAGAGCAGGTAGCAGAGGATGGCGCAGACAGAGAAAACGCCTGCAATGATGGTCATGCGGCTGCCGGAGAGGACCGTCTGACCATTGACGGTGACGTAAGCCACCATGGGGGTGCCAACGCCGATCACAAGGCCGGCCAGGGTGCTGCCGATGGTACGCCAGGTGGACAGCTCTGCGCGGTCCTTGGGGTCAGCAGAGATGGCGGAGGCCATGGAACCGTAAGGGATGTTGACGGAGGTGTAGAAGATGGAGCCCCACAGGATATAGGTCACAAAGAGCCATGCCACCTTGAAGCCGTAGGACATCCCGGCCAGACCGGACTGGAAGATGAGGAAGGATGCGATGGCCACAGGGCCGCACATCCGCTTGAGCCAGGGGCGGAACTTGCCGTCCTTGGTGGGCTTGGAGCGGTCCACGATCTGGCCCATGGTCACATCGGTAAAGGCATCCACAAAGCGGGCGATCATCATGATCATGCCCACAACACCGGCGCTCACGCCCATCACGTCGGTATAGAACTTCATCAGGAAGCTGGACGACAGGATAAAAGTAAAATCGTTGGCGAAATCGCCGAACATATAGCCGACCTTGTCCCGCATCCCAAACGGGGTGGTCTTTTGCATTTCATTTGCCATTGTATTCTCCTTCGGTGGTCAATTCAAACGGTACAGTGTCCCTTCTGCTGTATCCAAGTTTGTACTTCAATATTATGACAAACTTTTATCAAAAAATGTTAGAATATTTTTTAGGTGAATTCGTACAATTTTAAGGTATTGTTTTTGTACATTTTCACAGTTCATTCACATTCTGTTTTTTCCTCTTTTTCCCAGCATTCACTTTTTGTGGCACTCTTTACGGAAGTTTTTAAACCAGGCCGGAGATAATAGGTATTCTGCCCAGAGCAGCGCCTGTTTTCCTGAAAAAAGTCTGGATTTATTCAAAAATCTTTCTATCCCTTTTATAAAATTTCTGTCATACTGGGTATAAAGACAATAAACGCCCCTGTGGCACGCAAAATGCCGCCGGGCTGATGAATGTGAGGTCATCCTGATGAACCGCTCCCTGCTGTATCCCCGCGCTACCACCACCCGCCGTCTTATCGGCTTGGACGGGATGTGGCGTTTCAGCTTCGACCCCGAGAGCAAGGGTGTGGAGGCCGGATGGGCGCTGGACCTGCCCTCCTCTCTTTCCATGCCGGTGCCTGCCTCCTTCTGCGACCTGTTCACCGACAAGGCCTCCCGCGAATACTGCGGTGATTTCTGGTACGAGACCAGCTTTTTTGTCCCTGCGGAATGGAGCGGCTGGGACATCGTTCTCCGGTTTGGCTCGGTCACCCACCGGGCCCGGGTCTTCGTCAATGGCGTGGAGGTGGCCCAGCACGAGGGCGGCTTCCTGCCCTTTGATGCCACTGTGACCAACATCGTGCGCTACAACCAGTTCAACAAGCTCAGTGTTCTGGCGAATAACGAGCTCAGCGAAACGATGCTGCCCGCAGGCACCACCCGTACCCTTGCGGATGGCAGAAAGATCGCCGCCCCCTACTTTGATTTTTACAACTACGCCGGCATCCACCGGCCCGTCTGGCTGATGGCCCTGCCCAGGGAGCGGGTGCTGGACTACTCCACCCGATACCGTCTGACCGAGACCGGGGCCGAGATCGACTATACCGTGTCCACCAACGGCCCCCACCCCGTGACTGTGGAGCTTTACGACGGCACCACCCGGGTGGCCGAAAGCTCCGGCACCACCGGCACGCTGGTGGTCAAAAACGCCAAACTGTGGAATATCCACGCCGCCTATCTCTACGATCTGGTGATCCGCATCCACGAGGGCAGCGCGGTGGTGGACGAGTATCTGGACCGGATCGGCATCCGCACCTTTGAGATCCGGCACGGGCGTTTCCTGCTCAACGGCAGCCCGGTCTATCTGCGGGGCTTTGGTCGGCACGAGGATGCCGACATCCGGGGCCGTGGGCTCGACCTGCCCACCGTCAAGCGGGATTTTGAGCTGATGAAGTGGATCGGCGCAAACTGCTTCCGCACCAGCCACTACCCCTACGCTGAGGAGATCTACCAGATGGCCGATGAGGAGGGCTTCCTCATCATTGACGAAGTCCCCGCCGTGGGCTTTATGCAGAGCACAGCCAACTTCCTGGCCGCCAATCAGGGCAACGGCAGGCAGCAGGGCTTTTTTGAGAAGGAGACCACGCCTACGCTGCTCAAGAACCACAAGGCAGCCCTGACCGATATGATCGACCGGGACAAAAACCATCCCTCGGTCATCGCATGGAGCCTGCTCAACGAGCCTCAGTGCACCAGCGCGGGCACTGAGGAATACTTCAAACCCCTGTTCGAGCTGGCCCGCCGCCTCGACCCCCAGAAGCGCCCCCGTACTTATACGGTCCTGATGACCAGCCTGCCCGACACCAGCAAGGGCCAGCGCTTTGCCGATTTCGTCAGCCTGAACCGCTACTATGGCTGGTATGTACTGGGCGGGGCCGGGCTGGCGGATGCCGAAGCCGCCTTCCACCATGAGATGGAAGGCTGGGCAAAAGTCCTGCATGGCCGCCCGCTCATCTTCACTGAGTACGGCACCGACAACCTGAGCGGTGCACACAAGCTCCCCAGTGTGATGTGGAGTGCCGAGTACCAGAATGAATATCTGGAGATGACCCACGCCGTGTTCGACCACTACGATTTCGTGCAGGGTGAGCTGGTGTGGAATTTTGCCGATTTCCAGACCACCGAGGGCATCCTGCGGGTGGACGGCAACAAAAAAGGCATCTTCCCCCGCCAGCGTCAGCCCAAGGATGCGGCGTACCTCTTCCGGAAGCGGTGGACAACTCTGCCGATTGATTTCAAGAAGCGGAAAAAATGAATCCAGAAAACAGCAGCGCCCTGCCGGTTTGCCCCGGCAGGGCGCTGCTTGTTTGATATGCTTTTACTTGATGCAGCTCGAGCACGGGCTGTACCCTGCCGCAATGGCCTCCTCGTAGCTGGAGAAGAGAATCTGGTTCTTTTCCGCAGGGAGGTTGGCACAGCTGGGCAGGTGGAACTTTTTGCTGTTCACGTTGCCGATATACCCCTGCTGCGCGGTGGACGCTGCCGCCGGGTCGGTGGGGTTGAGCTCAGCATCGGTGACCGTTTTCTCGGTGCGGATGGTATAGTTCTGTCCATCGGAACCGATCACGATAGCCCCCAGCAGGTCGGTGCGGTAAACATCCACCCTCGCATCCCGCAGGATGCTCAGGGTCTCCTCGTGGGGGTGGCCGTACTTGTTGTTCACACCGCAGGAGATGATGCCCATCTCGGGCAGGACGGCGTTCAGGAAGATGTAGCTCGTGCTGGTGCTGGAACCGTGGTGGCCCACCTGCAGAACATCTGCCTTCAGGTTGGCCCCGCTGTTCACAAGGTCGCGCTCCGCATCCGATTCCATATCGCCGGTGAGCAGAAAGCTGGTGGAGCCGTAGTCCACCCGCAGAACGATGGAGGTATCGTTGGTGTTGTCATACTGCGCCACAGGGCCCAGCATGGTCACAGTGGCACTGCCCAGCGGCCAGACCGTGCCCGCAGCGGGCACCTCCACCTGCAGGCCCTGCTGCTGGGTGTACTTGACGAAATCCTGAAAGCACTTGGTGGAGGCTTCCGTCACGGGGCTGTACACATGGTCTGCCGGGAAATAGGCCAGCGCAGCGGACAGGCCGCCCACATGATCCTCGTGGGCGTGGGAGCAAAACACATACTGCAGCTCCTCCACACCGAGATTCTGCAGGTAGGAGACGACATAGCTGCCATCGTCCACGTTGCCGCCGTCGTAGAGCATATACTGGCCGTCACATTCCACCAGCACGCTCAGGGCCTGCCCCACATCCAGGAAGTGCATCTCAAAGTTGGTGGTCTGGCCGTCTCCGGCAGGCTGGGCAGTGCTGACCGTAGGGGTGCTGCTGCCCGGCACCACCGCCGAGGCATCACAGGCGGCAAGGCCAAGGGCCAGCGCCCCC
>ERZ791746.1524-NODE-1524-length-15432-cov-12.066008_pt1 | contig 15432 bp, 12 predicted proteins | sample MGYA00510038_ERZ791746 | MGnify/ENA primary metagenome ERZ791746 (study PRJEB30046, sample SAMN00792018) | human gut metagenome | study: EMG produced TPA metagenomics assembly of the A metagenome-wide association study of gut microbiota in type 2...
GACTGGGACATTTTCATTTGTGGTTACTTGAGACAATATCACTTGTGGTTCATACAACTCACCATCCTGCCATCCCCCTCTTGCATTTCCTTCCATGACCTGCTATCATAATTTCATACTATGAAAAGCAAAGATGGGAAGAAGCTGTGGAATTGATTCCAGAGAGCCGCCGGCTGGTGGGAAGGCGGTATATAAGGAAACAGCAGGTCACCCCGGAGCTGGCAGAAATGTCCGTGGCGCACGTTATCCGCAAATGAGAGATCATTGTAATGATTAATTAGGTGGTACCGCGGAAGCACTCTTTCGTCCTATGTGGATGGAGGAGATTTTTTATTTTTAGGAGTGAATAGTATGGCAGACACGAATGACCTTGGGAAATATGATCCCAGTGCGATTGAACAGAAATGGTACAAATTCTGGGAAGACAATGATGTATTCCACGATGAACCGGACCCCACGAAGAAACCTTACAGCATCGTCCTTCCGCCGCCGAATGTGACGGGACAGCTGCACATGGGCCACGCCCTGGACAATACTCTCCAGGATATCCTCATCCGGTACAAGAGAATGCAGGGATATAATGTCCTCTGGCTCCCAGGCAAGGACCATGCCGGTATTGCTACCCAGGTAAAGGTAGAAAAGCAGATTGCTGAAGAAGGGCTCACAAAGTATGACCTGGGCCGTGAAAAATTTCTGGAACGGGTATGGCAGTGGAAGGAAAAATACGGCAACCGCATCGGCCTTCAGATTCGCCGTCTCGGCTCTTCCTGTGACTGGAAGAGAGAACGGTTCACCATGGACGACGTATGCGCACGGGCTGTGCGGGAAGTCTTCGTTTCCCTCTATGAAAAGGGACTCATTTACCAGGGCTTCCGTATTACGAACTGGTGCCCCCGCTGCCAGACGGCCCTTTCTGATATCGAAGTAGAACATGAGGATGAAGTAGGCCATCTCTGGTATTTCAATTACCCCATTGTTGGTGAGGATGGCTACATCCAGATTGCCACCACTCGCCCGGAAACTATCCCCGGCGATACCGCAGTAGCGGTGAACCCGAAGGATAAGCGCTATGCCCATCTCGTAGGCAAGATGGTGAAGCTGCCCACCACGGACAGGGAAATCCCCATCATCGCCGACGACTACGTAGATATGGAATACGGCACAGGCTGCGTGAAAATCACCCCGGCCCATGACCCCAACGACTTCGAAGTGGGCCAGCGCCACGATCTGCCCACCATCGTCATCATGAACAAAGATGGCACCATGAATGAAAAGGCAGGTAAGTACAATGGTATGGACCGCTATGAAGCTCGGAAAGCCATCATCGAAGATTTCAAGAAAGCAGGACTTCTCGTAAAGATTGAAGAAACGAAGCATGCCGTAGGCCACTGCTCCCGCTGCAAGACCGTCGTAGAACCGATGACCACTAAACAGTGGTTCGTGAAGATGAAACCTCTTGCCGGTCCGGCCATGGATGCCGTCACTTCCGGCAAGACAAAGTTCGTACCGGAACGGTTCTCCAAGACCTACATCCAGTGGCTCTCCAACATTCACGACTGGTGCATTTCCCGCCAGCTCTGGTGGGGCCACCGTATTCCTGTATGGTACTGCGATGACTGCGGCGCCGTTTCCGCATCCCGCACGGATCTTACGGAATGCCCGAAGTGCCACAGCAAGCACATCCACCAGGACCCGGACGTACTGGATACCTGGTTCTCCTCTGCCCTCTGGCCATTCTCTACTATGGGCTGGCCGGACCAGACTCCGGTGCTGAAACAGTGGTACCCGACGTCCACCATGGTCACCGGCTACGATATCATTTTCTTCTGGGTAGCCCGCATGATGTTCATGTCTATGGAATTCATGCATGAAATTCCATTCAGGTACGTATTCATCCATGGCCTCGTCCGGGATTCCCAGGGCCGCAAGATGAGTAAATCCCTGGGCAACGGCATTGATCCGCTTGAAGTTATCGACAAGTACGGCGCCGATGCCCTTCGGTTCACTCTGGTTACCGGCAATACCCCTGGCAACGACATGCGTTTCTACTATGAAAAGGTAGAAGGAAACCGGAACTTCGCCAATAAGATCTGGAATGCCACCAAGTTTACCCTTATGAACTTGGATGACTATGATAAAGACTTCGTTCCCACCGCTGACCAGTACACACTGGCAGACAAGTGGATCCTTGACCGCCTCGCTGCCACCGAAGACTACGTAAGCACGAACCTTGACAAGTACGAACTGGGTGAAGCAGCTGACTCCATCTACAATTTTGCTTGGAACTACTTCTGCGACTGGTACATTGAAACCGCCAAGACCCGTCTCTATGGCGAGCACAATACAGACCGCAAGGTGACCCAGTACGTTCTCGTGTACACTCTCACCCGGATGCTGGCCCTGCTGCACCCATTCATGCCATTCATTACAGAACACCTCTGGCAGCACCTGCCCCATGAAGGCAAAATTCTGGCAAGAGCTCCCTGGCCTGTGGCCGATGACAACCTCCGGTTCCCGAAGGAAGCAGAACAGTTCGAACGGATCATGGACTCCATCAAGGCTGTCCGCAACATGCGGGCCGAAGCCAACGTAGCACCGAACAAAATGTGCCACATTGACGTGGCTATTCTCCGGGACGATCTGAAAGAAGCCATCGAATCTCATAAGGAATACTACGAAAAACTGGGCCACGTAGAAACTATCCACCTCCTGGACGAAGGGGCTGCGAAACCGGAAAATGCCCTGACCACCGTAGTCACCGGCATGGAAGTATACCTGGAACTGAAGGGCCTCATCGATACAGAAAAAGAAACAAAGCGCATCGAAAAAGACAAGGCTTCCCTGGAAAAAGAAATTGCCCGGACCTCCGGAAAACTGAACAACAAAGGCTTCCTCGCCAAAGCGCCGGAAGCGGTCGTTCAGAAAGAAAAGGATAAACTGGCGGAATTCGAAGAAAAGATGAAATCTTTGGACGAACGCCTGAAATTCCTGCAGCAGCTGTAATAGAATGTGGCTGAAGGGCAACGCCTGCAGCGATGTGACTCAAGGGGAACAGGCTTCGCCTGAGGGGAAGGTGCGGCGCACAAATTATATAGCGCCGCGGATGATATATCCGGCGGCAAAGCCGGATAAGCATCCCAACCTCCCCTCTTTAGAGGGGAGGGGGACCACGAAGTGGTGGAGGGGTGGCCACGAAGCGGCTGGAACCGGTGTTGGGGAACGGTGGGAGCAATTTTAGCGAGAACCCCCTCCGTCTCGCTGCGCTCGCCACCTCCCCCATAGATGGGGGAGGTTACATCAGAATCCGGAGATGAAGCCGCTGCAGCCCCGGATCTGAATCCCCAGGGCCTCCGGTCCTATTCCCCTCGATTTCATTTGCCCCAGAGGCCTGACCGGCTCAAGGCTCAAGGCTTAAGGCTTAAGGCTTAAGGCCCCGCCCGTTCGCACGTATACGCAGCAACACATACTCTATAACAAAGGAGAAACTATGAATTACAAAGAATCAGTAGCCTGGCTCGAACAGGCAGCTTCCTTTGGCATAAAACCGGGACTGGAACGGATTAAAGCCATGCTGGAAAAGCTGGGACATCCCGAGACCGCCTACAAAGTGGTCCACGTCACCGGGACAAACGGCAAAGGCAGCGTCACCGCCATGATCACCAGCGTACTGGAAAATGCCACGCTTCGGGTGGGACGCTATGTCTCTCCCCACCTCGTGGACTACACAGAACGGATCTACGTCTGCGGCCATGACATTTCCCGGGAAGACTTTGCCAAAACGGCCACTGTGGTCCGTGAGGCAGCGGAGGCAGTGGTGGCTGATGGCGTGGAAGCGCCCACGGAATTTGAACTCCTCACGGCCATGGCTTTCTGGTATTTCAAAGAACAGAAAGTGGACTATGCTGTCATGGAAGTGGGGATGGGAGGACTGTACGACTCCACCAACGTCATTATCCCCGTGGTCTCCATTATCACCAATGTGGCCATGGATCACATGAAGTACCTGGGCAATACACTCCAGGAAATCGCGCACCAGAAGGCGGGAATCATCAAAGAAGGAATTCCTGTTGTCACAGCGGCCCAGCAGGGTGGCCTGAAACAGCTGAAAAAAGAGGCCCACGAGAAAAAATCCCGTATTTATTTCTACGGCCGGGATTTTGCAATCGACTCCCGCAGCAGATGGCACCAGGGCCAGGTCATTACAATCAAAAGGAAGGACGTGCCCAAGGACCTGGAAAAGGGCATTCTCTATGTTCCTTTTGTAGGTGCCCACCAGGCCGTGAATGCTGCGGTGGCTGCCATGGCCCTTACGGTTATCATGAAGCAGGATGACCGGGTCAATGAAAACGACCTCCGGGAGGGCCTGGCACGTACCCGCTGGCAGGGACGCTTCGAAATCCACACCATCCGCGGCGTTACCTACGTCATGGACGGGGCGCATAACCCTGCCGGTGCCGAAGCTCTTTCAGAAGCCCTGGAAGAACAGTATCCGAAGAAACGGCGGATTTTCGTCTTCACTTCCCTGGCCGATAAGGATACCCAGACCGTAATCCAGCTCCTCATCCGTAAGGGAGACATGGTCTTTGCCTGCCCTGCGCCCACACCGAGGACAAGAAAGCCGGAAGACATCGGCAAACTCATCGTAGAGCAGCACATTGCGGTAGACTTCAAACCGGAAAGCACGGTGAGAGAAGCTCTGGAAGATGCCACGAAGGCAGCCGGAGAAAATGATATTGTTCTCATCTGCGGATCTCTTTACATACTGGGCGATGCCATCCGGTATATTGAAGAAAAAGAAATGGAAGCAGCAGAAGCTGAAAAAACAGGGGAAGGGGAAAAGAAATAATCCTTCCTCCCTATACAAGAAAACCGGGAAAGAATTTTCTTTCCCGGTTTTTCTTGATATATATCAATTCTATTTTTTCATTCCTATGCTATGATAAGGGTAAAGAGGAATTTACATAAACTCATTATTGGATGAAATTAAATTATAGAATCTATTTCCGAGAGAGAGGGGCTATGTTATAATAGCGGTAGTGGGAATAAAATATACAGTATTTTGACAATAAATATACTCTTTTTGATACACTTCTAGAATCCCGGTATTGACCGGATCCTGCCACTTCCTCCGGGAAGCCTGGCCTGTTACGAAGGAGGAACTGCTTATGATTTCTGAACACGAAATATTTCTGACTGACCCTGCTGAAAAAGCAAAGGTCGTCGAATTTCTGAAAACCTTTGACCTTACATTTACGGGAAACATTGACTACACCATGGGGCTCTACGATGATGGTCAGCTCATAGGTACCGGTTCCCTTGGCGGAAGGGTGATGCGGGATATCGCCATCCGCAAAGATTACCAGAAGAAGGGGCTCACCCGCCGCATTATCCGGAATCTTCAAGGTGAATCGAACCGCCGGGGGATTACGGGAAACCAGATTTTCACGAAACCAAAGAACGTGCCGGTTTTTGAACACATGGGATTTAAATGTGTGGCAGTGGCGGAACCATACGCAGCCCTGCTGGAACGGGGTACAGATACTCTGGAGGATTATCTGGGACGGGTACGGGCTATCCTGGGTACCGGAGAAGGTAAGAACCGGGGCGCCATCGTTATGAACTGCAATCCCTTTACACTGGGCCATCGGAGCCTTGTAGAATATGCTCACAACAATTGCGACGAAGTTATTATTTTCGCTGTCCAGGAAGATCGGTCCATATTCCCATTCTCTGACCGTTTCTCTCTCATAAAACAGGGGGTTCGTGACATGAAGGGAGTCGAAGTCATCAGCGGTGGTGATTTCATCATTTCTAATGCTACATTCCCCACCTACTTTATTAAAGGCACCGATGAACTGGCAGCCCAGACAAAATTGGACGCCACAGTCTTCGCTACTCGCATTGCGCCGGCCCTGAATATTACGGTCCGCTTTGTAGGCGAAGAACCCACCGATAAAACCACCATGGCCTACAATAATGCCATGCGGGAAGTCTTTGCTGCAAACGGTATCGAACTGAAGGAAATCCCCCGGGAACAGAAAGGAAACCAGATCGTCTCTGCTTCCACCGTCCGTAAAGCCCTGGCGGAAGATGATTGGGAGACCGTATACCGCATGGTTCCGAAGACCACTCTCATTTACTTGAAAAGCCCCGCCGGCCAGGAAGTCATCCGCAAGATTAAGATGACCGAAGCATTCAAGAAAATGGAAGCCGAAGAAAAGGCGAAAGAAGCCGCCGCTGCAGCGGAAGCGATGAAGAAGAAATAACGTGAGACAGCAAAAAACCGCCGATCTTTGGTCGGCGGTTTTTTGCTGTCTCTTAATGGGCGGCTCAGTCGAGTGAAAGGTTCAGAAGATTCAAAGGATTCACCGAACGCCGTGGCCCTTGTTCGGTCGAAAGGTTCAAGGCTCTTTATCAGGAACCCACCCAACGAGCATAGCGATGTTTAGCAGAATTTTTTTAACCCTCTTCATATCTTTTCATATCCACAGCCCGGAGCCGAAGACTTTTTATCACTTCAGACCCAGTTCCTCCTTGTGGGCGGTCATGCCATCAATGCAGGCCTGCATCACCGTAGCTGCATCGAGACCCAGCATTTCAAATCCCTTCTTGATGACGTCCCGGTTGCAGCCGGCGGCGAAGCGCATATCTTTAAATTTCTTTTTCAGGCCCTTTACTTCCATGCCCGTAATGCCTTCCGGACGCATGAGGGCATAGGCCATGACCACCCCCGTCAGTTCATCCACAGTGAACAGGCTCTTTTCGATATCCGTGGTAGGTTCCACGTCGTTATCGCAGATACCCCAGCCGTGGGAGATGATGGTATTGATATCTTCTTCATCTACCCCTTCGGGCTCCAGAAATTCTCGGACATGGTGGCAGTGCTCGTTCGGATACTTTTCATAGTCCACATCGTGGAGATAGCCGATGGCTTCCCAGTGGTCCTTGTCCTGGTGGAAATAGTCTGCCATGGCGCCCATAGCAGCACTTACGGCCAGGGCGTGAGTGAAAAGATGGTCTTCCGTCGTGTATTTCGGAAGGATTTCCTTAGCTTTAGCAAGTGTTAACTGACTCATAATGACCTCCTTGTGATTACATGCTATATGTATTATAACCCAAAGAAGGAAGAGAGGGTTGACGAGATTGAGGTCGAAACCGAGATTGAGGAAACATCGGCTCTGCCGCTATCAGGAAAGTGGCCGGGGAAAATGGTCTGCGGCGCAAGGGGGATCGCACAAATTGAGAGGCAACGCCTTATACACCTTGACCGCGGCTGCGCCTCCAGATGGTTTCCGGAAGATTCTGCACTCCAAACGTGCCAATGACACTGTACGAGGCTCTCTTCCCGGAAGAGAGCTGACAATGGCTGAGAAATAGGGATGGGTACTGGTGGATCTCGGCCCGCTAAGCATGTTCTCATCTATCTTTATCGTCTAACAGTTATATAACTAATTCTATAAAATATCCGTATTATCCACTGTAAACCTATCAGAATCCCTCTGTCTGCTTAGCAGACATCATTCCGGCCGGGCCACAAAAGGAAGGTGCTTTAATGTGCAGAAAAAGCACCAACTTGGGCCCGGCTCAGCAGTCCTATGCAGGACTGCTGCCTTTGAAAAAGGGAGACTACCAGATAGCGGCCAGCGCCGCAAGACGATAGCCTGCGGTGTATCCAACAGATAACCTCTATCGCATGGCACCGTTATTGCCACTCCTGACTCTCGGCTTTCCTGCCGTTTGTACGTACATCTGCCTATTTCTCCCTCCTTTGCGAGATTTTGACGGAATTTTGAAATATTCTCCTGATTTTCGTGATACAATAAAAAATAAGGGATAGTAGGGCTGCGCAGGCCCTATACAGCAATACCGTCTTACAGCCAGCCATAATCCCTCTCATTGACATTTGCCCCACATGGCAGAAAGGAGCCTCCCATGACAGACATAGAAAAACTGGCAGACATGATCCGGAACCACCATCGCATCGTTTTCTTTGGTGGTGCCGGCGTATCCACGGAGTCCGATATCCCCGATTTCCGCGGTGCTAACGGTCTTTATCGGCAGAAGACGGATCTGCCCTGGACGCCGGAGGAGATGCTGTCCCACCATTTCTTTGAGGAGCATCCGGTGGAATTTTTTACAAACTATGCATCCTTCACGGAAGCCATGCTGAATGCAAGTCCGAACCGGGCCCACTATGTGCTGGCGGATTGGGAGAGGAAAGGAAAGCTTTCTGCCGTGGTGACCCAGAATATCGATGGCCTTCACCAGCGGGCGGGGAGCCGGAATGTACTGGAGCTTCACGGTTCTGTCCTTCGGAATTACTGTATCGGCTGTGGGAAATCGTTCACCGTGGATAAATTTCTATCCCTCTGCCATCCGGTGCCTCATTGCCCCGTTTGCGGAGGTATTATCAAGCCGGACGTGGTGCTCTACGAAGAACCGCTGGACATGGATACCATGCAGGATGCCATGGAGGCCATCCAGGAGGCGGATATGCTTATCATCGGCGGTACGAGCCTTGTGGTGTACCCGGCAGCGGGATTTATCGACTATTTCACCGGCGACAGTCTCGTCATGATCAATCGGGATGAAACGGCCAAGGATTCGTCCTGTGACCTGGTCTTCCACGACAGTATCGGCAAAGTACTGGACGAGGCGGCGAAGATGGCGGATGCTGAGTGAGACAGTGGGATAGTGTGACGGAAGCGTTGGAAGGCGGCTGAGGGGTAACGGCTGATGGTGAAGTGGCTCAGGGGAACTGGCTTCGCTCAAGGGTAAGGTGGCGGCGTACAAACAGGTAAGCGCCGCCTTGCGATACTGGAATGCGGCTTCGCTGCTGGATAAAATATTCATGCCGCTTTAATTTTGTCGCGGCACACCTTTCTTTCGCCCGCAGGGCGTTCCCCTTGAGCTACCTTAGTCCTCTTAGCCACTATGCCTATAAACATTTGCGGGCTATTGAGATTCCAATTTTCAATCCATCCCCTTGCAAAATCCATCCACTGTGGCTATAATAATCTACATAAGTAAATAAACGGCAAGAGAGCCTTCGTAGAAAACGGAGGCTCTCTCTTTTTTTGGAGGTGTTACCGATGCATTCCGTGTATCGCGGAAAGGGGTAAGGAATCGTACTTACCGGTATTTCAGGAAAGGGCCCAGGAAACCTTTTCCCTTTGACAAGTTCATAAAAAATGGTGATGGTGCTGCTTTGCGGAATACTGTGTTCCCGGCGGCTTTTTTATTTGCAGATAAGGATGGTTGCTATGAAGAAATACATACCTGCCCCCTTCCTTGGGGCCTGTTTCCTGCCGACCCTTGCCCTGGCGGCGGATGGAGAAAGTAAACTGAATGGGGCGGACATGGCCTACATGGCCATCGCCACGCTGCTGGTGCTTATCATGACCCCGGCCCTGGCCTTTTTCTACGGCGGCCTGGTACGCCGGAAAAACACGATCAATACCATTATGATGTCCATGGTGTGCCTGGCTATTTTCACGGTACAGTGGTTCGTCTATGGCTATTCCCTTTCCTTCGGACCCGATGTGGGCGGCGTTATCGGGAACCTGGACTGGGCCTTCTTCCACCATGTAGGCATGGCGGCAAACCCGGAATATTCGGAAACCATTCCCCATATCCTCTTCGCCATGTTCCAGATGGCCTTTGCCATCCTGACCCCCGCCATCGTGAGCGGCGGCATCGTGGAACGGACCCGTTTCCCTGCGTACTGCCTCTTCATCCTCCTCTGGGGGACCCTGGTCTATGACCCCATGTGCCACATGGTCTGGGGTGTAGGGGGATTCATCCGGGACATGGGAGCCCTGGACTACGCCGGCGGCACGGTCATTCATGTGACCTCCGGTTTCTCCGCTCTCACGGCTGCGATTCTCATCGGCAAGAGAAAGGGATACGGTTTCCTGTCCCTTCGTCCCCATAACATTCCCTATGTCTGCCTGGGCGGCAGTTTCCTCTGGCTCGGATGGTTCGGATTCAACTCCGGTGCCGGCCTCATGTCCAACGACGTCATGACACAGGCCCTGGCCAATACGGGCATCGCCTCCTGCACCGCCGGTCTTGTGTGGATTATCATTGAACAGATTGTTCATAGGAAAATGACTGCCCTGGGCCTCATGACCGGTATCCTTACCGGTCTCGTAGGCATCACTCCGGGGGCGGGCTTCGTAGATGCCTCCGCCGCCTTCATCATCGGCCTCACTACACCCTGCCTCTGCTACTTCTTTGTTTCCGAAGTGAAAACGAAATTCGGCTATGACGACTCCCTGGACGCCTTCGGCTGCCACGGCATGGGCGGCGTATGGGGCGCCCTCATGACCGGCGTCTTCTGCACGAAGACCATTAACGATGCCGGCGCCGACGGCCTCCTCTATGGAAACCCGGCCCAGATGATTCCCCAGATTACCGGCATTATCATCGGCATCATTGTGGCCGTAGTGATGACCACTATCATCATCAAAGTACTGGGATGCTTCATGCAGGTTCGTGCCAGCGCTTCCGAAGAAGCCCAGGGCCTGGACCTCATCGATCATGGTGAAAGAGCGTATAATAAACTGTAAGAGGTGAACAGGATGGAAACAGAAAAGAAAATCTACAAAGTGGACGCGGTCATTCGGCCGGAGAAACTGGAAGAGCTGAAAGACAAGCTCTATGAAATCGGCGTCACCGGCATTACGGTGACCGAAGTCTACGGCTGCGGCCTCACCCATGGACAGGAAGAAATCTACAGGGGCAACGTGCTCTCCGTGAACCTCCTGCCGAAAATCAAAATAGAAATCGTCATTTATGAGACTCCCCTGGAAAAACTGATCCAGACAATTCGGGACACCTGCAACACCGGCCATGTGGGAGATGGAAAAATCTTCGTCTCTGAGCTGGTGACCGCCGTGAAAATTCGTACCGGCGAAAAAGGCGGTGCTGCTATTATCGATGATAAAGCGTGAATGAAGGAATACTGTGGACTTATCGCAAAAAGCTGGGCTTAATTGAGAATCTGTCCCGTTGGGCCTCTCCACCTTAACCTGGTTAGCAAAATGTCTGGCTACATGGGCGATGAGTTTGAAAGCTTCTGTTTTGAGCCTTGCATTTAATTTGCAGATATCATCTTTCAGCCGCTTTAAACGCATTTCTTTTATCGTTTCCATATTGACAGGTTCCACATACTCCATCTATAATAATAAATAAGCATTGCAGGTCTGTGGCTGAAAGTCGATGGTAGTCGCAGCCAAAGCGATCCACGTAACGCAGGAAAAATTCCTGCTGAGCATGGTGCGGTTTAGATGTAAGTCCTGCCGGGAAAACCGAGAGGGTCAGTAGTGAGAGGAAGATACCGGGTAGCGAACGCTCCAGCAGGCGAGTGTGGGGTCAAAAGCCAGGTCAGCTGTGAATGCTTATATTTATATTTTCGAGTGATGATCAAAAGAAGTACTGGAAGTCATCCTGCAGAGAGGACATGGATGGTGGGAATGTCTGGAGCGATCTTTCAGGAAATGCCTTTGGGAGCTGAAAAGGGGAAATTGAAGTATCCTTTTCCGCAGGGCTGCGATACAGCCGAATGTGCGGCATTTGCCGACAGAGTGGAATAACGGGCCACCGTCTCTGTGAGGCGGTGGCTTTTTGAATGAAGAAAGAAGATGATGGGATTGTGTCACTGTAGAAATAATGCCTTGTCTGTCTTTCTGAAATGGAAGCATTGATCTGACTCGTGATGGAGGAATTTAAATGGAAGAAATTAAAGTCTATAACACACTGACCAAGGAAAAAGAGGTTTTTAAACCGATTACCCCGGGGGAAGCGAAGATCTACGTCTGCGGCGTCACCCCATACAACCATCCCCATATCGGCAATGCCCGGCCGGCAGTGACCTGGGACGTGATTCGCCGGTACCTGGAATACATCGGTTATAAAGTGACCTTTGTCCAGAACTTTACCGATGTGGATGATAAGATCATCAACAAAGCCAATGCGGAAGGGACCGATTGGAAGACCATTTCCGACCGCTACATCGATGCCTATTTCCAGGTCATGGATGCCCTCCATGTGCGCCGGGCCGATGTGTACCCCAGGGTTTCTGAACACATGGATGATATCATCCACATGGTGGAGACCCTGATCAAAAAGGGCCATGCCTATGTTCTTGGCGGTGACGTGTACTATGATATTTCCACGTTCAAGGACTATGGAAAACTTTCGGGCCGCAAGATTGAGGACATGCTGGCAGGCGCCCGGATTGAAGTGAATGACGAAAAGAGAAATCCCGGAGACTTTGCCCTTTGGAAAGCGGCTAAACCGGGAGAACCGTTCTGGGAAAGTCCCTGGGGCAAAGGCCGTCCGGGTTGGCACATCGAATGCTCTGCCATGTCCATCCATTACCTGGGGAAGACCTTTGATTTCCACGGCGGCGGTTCTGACCTGATTTTCCCGCATCATGAAAATGAGATTGCCCAGTCTGAGGGATGCACGGGCTGCCATTTCGTGGATTACTGGCTGCATAATGGTTTCATTACCATCAATTCTGAAAAGATGAGCAAGTCCCTGAACAATTTCTTCCTGGTGAAGGATGTGCTGGAAAAGTATTCCGGCGATGCGCTCCGGTACTTCCTCCTGTCCACCCATTACAGAAGCCCCCTGGACTTCTCCGATGACCGCCTGGAAGAAGCAGAAAAGAATATGGATAAGCTGAAAGACGTCATTGCCCGGGTGAAAGAGCTTTCCGGCAAAGAGGGAACCGAAAAGACAGATGCCTCCAAGGCTCTTGAAAAGGCTGCAGAAACGGACATGAAGGTCTTCCATGATGCCATGGACGATGATTTCAATACAGGTCTTGCTACCGGTGCCATGTTTGACCTGGCAAAGGCCATTAACGTGTACTACAACGAAGTACATGGCGGCACCTCCTTCGACAGGGAAGCCCTGGATAAGGCAGGAAAGGCATTCAAGACCATCCTGGATATCCTCGGTATTCTGGAAAAGGAATGGAAGAAGAAAGAAGCCTATGACGACAAGGACTACAATGACCTCATGAACGTCATCCTTTCTGTCCGCCAGTCCGCCAGAAAGGCAAAGCAGTACCAGCTGGCCGATGAAATCCGGGATAAGCTGGGTGAAATCGGTATTGTGATTGAAGATACTCCTACAGGAGCAAGGTGGAAAAAGCGTGGAGTTTAAAAGAGTCCTGTTCCTGAAAAAACAGATGGCCCACAAAATCGGTAAAGCATCTCCTGTTCTCGGTGAGCAGGAGGTCTTTTCCATGGATGCCCTGACCCTGGCGTACATGGGCGATGTGTGCTGGTCGTTCTTTATCAGGAAATCACTGATTGATACGGGCATATATAATGTACAGATCCTGAACAGCCTGGCATCGGAAATCGTCTCTGCCCGTTGGCAGAGCCGGATCCTTTTCGAAATCAGGGAACTCCTGAATGACAGGGAACTGAAGGTGTGCAAAAGGGCCAGAAATACGAGCTCCCATGTGCCGAAAAGTGCTACGGTAGAGGAGTACCGGGAGTCTACGGCCTTCGAGGCGCTCCTTGGATACCTCCAGCTTTCGGGACAGACGGAGCGTCTTGATTTCCTCATGCAGAGAAGCCTGAAGTATGTGGCAGGAGAAATGGGCCATGAAAATGGATAAAAGAAAAATGGTTTCCAAAAACAATCGAAGGTCCGGACCTGAAGGCCTGAGGAAAGGCCGCAAGCCTGGCAGGGGAGACAGAAAACAGGGAATCCGGGGAGAGTCTTCGGATTCCCTCCTCATCTGCGGACGAAACAGTGTGACCGAATTCCTCCGTACCCGGAGTGTGCGTAAAGTATTCGTGAAGGATGGAAAGAAGGATGAACGGCTCCTTTCTATCCTGAACCTGGCTGAGAATACTGGGGCGGCGGTGGAAGAGGTGACCGAAGAACGGCTGGATGACCTGTCACGGGGCGTGGTGCACCAGGGAGTGGCGGCACTCCTGAAGCCCTATGAATATGCGGACCTGGACAAAGTGCTGGCGGAATGGGAAGGGAAGTCTCCTATCCTCATTCTTCTGGATGGACTGGAGGACGTGAGAAACCTGGGGGCCATCGTGCGGACAGCGGAATGTGCCGGTGCGGCGGCGGTACTCCTTCCCAAACATAAGAGCCCCCCTGTTACGGCGGCGGCCATGAAAACAGCAGCTGGTGCCTTTGCCTACCTTCCGGTATGCCAGACCGGAAATATCCGGCAGACCCTGGAATCTTTAAAGGACAAAGGATTCTGGGTGGTAGGGGCAGATATGGATGGAGAAGACCTGTACTACGAGGCGAACCTGAAGGGGCCCCTTGTTATCGTTATGGGAGCAGAGGGGAAGGGCGTGAGTCCACTGACCCGGAAGCTCTGCGATTTCTGTGTCCGCATTCCTATGAAGGGAAAGGTGTCCTCCCTGAACGTATCCGTGGCAGCAGCCCTCCTGATTTACGAAGCAGCAAAGCAGAGGAGCCAGTCATGAAAGATCTCTATCTGGTGGATGGATACAACGTCATCTTCTGGCGGCCGGAACTCTTTGACCGGGAAGACCTGGAATCGAGCCGTAAAAAGCTGGTGGACCTCATGCAGGACTATGGCGCCCACAACGATATCGAAGTGATCATCGTCTTTGATGGCCAGGGACAGTCCACAAAGGCGAAGGTAGAGAAACTGGCCGATTCCTTTACTCTCGTTTATACGCCCAGCCGTATGACCGCCGACAGCTACATCGAAAAAGAATCGTACCTCCGGCGGGATGAATACCGCCACATTTTCGTGGTTACCTCCGACGGGCCGGAACAGAGCCAGGTCATGGGAAACGGCGCCTACCGGGTGGCAGTGGATGACCTGGTAAAGGCGGTAAAAGATGATAAGGCGGTGCAGGCCACCTTCATCACCCATAATAACCGGAAAAACCTGCGCAGCGAGATTGGAAGAGCCATTCCCCAATCGGTGCAGGAAAAACTGGATCAGATGAGAAAAAAGTAGGGGAAATCAAGAATGAGGGATGAGGAATAGTGGTGCGGCGCACAAACAAAAATAATGTGGCGCCGCATTTTTTTATTTATGCAACAGTTCCGTTTGGCGGGGCTCGTGTGGCTATGGATGCGTGTGAACGGGCGGGGCTTCTAGCTGCTAGCTACTAGCGGCCAGGAAAGATGGCCAGCCTGCGGCGCTTCAATCATTTTCCATCAGCTAACCCCACCCCGTTGGGGATTCCCTGCCCGACTTCGCTGGGAAAGGGTTCACTGGATTTTCGCTCGCCGATGCTTACTACGAATCCAGTTCGCTTACATCCCCAAGGAAGGGGCCTCGGCTAGAGGCTATTGTTCGGTTTAGGTTCAGAGTCAGAGTCTTTTTTGTATCTCATCCGACCCTTCCTCTGTCAAGCATTTTTGAAAATGTCCCGAGAATTGTCATTTAATAGCCCCGCA
>ERZ791746.1525-NODE-1525-length-15431-cov-4.880138_pt1 | contig 15431 bp, 14 predicted proteins | sample MGYA00510038_ERZ791746 | MGnify/ENA primary metagenome ERZ791746 (study PRJEB30046, sample SAMN00792018) | human gut metagenome | study: EMG produced TPA metagenomics assembly of the A metagenome-wide association study of gut microbiota in type 2...
TGGATTCCTCCAGACTGCGGGTCTCCTTGTAGGGGATGCCGTTGGCCTCCAGCACATCGTTGATGATATAATCCGGCACCCGCAGCTCCTCCGGGCTGATCAGCACAAAGCGTACATTCTTGCAGCGTGCCATGGTTTTGAGCAGGGAGTGAACAGTGCGGCCAAACTTCAAATCACCGCACAGACCAATGGTCAGATCATCCAGCCGGCCCATGCGGCGGCGGATGGTCATCAGGTCGGTCAGGGTCTGGGTTGGGTGCTGGTGGCCGCCGTCACCGGCATTGATCACCGGAATGCGGGAGTAGCGGGAGGCACGCAGCGGTGCGCCCTCCTTGGGGTGGCGCATGGCGGCAATGTCTGCATAGCAGGACACTACCCGGATGGTGTCGGCCACGCTTTCGCCCTTGGTGGCGCTGGAAACGTTCTCGCTGGGAAAGCCCAGCACATGGCCGCCCAAGTTCAGCATGGCTGCCTCAAAGGACAGGCGGGTGCGGGTGGAGGGCTCATAGAACAGGGTTGCCAGCTTTTTGTGGGCGGCTACCTCCTGATAGGCGGCGGGGTCGGCGCAGATGCGGTCGGCCAGATCAAGCAGCTGGGTGATCTCCTGCTGGGTAAGATCCAAAGGATCGATCAGATGACGCATGGACAGTATACCTCCGTTTAAAGCAGTTTGCGTAAAATGGAAAAATCAAAAAAGTTCGTGTAGTAGCTCAGCGAACGCATCACCGGCCTGCACAAACGATTGAAACACACTTCGTCCAGCAACAGCATGGCTTCGCCCGGGGCAAGGCGCATGGCTGCGCGGATGGAATCGTCGCCGCAGCTGGCCTTCAGGTGTGCCACGTTGGAAGAGATCTGCTGGTGGCACTCCTGCTCCAAAATCTCAAAGATGTCGCCGGTCAGGTCGATGCGGGTGTAGTCCCGGCTGCCGAACAGGCTGCGGGGCAGGTAGTCGATGGAGTAGATCACGGGGGTAGTGTCGGCAAGAATGCGCTTTTTGATGCAGATCACCTCTTCGCCAACCTCCAGCGCCAGTGCATGGGCCATCTCCTCGCCTGCACGAAGAAGCATCACCTGAATGCCGTCTGCATGGGGGTAGCTGCCAAAGCTGCGGATCAGCGGGTAGTACTCCAGCTTCTGGTCCAAGCGGCTGCGCAGCCCCAGCACAGCGCGGTTCACCACCGTGCCAATGCCGCGCACCCGTTCCACATAACCGGCGCGCTCCATCTCGCTCAGCGCGTCACGGATCACGGTGCGGCTCACCCCCAGCTCAGTGGCAAGATCTACCTCGGCGGGCAGACGGTCGGCTTGGGCATAGCGCCCGTTGGTCAGCTCATCCAGCAGGCTTGCAACAACGCGGTCGCTGATCACAGCGCCGCCCAAGCGGCTGGACGATGCCAGTGCGGGATCTTTCATGGATGGTTCCTCCGTTTCCGGGCGGCAGGCCGCCCCGAACTTCATACAAACGGGCTGTGCAGGTTCCTCCGCAGCCCCTTCTCTACTATTATAGCATAATTTGACATTTAGAAAAGCGGCATTTATACTGGAATCTGCTGAAAAGTACGATTTTATTTTGGAGGGCATAGCACAGATGGACTATTTTCTGCAAAAAGTATGCGGCCAGCCTGCCCGGCAGGCCATCATCCTGCGGCGCTGCACCCCTGCCGAGGCCCCGGCGGTGTTCGCACTGCAAAACGAAGTGCGTGCCGCCATGCCGCACCCGGAGCAGTTTGTGCCGGACACGCTGGAAAACATTACCGGATACCTGCGCACCGGGGTGTGCATCGGTGCGTGGCAGCAGGGGCGGCTTGGCGCGTACCTCATCCTGCGCCTGTGCGGGCAAAGCGATGAAAATTACGCTGCCTTTCTGGGTGTACCGCAAGGCCAGCGGCAGCACTGGGCCAACGCAGACAGCGCAGTGGTGCACCCGGACTGGCGGGGCAATGGCCTGCAGCGCGCCATGCTGCAGGCAGCACTGCCGCTGCTGCCGCCGCAGATCACCCATCTGGGTGCCACCGTCAGCCCGGACAACGCCTACAGTCTGCGCAATGCACAGGCTTCCGGCTTTGTTATCCGCTGCCGCCGGGAGATGTACGGCGGCTACGACCGCTATCTGCTGGAAAAGCAGCTGTAACTCCCGGTAGTTTTTATGTACAACCTTTTTGAAATGTGTTATACTATACGGTATGAATAACAGCGAAGGAAACAGGTGAAACCATGGCAGCATCTCTCGGGCAGGAATTCTGCACCCTGCGTGATACTTACATTGAAAAGCAATTCGGCCGCCTGAACGATATGCAGCGGCAGGCTGTGTTTACCACGGATGGTCCGCTGCTCATCCTTGCCGGTGCCGGCAGCGGTAAGACCACCGTGCTGGTCAACCGCATCGCCAACCTGATCCGGTTCGGCTCGGCGCATGGCTCCAAGGAGACGCCCCGCCCGGTGACCGAGGAGGACGTTAAGGCCCTGCGCACCGCCATCATGACCGGCACAGACGCCCCCGGCTGGCTGGACGGGATGCTGCGCCGCAACGCGGTGCGCAGCTGGAACGTGATGGCCATTACCTTTACCAACAAGGCGGCAGGAGAGCTGAAGGAGCGTTTGCGCCGGATGCTGGGCGGCGAGGAAGGCGACGAGGTGTTCGCCTCCACCTTCCACTCGGCCTGTGTGCGCATCCTGCGCCGCTGGGCCGAGGAGATCGGCTACCCCCGCAGCTTTACCATTTACGATACCGATGATGCCCAGCGTGTGATGAAAACCGTATATAAGGAGCTGAGCATCGACGATAAATTTCTTCCCGTCAAGGCTGCCATCAACCAGATGAGCCGCTGGAAGGATCAGCTCGTCAGCCCGGAACAGGCCCTTGCAGACCATGCCAGAGATGTGAAGAGCACCCAGACCGCCCGTATCTACGCAGCCTACGAGAAAAAGCTGCGGGAGGCCGGTGCGTTCGACTTTGATGACCTCATCTATCAGACGGTGCAGCTGCTGGCCGACCACCCGGATGTGCGGGAGTTCTACCAGAACAAGTACCGTTACTTGCTGGTGGACGAGTATCAGGATACCAGCGTGGCGCAGTTCCGTCTGGTCAGCCTGCTCACCGGGCCGGAGCGCAACATCTGCGTTGTGGGCGATGACGACCAGAGCATCTACCGCTTCCGCGGCGCTACCATTGAAAATATCCTCAATTTTGAAAAGCTCTATCCCGGCACCAAGACCATTCGTCTGGAGCAGAACTACCGCTCCACCTCTAATATCCTCAACGCAGCCAACTGCGTTATCCAGCACAATACCGAGCGCAAGGGCAAGACCCTGTGGACGGATAACGGCGAGGGTGATAAGGTGCAGGTGTATACCGCTGAAAACGAGCAGGACGAGGCAAGCCATATCGCAGACGTCATCGGCCAGCATCTGAAGGCGGGCGGGCATCTGGCAGACCATGCCATCCTCTACCGCATGAATGCGCAGTCTGCCCCCATCGAAAGCTACTTCACCCGTGCGGGCATCCCGCATAAGATCGTGGGCGGGCAGCGCTTCAACGACCGTAAAGAGGTCAAGGACATCCACTCCTATATGTCCATCGTGGCCAATCCCCGGGACGATGTGCGCCTGCGCCGCATCATCAACGAGCCTGCCCGCAAGATCGGTGCCACCACCGTGGATGTTATTGCAGACCTTGCCGGGCAGCAGGGAGTCAGTATGCTGGATATCATCAGCCATGCAGACCAGTACGCCAAGCTCTCCCGCGCGGTCATGCCGCTGCTCAAGTTCTGGCAGATCTACCAGCGCCTGCAGGATTCTCTTGCAACCCGCACGCTGGACGAATTTGCCTCCGATGTCATTGAACTGACCGGCTACAAAGCCATGCTGGAAGCAGATGCCGCCAAGGGGCACGAGGATGCCGCCGACCGACTGCAGAACTTAGGCCAGCTGGTAAACAACGTCAAAAACTACTGCGACCAGCACGGCGAGGAAGCCACGCTGGAAGGCTATCTGGAGGATATCGCCCTCATCAGCGATATCGACAGCTACAACGAAAGCAGCGATCAGGTGGTGCTGATGACCATTCACTCTGCCAAGGGTCTGGAGTTTCCCTATGTGTTCCTCATCGGCATGGAAGAGGGCGTTTTCCCCAGCGAGATGAGCAAGTACTCCGAGGCAGATCTGGAAGAGGAACGCCGCCTTGCCTACGTTGGCATCACCCGCGCCAAAAAGGAGCTGTACATCTCCAACAGCGTCACCCGGATGCTGTACGGTCGCACCCAGCGCAACGAGCCCAGCCGCTTTCTGCGGGAGATCGAGCCGGAATATATCGAGGAGACCCGCAGCCCTGCGCTGGAACAGCGTTCCCGCATGGGTGGCTGGGGCTCCGCCTACAGTGATACCGTGCCCGGCGGGGCATCCGGTTACTCCGGCCCCTCCGGTTACAGCCGTAGCAGCTACGGCGGCGGTTACGGTTCGGGCTACAGCTCAGGCAGCCGCAGCGGCTACCTGAACCGGGAATATAACGCCGGTGAAAGCCGTGGTTTTGGCGCGTCCTACGGCGGAAGAAACACTGCTTCCTCCGGTTTCGGCAGCCACTATGGCACTAGCTCCACCCAGCCGGCCACCAGAAGCAGCAGCTTCGGTTCTGCATATTCCGGCGGAAATGCGACGAAAAATGCTGCAAAGCAAACATACTTTACGGCAAATCCTACCGCAAAACCGGCGGCTTCCGCCTCTAAACACTACGAGCCGGGCGATATCGTGGAACACAAGGTGTTCGGCCGCGGCACGGTGCTGCAGGTAAAGCCCGCTGCCGGGGATCAGATCGTGGAGATCAACTTTGAAAAAGTGGGCATCAAGAAAACGATGGCCAATTTTGCGCCCTTGACCAAGATTACGGAGGAAGAATGACCCTATGATGACTGTTCGTTTGATCGCCCACACCCCGGAGCCGGAAAAAGTTGTGGCGGCTGCCGCAAAGCTCTGCTATTCCGATGCCCACATCACCGACCTGCTGGACGGACTGGATGCGGAAAAAACTGCAAAATTCCTGACCATGCTCAGCGACCTTGGCCATGCCAGCCCCATCGAGCACGCCAGCTTTACCTTTGGCATCGAGGGGGTCAGCCGCACATTGCTTGCGCAGATCACCCGGCACCGCATCGCGTCCTTCAGCGTGCAGAGCCAGCGCTATGTCCGGCTGGATGACTTCCGCTTTGTGACACCCCCGGAGATCGAGGCTGTCCCGGAAGCAAAGGCTGCCTTCCTTGCCAGCATGGAAGAGGATGCTCAGCGCTACCTCGATCTTGCCCACAAGCTGGAGGAGGGGCACACCGCCCGTCTGATGGCGGAGGGAATGCCGGAAAAGCAGGCCCGCGCCAAGGCTTCCAAGCAGGCCAACGAGGACGCCCGCTTTGTGCTGCCCAACGCCTGCGAGACCAAGATGGTGGTCACCATGAACGCCCGCAGCCTGATGAATTTCTTCCAGCTGCGCTGCTGCAACCGCGCTCAGTGGGAGATTCGGGAGCTGGCTGAAAAAATGTTTGCGCTGGTGTACCCGGTTGCACCCCATATCTTTGCCAAGGCCGGCCCTGCCTGCCTGTGCGGTCCCTGCCCGGAGGGCAAGATGTGCTGCGGAAAAGCCGCTGAAGTACGCGAAAAATATGCTTCCATCAAAGAAGGTGCCGCTGTATGAGCAAGGGCAAACTGATCGTACTGGAAGGGCTGGACGGCAGCGGCAAAGCCACGCAGGCAAAGCTCCTTGCAGAGCATCTTGCCGCGCAGGGCGTGCCGGTGAAAAAAATCACCTTCCCGGACTATGCCAGCGATTCCAGCGCACTGGTCAAGATGTATCTGGCCGGGCAGTTCGGCAACCACCCGGACGATGTAAATGCCTACGCGGCCTCCAGCTTTTACGCGGTAGACCGCTATGCCAGCTATAAAACCGGCTGGGGCAGCTTTTATGAGCAGGGCGGCGTGATCATTGCCGACCGGTACACCACCTCCAATGCGGTGCACCAGTGCTCTAAGCTGCCGCAGGAGCAGTGGGAGGAATATCTGTGCTGGCTGTTTGATTACGAGTTCCGGCTGCTGGGTCTGCCCGCACCGGACAGGGTCATCTATTTGCAGGTAGACCCGGCGGTCAGCCAGCGGCTGATGACCCAGCGTTACCACGGCGACGAGAGCAAAAAGGACGTGCACGAAAAAGATACAGCCTATCTGGCGCGCAGCCGCGCCGCCGCCGAATTCTGTGCCCGGCATCTTGGCTGGGACACCGTGCACTGCACCAGCGGGGACGCAATGCGCAGCATTGAAGAGATCCGGCAAGAGGTGCAGCAGCTTGCCCGGAAAACACTGGACTGAACAATAAAATACGATAAGAGGGGGCATCCTGAACGATGTATCGTCTGATGCAGCCGTCCGATGAGGCGGCAGTGCTGGCTTTGTGGCAGAGCCAGCATCATGATACCGAAGATTTTGCAAAAATGGTGCTGGAACGCTTTGCCGGTGCGCAGAATGTTTATGTGGCCGATGAAAACGACGCCATCGTGGCGGCTGCGCTGGCTGTGCCGGTCACGTTGCAGGGGCGTGCGGGTAACTACCTGTGCCTGTGCGGCGAGGGCAGTCTGCTTTTGGCAGGTCTGCTGGATACCCTGTGTGCCCAGCAAAAGCTGCGTGGCGCAGGGTTCACCGTGACAGTCCCGGCAGATGCGGCACAGGCCGCTCTGCTGCAGGATAAGGGTTTTTCACAGGCCTTTGCTTTGCGCTGCCTGCCCCGTGAGGTGAGCCGCAACCTGTGGAGTCAGGCGGAATTTGACACGGTAACAGCTAAAAAGCTGTGTGAGCTGCGGGAGCAATTCTGGAAGGATACCGTGCAGCTCAGCCCGGAGCGTATGGCCGTGGTGCTGCAGGAGCTGTACGCCCGGGGCGCAACCATTGTGTCCAACGAGCATGGCTATGGCATCTACTTCCGCAAGGAGGATACCCTTTATTTTGTGGAGATGATGGCCGACAGCGACCGCGCTGCCGAGATCCTGATGGAAGCCGCCCGCGAGAAGGAAGTCATTGTGGAAAAGGCGGTCATCACGGTAGGTGCTGCCCAGCCGCTGTTTCTGGGCGAGGGCACCCGGCAGGAATACGGCATGATCCGCTTTGACGCAGAGCCTTTTGACGTGAGCGAAAGCTATCTGCGTCTGATGCTGGAAAACTGAAAAAAGGAAGGTGCGTATGGCACACAACGATACACACGCAGCCCGCAAAAAGGGCGGTGCAGGCAAAATTCTGCTGGTGGTGCTTTTGCTGCTCCTTCTGGCAGCGGGCGCAGCGGCACTGTTTGTCCGCAGCGAGATCCATGGCAGCAGTAAGCCCGGCACAGCGGTCACTGTAAGCATCAAGCAGGGCAGCGGCGTAGCCACAATTTCCAACAAGCTGAAGGAAGCGGGCGTCATCCGCTCTGCCTACCTGTTCCGCTGGTATGTGGGGGAAAAGGGCGCTGCAGCAAAGCTGCAGTACGGCGATTTTGAACTGACCACCGGCAGCTCCTACGATGCACTCATCGCCACTCTTTCCCAGTACGCCAAGGCCGAAACAGTGCGTGTGACCATCCCGGAAGGCACTACGGCGATCGCCATTGCCCAAAAGATGGAAGCCGCCGGTCTGTGCACCGCCGAGGACTTTCTGAAGGAAGCCAACGAGGGTAATTTCAGCGAATATACTTTCTGGCAGTATGTCCCGGAGGATAAGGACGTCCCGGACCGCTTTATGAAGTGTGAGGGCTATCTCTTCCCGGAAACATACGAGTTTTTGAAGGATGACACGGTACACAACTATGTGGCCACCTTCTACGCCCAGTTCGATGCGCAGGTTACCGAGGAAATGTATGCAGCGCTCAAAGAGCAGAAAATGACCCTGCCGGAGCTTGTTACCCTTGCCTCCTTTGTGCAGGAAGAAGCGGGCAACAGTCAGGATTCCAACGTGGCGCAGGTGTTCCGCAACCGTCTGGCGGAGGGCTCGCCCTACCCCCGGCTGCAGAGCAACACCTCCAGCCATATCCAGAGCGATGCCGACAATAACTATCTCTGGAACTGGGTCGCGCCCTACTACGGCGGATGGGATAATATCCCGGAAAATATCCTTGCAGCTTACGACACTTACAGCTGCACCGGCCTGCCCGCAGGCCCTATTTCGAACCCCGGCCTTGCCGCTATCAAAGCAGCACTGGAACCGCAGCCCGACGAGGATGCCAAAGATGCCTACTTCTTTGTGACCGACCTCAAGGGCAACTACTACTATGCCCACACGCTGGCGGAGCATAATGCCAACTGCAAAACTGCCGCAGCTGTGAACAAAAACCTGAAAAACTGAGGAAAGGCCGCTGCACAAAAAGGTGCAGCGGCCCCTTTCCGGTTAAAAACTGTGATACATAAAGAGAGGAACATACAAATGCTACAGATCCCGGAACTGCTTGCCCCGGCGGGCGATGCGGAACGTCTGCGTTATGCCATCAACTACGGTGCCGATGCCGTTTACTGCGGCCTGCCGGAGTTTGGTATGCGCTCTGCTCCGGCCAACTTCACCCCGGAGCAGCTGACGGAAAGTGTTATCTACGCCCATGCCCGTGGACGCAAAGTCTACCTGACCATGAACACCCTGCCCACCAACGAGGAGGCTGACCGCCTGCCGGAGGCCATCAAGGAAGCCGCCAAGGCCGGTGTGGATGCCTTTATCGTGGCAGACCTTGGTGTGCTGGACGCCTGCAAGACCTTTGCCCCGGACATTGATGTGCATCTTTCCACCCAGACCGGCATCACCAACTGGGCAGCCGCCCGCGCCGCCTACAAAATGGGCGCAAAGCGGGTGGTGCTGGCACGGGAGATGACCTTGCAGGATATCGCTATCCTGCGCGATAAGACCCCGCCGGAGCTTGAAATTGAAGCCTTTGTGCACGGTGCGATGTGCATGAGCGTGTCTGGCCGGTGCCTGTTGTCCAATTATATGGCCGGACGCGATGCCAACCGCGGCCAGTGCGCCCAGCCCTGCCGCTGGAAGTACTACCTGAGCGAGGAGACCCGCCCCGGCCAGCTGTATGAGATCGGCGAAAACGAAAACGGCAGCTACATCCTCAACGCCAACGATATGTGCACCGCGCCCTTTATCGACCTGATCTGCAAAGCGGGCGTGGACAGCCTGAAGATCGAAGGCCGCGCCAAGACCTTCTACTATGTTGCCAGCGTCACCGCCGCCTACCGCAAGGCACTGGACGCCTATCTGGCCGACCCGGCAAACGATAACTTTGAGCTGCCGCCGGAGGTGTACGAGGAACTCACCCGCACCAGCCACCGCCACTACTCTCCCGGCTTCTATTTTGGCCGCGAGCAAGCCAAACAGGCCACCGACAGCGCTACCTATATCCGCGAGTGGGAGTTTGTTGGCACGGTGGATAGCTGGGAAAACGGCATCGCCCACTGCCAGCAGCGCGGCAAATGGAGCCTTGGAGATACGCTGGAGGCACTGTGCCCGGACGGACGCAGCATTGTCCTTACCCCGGAATGGATCGAGAACGAGGCAGGGGAGCGGGTGGAGAGCACCCCGCACGCCATGGAAAAATACACCATGCCCACCCCGGAGCTGCCGCCCATGAGCCTGTTGCGCCGCAAAACGGTGTAACAGCGTGATAAAAAGGAAGAAAAACGCCGTGAAGTACAGTAACACTTCTGGCCGCTACGCCCTTCTGGACGAGCTGCGCGGGTTGGATCTGGTCAGTATGATGCTCTATCATGGCTGCTGGGATCTGGTCTATCTGTTCGGCATTCAGGCCGACTGGTATTATGGCTTGCCCGGGCATCTGTGGCAGCAGAGCATCTGCTGGGTGTTCATACTGCTGTCCGGCTTCTGTGTGCAGCTGGGGCATCATACCCTGCGCCGCGGTGCACAGGTGTTTGGGGCAGGGGCACTGGTCACGGCGGTCACGCTGCTTTTTATGCCGGAGGACAGAGTTATTTTCGGCGTGCTGACCTTGCTGGGCAGCGCCATGCTGCTGACCGGCCTTTTGGAAAAGCCGCTGCGGCGCATTCCCCCGGCGGCAGGGCTTGCCATCTCGGCAGTGCTGTTTGCCCTTACCCGCAATGTTTCGGCAGGCTATCTGGGGTTTGGCAGTCTGCGTCTCTGGCTGCCGCAGGTGCTGTATGCAAACTACGTTACAGCGTACTTTGGCTTTTATCCGTGGTGGTTCTATTCTACGAATTATTTTGCCCTTCTGCCGTGGCTGTTTTTGTTCTGGGTGGGGTACTTTCTCTACGGCGTTGTGGGGCGGCAGCGCATGGAACCCTTGCGCCGCTCGGTCTGCCCGCCGCTGGGCTGGTTTGGACGGCACTCGCTGTTGCTATATATGCTGCACCAACCGGTCATCTACGGGGTGCTGTTGGTGGTTTTCCGCGTATTGGGCGGCTGAAGCCCCCTTTGTGTGCTTTAAGAAAAGGCGGGATTGTTGCACCGTGCAAACATTGATCCAATGCCTTGACAAGCAGGGCAGGGCTGTGGTATCCTGTTGATGGTTAGAAAACGCTAACCATAAAAATGCGTCATGAAATATGGACGCATTTTTACAGAACATGAAGTTATTCTAAACTAACTACGCAGAGGAAGAGGTAGAGTTTTATGAGCAAAGTAGCAATCGTATTCTGGAGCGCCACCGGCAATACCGAGACCATGGCAAACTGCATCGCTGAGGGTGCAGGCGCCAACGGCACCATCGTGCCCTGCGCCGAGATGACCCCCGCAAAGCTGGCAGAGTTTGACGTGGTAGCCTTTGGCTGCCCGGCTATGGGTGCAGAGCAGCTGGAAGAAAGCGAGTTCGAGCCTATGTTCGCTGCACTGGAAGGCTCGTTGAACGGTAAAAAGATCGCACTGTTCGGCTCTTACGGCTGGGGCGACGGCCAGTGGATGCGCGACTGGGCACAGCGCGCACAGGACGATGGCGCACAGATGTTCAGCGAGGAAGGTCTCATTTGCAACGAAACGCCCGATGAGGACGTGCAAACTGCCTGCCGCAAGCTGGGTGCAGACCTGGCTGCTTGGTAAGCTTTGCCGGGCGGACTTCTCTTGACAAAAAAGGTTTGCTGCGCTAAACTATGAAAAGCCGGAAACGGCTTTTTTACAGAAATAAAAGTTAGAAAATACTAACTTTTCAAGCACGGCAACCCTTGTGCAGAACATTTGCGGCAGGGGAATGTGGGGCATATGCTGCTCTCACACTCCTGCCGCCTTGCTTTTTGTGGAAAGGCGGTGTGTATGGCAGTGGTTGCAGCAATTGGTGTTACGGTAGGACTTGCGTTTCTGCGCGGGGCAGCGCGTCGTGCTGCAATGCGGTCGGGCCGTAAAAAGCAATAAGATCAGGAGGAAATGTTCCCATGCATCAGGCCCCGAAGAATCTGGATAAAAAGCGCGCAGATGAAAAACTGCTCGTCAGCGAGATGATCGCGCTCTATTGCCGCAAACAGCACGGCACGCCCAGAGGCACATTGTGCCCGGAGTGTCAGCAGCTGCACGATTATGCCCTTGCGCGCATTGAAAAATGCCCGTTCATGGAGACCAAGACCTTCTGCTCGGCCTGCAAGGTGCATTGCTATAAACCGGAAATGCGGGAAAAGATCCGCGCCGTGATGCGCTGGGCCGGGCCGCGGATGCTGCCCGTGCACCCGGTGCTGTCCATCCGGCATGTGGCGGTCACCCTCAAGTCCAAACGCGAAGCCGGAAAAACGGCCTGACCCTGTATAAACCCTTTGCCCGCAGGGCAACCTATGGACAAAGAGGTGATAAACATGGAAAACATCGGCGTGACCTGTGATGTCTGCGCGTGCTGCCACAATGTGGACGGCTGCAAATGTGATCTGCCGCAGATCAAGGTGACGGAGCAGTGCAGCTGCACCACCCAGCAGGTGGAGACTCCGCACTACTGCCAGAGCTACGAGGAAAAGTAAGCCCGCATCAACGCAAAGCAGCCCCTGCCGAAAAGGTCTTTCCGGCAGGGGCTGCTGCTTTTACGATGTAAATGCTCAGCGCAGCGTCACGTTACAGGTGGCAAGGCTGCGGATCAGCGTACCTACGCTATCCTTCATCTGGATGCCGGCAAAGCCCAGCGCAAAGGCGGTCTGCACATTTTCAAGCTTGTCATCGATAAACACGCACTCACTGGCTTTCAGCTGGTATTTCTTCAGCAGAGCCTTGTAGATCTGCGGGTCGGGTTTATTGACCTGTACCTCGCAGGAGGCCACGCCGCCGTCAAACTGGGCCAGTACACCGCGCTCGGTCAGCAAGTCCAGCACGTCCTGCGGAATGTTGCTCAGGTAGTACACGCAATAGCCGTGGTTCTTCAGCCGCCGCACCAGCTCCAGCATCCGCAGGCGTGGGCGCAGAATATGCATCCAATCATCCAGCACGCCCTGCACCTCAAAGGCGCAGCCCTCGGCGCGGGCATGCTGCAGCATCCGCTGATTGCCGTCGTAGCGGGAAAGCTTGCCAGCGTCCAGCAGCTGCCATTCCTCGCTGCCAAAGGTCAAATCGTAGACCTTCTCCTCTGTTTCGGCGTTGCACAGCCGGTCCACTAAGTAGGCCTTGGGGTCAAAATCTACCAGCACGCCGCCGATATCAAAAATGATGCTTTTATACATAACTGCTGCCTCGCTTGCTTTGGATGTTTTTGTCAGATATTTTCCATAGTATACCACAACCGGGTAGGTGCTTTCCACCCCTTTGGCATAGAAAATGCCGCCATGGCGTATGCTGTGGCAGAAAGGGGAGAGTGCCGTGACGATCCGGGAACTGTGTGAAAAAGAGATCGTCCAGTTGGAGCAGGGGGTATGCCTTGGCCGTGCGGACGATCTGGAGCTGGATCCCGCAACGGCGCAGCTGCAAAGCCTGATCCTGCTGGGCAGGCCGCGTCTACTCGGACTGCTTGGCCGGGATGAGAGCCTGATCATTCCGTGGCAGGAGATCGAGACCATCGGCACGGACGCCATTCTGGTGCATACCGCCGTACCGGAAGCACCGGCTGCACCCCACGGTTTCTGGCAGCAGCTGCGGGCAAAGCTGGGTCTGTGAAAAATAGGGGAATATTTTGCAAAATCAAACACGAATTTTTGTAAAATCATGAATGGACATTTTCAGCAAAGTGACTATAATAAGCGCAGAAGGCTTGTGCAAATAGCACAGCCACTTTGGAAATAGGGTTCGGGACGTGGAAAGGGATATCGACTATGAAAACATCCAAACCGCTGTTGACCCTGCGTATGCTCTTCCCGGCGGCAGCCTCCTTTATCGTGCTGCTGCTGGGCGAGTGGATCGCGCGCGGGTCACTGACTGCTGATACCTTTATCAGCTTTATTTTCCCCCATTTCGGGGCGTACCTGCTGGCATGGCTGCTGCTGTTTCTGGTGTGGGAACTGCTGGACTGGGGGCTGCGCATCCCGCCGCTTGCTACGCTGGGTATGGCTGTTCTGGGCTGTGCGCCATGTGCGGTAAACTTCTATACCATGCAGCTGCGGGGCGAGCCCTTTCTGCCGTGGGACCTGATGCAGGTGTCCGAGGCCGCCGGTGTGGCCTCTGCGGCCGGGCTCAAGCTCCAGACCAGTATGGTGGTCTCCATCGTGCTGGTGCTGGTGCTTACAGTGGCAAGTTATTTTGTTTATCGTGGTCGGCTGCGCCAGCGCTGGCTGCCTCGTCTTGCGGGCACCGGGGCCTCGGCAGCGGCGCTGTGCCTGCTGATCTTCGGCGTTTACCTGCAGCCTGCCGTCACGCAGGCTTTGGGCATCACACCGGATGCGTGGATGCAGGACCGCTACTATCGCTACTACGGCGTGCTTACCGGTTTTATGACGAACCTTACCAATCTGGAGATCGACAAACCCGATGGTTATTCGGAGCAGGCGGTGGACGATATTCTGGATAACGTAGCCGAGAGCGAAAAATTTTCCACCGGCCCCATGTACGCGGGCAGCTATGCCGCAACCACTCCAAAAGAGGAGCAGGCAAAGCAGCCTACTATTATTTATGTGATGGACGAGTCCTATTGGGATGTTTCTGAGCTGGAGCAGTATGGCATCACCTTTGATACCGATGTATCGCAGAACCTCCACGCCCTGCAGCAGACCAGCGCCTACGGCAGAGCCTACAGCCCCAGCTTTGGCGGCGGCACCTGTGATGTGGAGTTTGAAGCCCTGACCGGCTACTCGGTGTCCTTTCTGCCCAGCGGCAGCAAGCCCTACCAGCAGCACGTTACAAAACCCATGTTCGCTCTGCCCAATTACCTCAAGCTCAAGGGCTACCAGACTGCTGCGGTACACTGCTTCTGGGCAAAATACTGGAGCCGCGATACCGCTTACCCCAATCTCGGTTTCAGCGATTTTATCAGTCTGGAGGATATGCACGGCGTTACCAAGGTGCGCAAGCACTACTGGACCAGCGGCCTTGTGACCGACGATTCCATGGCCGACCAGATCATCCAGCAGTACGAAAAGATGAGTGCCTCCTCTGATAAGCCTATCTTCCTGCATGCGGTCACCATGCAGAACCATACTAATTATAATAGGGACAACTACCCGGACGACGAGCGGGTGCATATCGTATCCCATCCGGTGGGGCTCAAGAGCAGCACCGTGGGTGCGCTGGAGGACTTTGCCACCGGTATCCGGGATGCAGATGCCATGCTGGGCAAGCTGACGGCATATTTCTCTCAGGTGGACGAGCCGGTCATTCTGGTGTTCTGGGGCGACCACTATAACCCCATCGATTCCAACTACGATGTCTACACCACCACCGGCTATGCAAGCGGTTCCAGCACTGACCCCCGTTTGCACCAGACCACGCTGCTGATGTGGTCGAACTACAGCCAGCAGCAGGTGGATCTGGGCACCATTGCCGCCTACGATATCTCCCCGGTGATGATGGAGCTGTTCGGGCTGGAACAGCCGCTGTATTTCCAGTTCCTCAACCGGCAGCTGCACGTTGCCAGCCGCAGCTGCACCCGCGGCATCACCATGAATCTGGACGGCACCACCACCCAACAGCCCTCCGCCTTCCAGCAGCGCTGGACAAACGAGCACTGGATGCTGCAGTATGACCTGATGTTCGGCAGGGGATACGCCCTCAACCGCATGGGCGTTGCGGGCCTGAGCGGGATGAATACCGACAAATAAGAGAAAAAGTGAGAATTTCTTTATACAAAACAGAGAAAACCACTTGCAACCGCATTCTTTTTGTGCTATTATAACAAAGCATTACACACGCATCACTATGCCCTTTTGTGCCCTTTTGGGTTGAGGGCAGTCCGCCGGTACCCGATGTGCCGTGCAGATCACGGTGTGCGGAGGCAAAACAATATCTGGAGGTATTTTATTATGGCAGTCGTTTCTATGAAGCAGCTTCTCGAGGCAGGTGTGCACTTCGGTCAC
>ERZ791746.1526-NODE-1526-length-15426-cov-68.348188_pt1 | contig 15426 bp, 10 predicted proteins | sample MGYA00510038_ERZ791746 | MGnify/ENA primary metagenome ERZ791746 (study PRJEB30046, sample SAMN00792018) | human gut metagenome | study: EMG produced TPA metagenomics assembly of the A metagenome-wide association study of gut microbiota in type 2...
TGGATTATCCTACTATTATTAATAAGGTGTACAGACAGCCGCTTGCCAATCGCTTTCTGGCTTCCATCTGTCCTTTTATCTCAGAACAGATAGCAGAAGGTGAGAAACACGAGAACGGGACTGACGAACTGAATGAAGCGATGGCTCTCTATCGTATGATACTGGAGAGTTTTAATCAGTTCTACGCAAAGAATCTCACACCTTATATTAAATATGTCAAGGCGAGCACCGAGGATATAAGCCAGTTGGAGCCAGGCATGAAGGCATGGCATTCATCCTTGGAAGAAGAAATCCCGATGCTTGGTTTTGTTGGAAGCATAGCTCATTACTTTGAATCACCTTTGAGAAATGTGATGGAGGATGAGTTTCATCTCAAGATTTCCCAGATATTGAAAGCTCCGATGCCGGGGTTGATAAAATATCATGTTAATTAAACTAGTTTGATATAAAGTAGGTGTGGGAGCATATCAGGGGAATTTTTCTCTGATGTGCGTCCTTTTTTTGTGCAAATATCGTACATTCTAACATAATATACCTATCCTTTTATCAAAAGTATACATTCACGCTACAGTTTTTTCGCTATCTTTGCAACATGATAACTTCAAAACCCGATAATACGTTAGATTGATATATGAAGAAGATAGTTATGATTATATTGGCTGCTGCTCATTTCGCTTGGGCTGGCGCACAGGTTAAACCTGTGGATGGTCGTATCTCGAAAATGAAACTCACGGCTACCGAACTGGCTCACTATATGGCTCCAGGAGTCAACCTGGGTAATACGATGGAGGCGTGCGACTGGAATGATGTCTTTACCAATCAGGCAGGACTGAAGTCAGAAACTTCATGGCAGAATGATAAGACTACTGAGAGCTATATCCGGAGTTTGAAACAGCAGGGATTCAACAGTCTTCGCATCCCTACATCCTGGGTGGCTGGACATCTTACGGATAAGGAGAATATGACCATAGATTCTGTCTGGATGAAACGGATCAAGGAAATCGTAAACTATGGTCTCAATGCCGGTCTCTGTGTCATCATCAACGAACACTGGGATGGCGGATGGATGGAGCATGATGCCTTTACCAGTGGGGCGAATGTGACAGAATATAAGGAGATGTTCCGCAAGCTGTGGACGAATATAGCAAAGGAATTCAAGGCGTATGACCAGCGGGTCCTCTTTGCTGCCCTCAACGAACCGGGAGTGGGAGGCGCCAGTCCGCAGGTTCAAGGCGACATGCTGGCTCCTGATAGTAAGGAGTTTGTTGACCGTCTCCTGGTGTACGAACAGGTGTTTATCGATGCCGTCCGTGCTACCGGTGGTAATAATGCCAGCCGTGTACTCATCGTACAGACTCCAAAGACCGAGATTGATTTGGCTGCAAAGGATTCTTACGACATCACCCGTCTGAAGGATAATGCGAAGAACCGTCTGATGGCAGAGGTTCATTTCTACGATCCTTATATATTTACCTTGATGGACAAAGATGCCGATTGGGGCAAGGTGGCTCTTTATTGGAAAGGATATGCGCCAGCCGATGACCAGGGTCGAACCGTAAACACCATCTGGTATAATAATAAGAACGTGGATGCCTACCAGCATATCACCAATCAGGTGATGAAGATGAAACAGAAATTTGTAGATCTGGGTTATCCGGTAGTCATCGGCGAATATGGTGCCAACCGTAAGGATGCCTCTCTCTTCGGTGGTAATCAGGAGAAGCATAATGAGAGTATGATGGCATGGTATGGTACTGTGACTGCCGAAATGATGAAGGCAGGACTTATCCCATACGTCTGGGATATCAATGTGCAGCCTCTTCCACACATGACCATCTTCGACAGAAAGAAGCAGGTAGTTTCCGACTCCTATATATTTAAAGGTGTGATGCAGGGAGCAGCCGAAGGGATGGAAGATTACCTGAAAATCTATCCGAAACCTTAGAAAAATAGAGAAAAAGCAATATTATATGTAGAAAGGGCAAAAAAGTATCATGCTTTTTTGCCCTTATTTCGTATCTTTGCAACCGAAAATGAATCTTTAAACTGTAAACTTAATAAATAGATGAAGAAGATATTTGTTTTATTGATGATGGCATTGGCTACATGCAATATCTCTGCGAAGTCAAACTTTGTGCAGGTAAAGGACGGACATTTCGTTCGCGACGGTAAACCTTATTATTATGTAGGTACCAATTTCTGGTATGGTGCCATCCTCGGTTCAGAAGGACAGGGCGGCAACCGCGAGCGTCTCTGCAAGGAACTCGATAAGATGAAGGAGATGGGCATTGACAACCTCCGCATCCTGGTGGGCTCTGATGGAAAGCGAGGAGTGAAGACCAAGGTGGAGCCGACGCTGCAGGAAGCACCTGGCGTTTATAATGATACGATTCTTGCCGGTCTCGACTATCTGCTGATGGAGATGGGCAAACGCAAGATGCTGGCCGTGCTCTATCTGAACAATTCCTGGGAATGGAGTGGCGGTTATGGCTATTATCTGGAGCAGGCTGGTTTTGGTAAGGCTCCGCTTCCTAGTATCGACGGCTATTCTGCCTTCAGGAACTTCGTCGCCAAATATGCATCCTGCGAAAAGGCGCATCAGCTTTTCTATGATTATGTGAAATTCATACTTACGAGAACCAACAGATATACAAAGAAGAAGTATAAGGATGACCCGGCTATCATGTCATGGCAGATAGGTAACGAGCCTCGTGCTTTCAGCAAAGAGCAGTTGCCTGCTTTCGAAAAGTGGCTGGGTGAAGCGAGCAAGCTGATCCGTTCGCTCGATAAGAATCATCTGATTTCTATCGGTAGCGAAGGCAAATGGGGATGTGAAGGAGAACTGAACTGTTGGGAACGGATCTGTGCCGACAAGAATGTGGATTATTGCAACATTCATCTTTGGCCATACAACTGGAGTTGGGCGAGAAAAGACCATTTGCTGGAAGATTTGCAAATCTCCTGTCAGAACACCAAGGAGTATATTGATGAACATCTTGAGGTATGCGGACGTATCAGGAAACCGTTGGTGATGGAGGAGTTCGGCTATCCTCGTGATGGTTTCTCTTTCTCAACTTCTTCTACAACAGAAGCACGTGATGGATACTACAAGTATGTGTTCAGTCTTGTTGGCGACAATGCTGCATCTGGCGGTTACTTTGTCGGTTGTAACTTCTGGGGATGGGGCGGTTTTGCCAATCCTAAGCATGAGCAGTGGCAGGTAGGTGATGACTACACCGGTGATCCTGCTCAGGAAGCGCAAGGTCTGAACTCCGTTTTCGCTACCGATAAATCTACATTGGATGTAGTAAAGACGCAGGTAGACAGAATGAAGAAGATTGGTAAGTAATAAGCTTGGTGAAATTGTTGGTTGTTTTAGGAGGGTGTGCCATCAGTTCATGGTGCACCCTTTTTTTGTTTGACTTTTTATAATAATACTTTTATGTTTTTTCGTAAAAGAATTGCCATAATCTGCCATATATTGCCATAAAAATAGCGATGCTCAGGCGTTTTTGGTGATTTTTAGCGGTGTTTTTGATGCTGTTTTTCCCGTATAATCTCCAATGCTGTTCCCGAAATTGCGTCCCGACGTAGCATCTGGTACGTCCCGACGCAGTAACAGATGCGTCACGACGTAATTTCAGATACATCCTGCCCAGAATCAAGCGAGCCTCATTTGAACTCCAGATAAACTTCAGTAGTATAGAGTTATATTTTTAGTATGTTGAAAAGAAAAGAGAGGGTATGTGAATGCCCTCTCTTTTTGATTTTATCCGTTTCGAACATTGATTAATGTTCAAGATATAATCCGTTATTCATTATAAGCCTTTTTCATAGCTTCCACTACTGTAGGGAGTGTCCACTGAGGAACAGTTCTGTCTTTCTCAGTGAAGATGCTCATCCAGTAGAAGGTCGCTACGCCGTATGCCTTTGCCTGCTTCACAATGTCGGCAGCCTGGTCGGCAGCAGCCTGAATCTCGCTGGCAGAACTGGTTTTGCAGACACTCTTGCTTCCATGAGTACCATATTCACCGATGATGCAAGGAATGCCCTTGCTGATGAACTTATTGTTCAGGCGGGTGAACATATTCTTGATTTCATTGCTGCAAGAAGCATCCCACTTGCCTTTCTGGGCAAACCAATCCCATGGAGCATAGGTGTGAACTTCTACGGCGATATGTCCATCCACCTTGTCGTTAGGGATGGTGAGGTTGCTCAATACATCATCACCGCAGGCTGCAGCATAGGTGCTGACGATGAGGTTGCGGGTCTTGTTGTTGCCACCGGTAGCACGTACTGCATTCACGAAACTCTGGGCATATCCGTTCAAACCCTTATAGCTGCTTGCGCTCTTTGGTGCATTCCAGGTGTTGTCGGCATCAAGCATCTCGTTGTAACCTTCGAAGAGCAGGTGCTGGTCGTAGTTCTTGAAACGGGTGGCAATTTGAGTCCAGAGGCTCTCGAATTTCTCCTTGTTCTCCTTATAGTTGGCTTCATCGGCTTTGATCCAGTGCTTGACATCGTCACTGTCTGCACCAGTGTCATGATGAACATTGAGGATGCAGTACATTCCGTTATCAATCACGTAATCTACGATTTCCTGTATTCTGTTCATCCAAGCCTCATCTACCGTTCCGTCTTCCTTCATGTGCTGGAACCAGGTTACAGGGATGCGGACAGAATTAAAACCGTTCTTCTTCAGGAAATCTACCATCGGTTTGGTCGTCGGCTCCTGTCCCCATGCTTTCTCGAAATCAGTAACCGAGTTGCTGTTCATGTTCATCCACATGGCAACCACATCTGTGCAGTTGCCGAAATTGGTACCGATGCCCATGTTCTTCACAGCTTGCGCTGCGCTTTCCTCAACATAGCTTCCTTTATGGAATACATTGAAGGTAATACTTTCTATCTTGTCGATATCGTATGTTGCCCATTCTATGCCTTCGTAGCCTTTGGCGTAAAGGATGAGTTGGTTACCTTTGTGCTTGATGGTAGATATGTCTCCATTCTTACTGCCTCCAGCAAGGCTCCATTCTGTAGTTTTGCCAGCTTCTGATGTCTTGATAACGAAATTATCACCCGCTTGTTGTCCCAGAGCTGTTAGCGAGAGGGTAAGGGTGAACAGTGAGAGTATTAGTTTTTTCATTGTCTAGCGATTTTGATAGTTTTATTATTTATTTTTATAAGGTATACTCCATGTTTGAGAGTGTCCAAACTGATGATAGTTTTGCCATCTGCAGTGCTCAGCTGTAAGGTGATAAGCTCGCCATTTGCTGTATAGCAGCTGATTTTGTTGGCTGTGCCATCTACGATCAAGGCATTGCCTTCCATGCTGAATGGCTTATCGTTGATTACTTGTGAAATACCGGTAGTGGTGGCATAAGTGAAAGTCTTGACGGTTCCAAGCTCATAAGTGGCAGTGGTCTTAGAGGTCTGTACTTTCATCTTGTCTTCACCAAAAGAAACTTCTGGTAAGTCTGCTAATGCAAACTCAATCTTGCTGCCATCCAAGAATGTCACAAAGAGTGACTTTCCGTTGTCGGCATGCATCGTAAGGATGCCTAGCAGCAGGCATAATGTGAATGCGATTTTTCTCATTGTTTATTTATTGTTTTGTTTAGAATTATCTACTTTTTTCTCTAGATACAGTCCATTGATGTCATGAAGGAAGAGCGTTCGCTTTTCATTATAATATGCCACGAAGTCTTCGATGGAGCGCTGACCTGGGAATGGAACGTAATAGTGATTAGCCACTTCGTGAGCATTTCTCCATATCATGACATAGCTGATGGGGTAGTTGCCTATAGCCTGGGATAGGGTGTGGGTCCACCAATTGTCACATGGTATACTCCTGTATCCTGTCTCTGTGATGGCTGTTGGCTTGTTATGTTTTTTGCCCAGCTCAGTTAGCATTTTCAGATTCATGCTCAGTTCCTCTGCAAATGTACTAAGTGCAGTGCTGTCGCCTTCCTCGGCGTGGCAATAGGCATTGATACCCATGATGTCAATGTTGTCATCTCCTGGATAACGGTCTAGATATGCCTTTTCTGAGGCATCATCCGTAGCCTGTGGAGAATAGGCAAAGAGTACATTCACCACATCGTTGTCTTCAAATCTTTCTTTTACCATCTGCCATAAGGCCAAGTATTGTTGCTTGCTGCAAACATCTTTGTCCCACCAGAATTTAGTGTCGCCATTCATTTCCCATGGTCGGAAGATGACAGGTACTCTCACTCCGTATGGGGTTTCGAGCGATTTCATAAAGAGAGCTACTTTGTCTATCCATCCCAGAAACTCTTCTTGCTTGTCTCCGTCTTCCATGATGGAGTTTAAGTTAGAGCCTTTTGTCGGATTTTTGCATTGCCAACTGATGGTGATAACGCCACCACGGTCGTATTGATTGATAATCTCCTTTCGGATTTTGTCGAATGGAGTGGAGTAGATGTTCAGTGAATCATCAGTCTCGATGCCGCCTATCTCGAATCCCACCAAGGCTGGCATATCTCCTGTTGCTACCTCCACATCAGAGTGGGCGCTGTCGTCTGCCCATCCTTCACCATACAGCGTAGCGTCTTGATGACCGAAGAGATAACCCTTGGCAGAAATATCTGATAGGTTGCTGAGCAGATTTTCAGTTCGCTTGGTATGCCCATTGTCTCCCATAGGATCGTCTGCTTTTTTCTTTCCACAAGAGACAAGGCAGCATACGAGCATGCAAGCTATGATACATTTTAGATACTTCATGATTGTCTTTTTTTTGTATGAGAATGGTTTGTAAATAATAAACGCAGATTCACGATGATTATTATATCTGTTCGTGTCTCTGCGTTTATAATTTTATAGTTTATTTCTTGTTCTTGTCAGTTTACTTCATGCTTGGTACCATGTTGCGGGTAATGATGTTAGGCTGTGACATCGCATCCTGCCACCATTCCTGTGTGGCATGTGGATTCTCTGTACCATCATTGTCATACCATACCATGAACCAGCTCCACTTGGCTCCAGCTTCCCACTGCTTGCTGATGTTGGCAACACGGCTCTTGGTATAGGTGCTGTAACCGCACTCACCCAAGGTTACAATCTTGTTGCCGTATGTACCAGAGAGGTCAGAGTATTCTGTAGCACAGCTAGCTTCGTTATCTCCATAGAGGTCACGAGCTACAATGTCAACGTAAGCATCGCCTGGATACCAGTCGTTGTCCTTGCCGCAGCTAGTCCAAACCCAGATGAGATTGTCTATGCCTGCTGTCTTCAATTCATTGTACATCTCTATCCAGAGCTTCTTGAAGCTGTCTGCATCCTTGCCCCACCAGAACCACTTGCCGCTAGCCTCGTGGAATGGACGCCAAAGTACAGGAATGTTAGCTTCCTTTAAGAGTGTAAGGTACTCGATGAGAGTCTTCATGTCGTCTTTCCAAACTTCGTTCTCCCATGTACCTTCTGTCAGAGCCTTGGTTGCGTCAAATGTAGTACCATCGTTGTCATCTGTCTTGATGTTAAAGCTATAGTCTTTATTTGGATCCAAAGATGCTGTAGGCTTATAGATTTGTGTGCCTTCAGCCAACTCCTTGCCTGCTGGTACGAGATATACACCAGTCAAGGTGTAGTCATGACCAGAGAGAATGAATCCATTAGCTTGCATATCTGCTAGGGTAGTGGCATCAAGTGTCATCTCGTATTGAGTGCCGCTGATTTCGAAGTATTCCCATGATGTGCCTGCCTCATCGGTAAAGCCTGTCCAGCTGGAATTCTTGATAGAACCCTGTGCTCCCTCTGCTACATCTGAGATGGTTACAACTAACTTGTCACCAACATTGGCATTAGCGAGAGCTGCCTTGGCTGCATCGTTTGTCATTTGCAAGTTGCCGGTCCAGTTATTAGGCATTGTTACGCCGCCAGCCTTAGGTTCGCTCTTTGGTACATTCCAGTGCCACATGAGCTGAACAATACCATTGTTGTCTGCCCAGTTTTTAACAGAAGTAATATCCTTGTAGTTAATCCAGTTGACACCAGCTTTGCTTGCAGCCATGTGTACATAGTCGAAACCATTGATGGCAGGGTATTTGCCTGTCCATTCATTTACCTTGTCTGCGCAGTCTTGGTTCCAAGCTACGTTTGCCATCATACCAGAGATAATCTTGTTATCTACATTCTCCAAAAGGAAGTTGTAGAGAACTGTGGTAGCAGCACTTGTAGCCATGACTGGAGTTTTGTCAAGATCTGTTGTCTTGAAGTTGACGGTTACAGCTTCGGCAGGTTTCCCCTGACCGTTGGTTACGACACCAGCAGGGATGGTGATGTTTACATCCTGACCACGGTTAGGAGCGTTAACGGTCATCGTGAGCAAGCTGTCTGTACCATATACGATGGCATTTGTGATGGTTCCACCGCTAATCTCAATCTTGTCTTTATCTTGAGAAGCGAAGAATATACGCTTATCGTATTTTACGGTGACAGTAATGTCGCCACGCTTTACCTTGTCAGCACCAGTAGTAGGAGTAGACTCCACAAACTGAGGGGCATCTACATTAGGGATGCTGTATTGTGCGTCAGTGTCGGCACAAGCAGTGACCCCGAAGGTCACTGCTGCCATTGCCAGCGCTGATAATATATGATTCTTTCTCATAGTTATCTTTGTTTTATTTGTTTTATTACTCAATAGTTATCTTAGTCAAGGTGAAATTATCACCTGTGATAACGAGACCGCCATTGTCAACGATGTCTTTGAGGACATCACTGGTCAATGTTACTTCTACCTTGCCAGTGTCGCCATCCAAGTCATATTGACCAGGGATTGGTGCAGGAAGAGCTCCCCAATCTTTTCCATGGCGGAGGCTGATGCAACCCCATGCTCCTGCATTGTTCTTGGTGTAGTAGAAGCGTATGATAGTGCCAGACTTTATGCTGCTCCAGTCGTAACCGCCCCAAGCAAGGTCTTGGTTGCCAGCCCAACCAGCACCATTAAATGAACCAGTCCAAATGTTCTTCTCCATTGGGATTGTAATCTCTGCAGAAATCTTTGTAAGGATTGCGTTCTTGCCGTTGAAGATGATGAGGCCACCCCAGTTTGTTGACTTCTCCTTCATCTTAGCGATAACGTTTGCTGAAAGTGGAATAGAGAATTCTTTGGCTTTTGGATCCAATGTATATACATGCTCAGCTTCCTCACCATTGTCAAGATCAATGTTCTTCCAGTTACCATCTTGTGACTTCAACTGAACTTCATCGCCAGTAGGAGTGTATTGAATTTTCAGTACTACGCTTGCTCCATCTGGCAGATTGTCCAATGAGTTTTGTGCAAGGAATCCTTGTGTATTACCTGCCCAATTTCCAAGGTCAAGAGAACCTGTCCACAATGTTCTTGTTACAGTACCCTGTGGAATGACAGAGATGGTATATTCGATAAACCCGTTAGAAGAAATCAACTTCACTACAGAGCTAGAGCTTGCGTCAGCAGGAATGCCGATAGTCAAAGAAGAAGTCTTCTCTGCATAGATGTGATTTACCTTCTTGCCATTAACCTCTACGCTTTCGAGCTTGTCGCCATTCTTTACTGGTACAGTGAATGTGCTACCAGCTTCTGGCATGTTCTCCTTGTCAGAGAAGTCTGGCATCTCAGTGATGTAGCAGAATACTGCTTCCTTGATGCTCAACTCAGGGCATTCTACTGTGGTGCCATTAGCCAAGATGAGGGTAGGCTTGCCAGAAACGGCATTCATAGGAACGGTAACGGTGATGGTAGTTCCATCTTCGTTAGCTTTTGCCTCAACCTCGTCTGAGCTTTCGCCAAACTTAATCTTCTTCACCAAGTCGAGGTTAGTACCCTGCAAGGTGATTACGCCACCTGCACTTACAGTGTTATGATCATATCCAGTTACGACAGGCTTAACGAGTGTGAAAGGAACTTCTGTTCTCTTGCCATTCTTCATGCGCAATACGAGGTTGCCCTCTGTTGCTGTTTCTGGTACGCTCTTGATGATGAGCTTGCTTCCATCAGGGTTAGTGATGAATTCTATGTTGCCTTCAACATTTGGCATCTCTACGGATGCTACTACATCGAGGTCTTTACCAGAAATAACCAACTGTGCACCAGCCTTGACAGGAGAAGGAGAAGCAACACACTCGCTAGGAGCTACTGTTTCCAATGTACCAACAGGTACGTTGACACCAGAGCGACATACCAAGTTGACATCACCATCTGCTGCTTCCTCAGGAAGAGCAAAGGTCAAAGTCTTGCCATCTTCGCTTACAGTAAAGTCTTTTGTTTCACATTCCTTTCCGAGTAAGTCACCTTCCTTAGGAGAGAACTTGATGCTGCTAACAAGACTGAAGTGATCACCAGTAATAGTAATGGTTTCACCCATCTTAGCAGTTACATTACCTGACAATTCTGCCTCACCACGTGGAGAAGCCCACTTAGCTACAATAGGAGTACCAACAGTCAAAGCGTTCTCAGACTCGATGATGTTGTAGAATGCCTCTGAAAGGTCAGCTACTGTAGACAAGTCTACATCCAAGAGATTGATCTTACCTGTCTGTGCCTCTTCTGGAACAACTACTTCAATCTTATAGCGAGAGTGAGAAACAAAGTCCTTCTCTGGTATCTGTACACCATTGTTGAATTCAATCATGTGAACGAGGTTGAGATAATCACCCTCGATGGTGAGAGTCTCACCTGGCATGATGCTAGCTGGAGAGAATTTGTCGAAGACGATAGGCTCAGAGTAAGTAATTTGAGTCTTGGTCTTAATCTCTTCATCGGTCTTAGTGACGAGTGTGATATAACCTACTTCTGGACCATCCTTAGGGACTGCTACCTTGATTTCGCTAGGTACGCCAGCTTTCACAATTTCGAAGTTGCTGATAGGTTCGCAGCCTGGTATCTGAACCTGAGCTATCTGGTCGAGGTTGCTGCCTAAGAAACGAAGCTGACCGCCACGCATCACAGGTTGTGGGCCATATACATTGAGGTGAACTCCAACTTGATATTGGTTGGTATCGAGGTCATCCTCGCTGCAGGCTGTCAGCGATAGCCCCATGAGGGCTACCACTAGCAGTGCTAATATATTCTTGATCTTTTTCATGTCTGTTTCTATTTAAGGATTATTTATTAGGAACCACACGGATGTTGTCTATCTTGATGATAGGCTTACATTCTGTACCGTTTACGCCACCACCTGTTACAAACATGGTAAGGCTGGCGAAGTCGGCTGCTGACGAAGGAATTTTGTCGGTAGTTGCACCCTTGTTGTCGAGTGTGAAACTCGTCAGTGGAATGGTTACAGTTACCCACTTGTTGCCGGTGTCATAAGAGCCTGTGGTTGTCCAAGGTCTGTACATGGCGCGACCCCATGAACCCATGCCATCTTCTCCGTTGAATATCTTGGCGTTAGCTCCAGCTACTGTACCAGTGTAACCATCGATAGGATTGCCTGATAAGGTTACCTTGTCATATCCCTCAAAGGCAATCTGCATGGCTCCAGCACTCCATGGGTTGCTAGATGGGATATACATCTCAAACTTCAATGACATGTTTTTGTAGTTCTTGAAGTCTACGAGTTGGTTCAATGCAACGCCATCGCCTGAAGTCATATTCTGTGGTGTGTCCCAAGAACCGCACCAGTATTCGAATGAGAAGTTGGTGTCATCCCAACCTCCGTCTTCGCTCATGACGGCAGAACCATTACCCAACTGCACAAAGTTGCCTGAGAGCGAAGTCTCATCTTTGAGAATGTCTCTTTCGTGCCAACCATGGTTGCCAAGTATGTTGGTTCCGTCCCATGGGGTATCAAAGTCGAACAGCATACCACGTGACTCATTGTAATGGAATGCAGATTTTGAATCTCCATAGACTGTGCTAACCTCAATAGGACCTTCTGTTTCACATTCTGGCATTGTGAATGAAATGGCACTTTGGCTAATGCTAGTGAACTTCGTAATTTTCTGACCGTCTGGAAGTGTTACAGTAAGAGGAACGTTCGGGTCGTTTACAAAGTAGTTACCATAGAGAGTCACATCTTCACCTGGCTTAGCATATTCGCAAGACATGGTGTTGATTACAGGCTCAGGTACAGATACGTGGAAATCGTATGTAACTGTGTCTTGATCTTTGGTAATCATGTAAATCTTGTCATCAACTCTGGCTGGAATTACCTCTGGCACCTGAACAAGCAAGGTGTTCTTGGTGATGTAGCTAGTGTTCAACTGTGCCTTTTGATCGTTGAAGTACATCTCCTTGATGCTTGTCAAGTTGTTACCTACCAAACAGATGATAGATTTCAAACTGGCTTCTGAAATCAGTGAGTCAGACTGTGCCAAATAAGGCATTCTGATATAGTTGATGGTAGGAGTGCCATCTGTCAGCTCGAATTTGTCTGGCTGATCCTCGCATGATGTCAGTGTTGTGGCTGAGATCATCATGAAGAAAATGCCTAACCAACCGAATAATTTATTTAGTTTCATAACTTTCTTTTTTAATGTTAGAGCTTATTAATATTGAAAAGTCTCTCTTACGTCTACGTGTTGTGCCTCTTCCATCAAGTGTGGGTTATATACCACGTCACCCTGTGGAAATGGCAACTGGAAGATAGACTTTGTTACATTTGGCTTAGGTGTATTTGTTTCATAATACATCTTGCTCTCGTCGACATTCCAAGGACCATTTGGCTTACCATCATTGTAGTATGCCTTGTAGAGATCGGCTAATCCATAGTAGCCATTACGTCTCTGATTCTTGATAATGTTCATCGCCTTGTCTACATTGTAGTAAGACATACGTACCAAGTCGAACCAATAGTCACCTTCAAAAGCTAACTCCAAACGACGCTCCTTGAGCACCTGATCCAGTGTTATGCTTGATGGCTTGTCGAAGTCTGTAGGTCTAGCTCTGTGCCAAACTTGATAGAATGCATCAATGGCACTAGCATCTGTTGTAGACTCATTATTGCCAATCTTTGCCTCGGCGTAAATCAGATATACGTCTGCCAATCTCAATACGTGGGTGCTGAGTGATGAACTCTGCTTACCGGCACTTATACCAAATGCCTTCACGTGGTCAGCATCGTCGCCATAGATGTGCTTGGCAACATTGGCACCTGTGGCAGACTGTAAACCATCGTTGGCACCTGGTGCGTAAGTCTTATCGTATAAGAACTTGAGGTAGTTAAAACCACCTTTGTCTGAATACCAATTGTTATATTCATCTCCAGCCATCATCATAGTAGCCTTACGGCGAGTATCTGTTTTGGCTCTAGAATCAGGATTGTCCAATGGACTTACACCGAAAGCGTCTTCCAAGTCTACAGATGGTGCAGTCCAGTCACCCCAACTTTGGTATTCGTTGAAGCCTTGAGGTGCTAATTCTGATGATAAGCAGTTACCGCAGGTATAGTTGAGCTGCTCTGCAGACCAACGCCAACCGATGAGGCTCTCATCGCAATTGTTGTTCTCACCTTTAAAGATGTCCTCGTAATTTGGCATCAATTCTTTGCCAGAATTGTCTATAACATCTTTAGCATATTCAGCAGCTTTGGCTAGGTCGTTCTCGTCACGCTGTCCATTGCCATTGCAGTTGATACCGCTCTTTGCGAGATATACTTTTGCAAGCAAGCCCTTGGCTCCCCAACGGTCAATTCTACCAGCGTCGTTGCTTTCAGGAAGCAATTCGATGGCTTTCTCCAAAGTCATTACAATATACTCATAAACATCGGCTGCTTTTACCTTATATTTATTGTTGTAGTCACCTGCTGCAATTTCACTACTATTGTCATGAACTATAGGCACATCACCCCAGATGCGTACAAGGTAGAAGTAAGCCATAGCCTTCCATGCAAGACATTCGCCCATGGCGGTATTCTTGACACTCTCAGAGGCGTTGGCTGTCTGCAAACGCTTATAGATGGTGTTAGCCTGTGCATTAACTGCCCAAAGAGATTTGGAGGTGTCGCTAATATCTGTATCACTACCATTTACGGTAAAGGTGAGATATGGTGACTGTCCCATATACAAATTACCAGACATAACTTCTGGAATCTTGTAATAACCACGACTCAAGAAGTCGTACCATGGTGAGCTGTAAAGAGAATTGACGCTCACCTTGGTCTGGGCATCATTCTGATAATAGTTGCTATCATTGTAGCTGTCCTCGTTAGGGCGATCCAAGAAATCACTGCAAGAAGTGAAGGTTCCACCCAGAATTAAAGCTGCGGCGATATATTTAAAGTTTGATAGTTTCATATATTCTTATTTTTTAGATTGACTAGAATGACATGTTCAAACCAAAAGAGTAGGTTGTTGGCGAAGGATAACGACCATAGTCTACACCATATACATTTGGTGACATGGTGCTGACTCCGATTTCTGGGTCATATCCGTCGTAACCTGTGATGGTGAACAAGTTCTGAATGTTGCAATACAAACGAAGATTCTCAATGCCTACCTTGCTAATCCACTTCTTAGGGAAGGTGTAGCCGAATGAGATGTTTTTCATTCTTAAGTAAGAACCATCCTCTACGTAACGGTCACTGATACGTTTGTTATCGTTAGGGTCACCGATAATGGCACGTGGAAGTGACGCATTTGGATTTGCTACGCGTATATTTTCTATATGATCGTACCATTTGCTGCCATCAGCATATACAATGCTGGCATCAATAGGCTCTAAGCGAGCGCGGTTCATTACGTCTGTATGCTGGTTGCACCATACTGTGTTCATGTTGGTCAAACCACGTTTGGTCAGGTTCATTACCTTATTACCGTAGCTACCATTGATGAAGATGCTCAAGTCGAAGTCCTTATAGCGGAAGGTGTTAGTCCAACCAAAAGTGAACTTTGGCATTGGTGAACCTATATTGGTCTGGTCTTGTTCGTTGATTACACCATCTCCATTCAAGTCCTTGTATTTAATGTCACCTACATATACAGTATTGGCTGCATTGAATACGCCGTTTGTTGGGTATTTTTCTGTCTTTGGTGAACGCTCGATATCTGCCAAGTCTTGGTAGATACCATCCGTTACATAACCATAGAAACTATACAAACTCTCGCCAATATCAGTCTTGCTGACCAATGTCTGTCCCCACTGTGCATATCCCATAATAGCAGAACTAGCTGTACCATTGAGGGCAATCAACTTGTTCTTGTTCCATGAAATTTGGAATTCGGAATCCCACTGGAATCTGCCAATCAATGGATGAGTATTGATGGTTAACTCCACACCGCTATTGCGAATGTGTCCATAGTTACCCATTGGCGCTCTCAAATTTGAGTTTGAGTTACCGCTTGTACCCATATAGCTAGGCAATTGCAATTCCATCAACATGTCCTTTGACTCTTTCTGATACCAGTCGAGAGTCAAGTTGATACGGTCGTTGAAAAGAGGGTGTGTCATAAGTCTATGGCGCACCCTCTTTTATGTTATTTATTGCA
>ERZ791746.1553-NODE-1553-length-15264-cov-19.713591_pt1 | contig 15264 bp, 14 predicted proteins | sample MGYA00510038_ERZ791746 | MGnify/ENA primary metagenome ERZ791746 (study PRJEB30046, sample SAMN00792018) | human gut metagenome | study: EMG produced TPA metagenomics assembly of the A metagenome-wide association study of gut microbiota in type 2...
GATGTTTTCGAGGATCTTTACGCTTTCCTGTTGGATGACCTTGCGGTCATCGTCCAAAAGTTCAAACAGATACCAGTTCCGGGCGGCAGGGATGGTGTTTTGTCCATCTGGCGGCAGGTTCTTTTCGGAGATTTGCCCGCTTTCCAGCGGCTCACCAGTTACCTTGTTGTAGGTGGCAAAGCCGACTCCTGCACCGTTTTCCCGGAGATGCAGATAGCGTTCATCGTTGATAAGGTAACCCGCTTCTTTTATCTGCTCCATCAGCACCCACCTTCAAATTCCAGCGAAAACTTGCTGCGGCCATCGGCTTCACAGGACAGCAGCACGGTGGCATTGTAGGTCTTGCCCTTGGCACTCTTGCAGTCCTTCAAGCGGACACGACCATCCCGCAGCAGCTTGTCCGCCACATGAGCGTCCAGCCGCTTGCCCAGACGCTTGAAGAACGCATTGTCCTTCCACAGAACGAAACGGCACTCCCTGTTCTCACAGAACCAGCCCTTTTCACGTTCCACGACAGGCTTCCCACAGTTCGGACAGACACCAATAATCTTGCTTTTCATAAGTGCATTCGCTCCTTTTTTCATTTCCGTGTTCTTTACCAGTTCGGTAATCATCGTATTGATCTCGGTCATAAATTCGCTCGGCTCCATCTCGCCGCGCTCGATGCGCAGCAGTTTCGTCTCCCAGTCAGCGGTCATTTCCGGGGACTGGATTTCTTCGGGCATCACGGTGATAAGGGCTTTGCCTTTGTCGGTGGGCAACAGAATTTTCGTCTTTTTGTCACCCTTGCGTTCCAGAAAACCTTTCTGTACCAGTTTTTCGATGGTGGCGGCGCGGGTTGCCGGGGTGCCGATTCCTTGACGTTCCACGTCCTCCGGCATACTGTCTGCACTAGCGGTTTCCATCGAGTGTAACAGTAAATCTTCCGTAAAATGCTTTGGAGCTGAGGTCTGACCCTCTTTCAGCTCGGCCCCGATAATGCCGCACTCACTCTGCTCCTGCACATCCGGCAGAACAGCAGGTTCTTTTTTCTTGCCCAGCAAATCGCCCAGCATTTTACGCTCGATGCCTTTCCAGCCATCCGACAGCACAACTTTTCCCTTCGCCGTAAATTCCTCGTCTGCACAGATGGTTGTCATGGTGGTTTCGGCATATCGGTGCGGCTCACCCACGGCGCAGAGCAGCCGTGCAGCAATCAGCCGTAGGATATTCCGCTCCCCGGCAGGGAGTGCGGCAAGGTCTGCGTTTGCCATGCTTTTCGTGGGCAGCAGTGCATGGTGGTCGGTGACTTTGCTGCCATTGATGACCTGCTGCACATGGATGGGAAACGACTCTTCCACAGCAAACGCCCTGCCCGTGTCCGTCACCAGCCCCGGCAGGGATGCCGCCATATCCTCCGTCAAAAAGCGGCTGTCCGTTCGGGGATAGGTGATGAGCCGTTTTTCGTAAAGGCTTTGGGCATAATCCAAGGTCTGCTGTGCCGTAAATCCCAGCAGGCGGTTGGCATCCCGCTGCAATGCGGTAAGGTCATAGAGCGGCGGCGGACTTTCGGACTTTTCCTTGCGCTCCATCTTCTGCACCGTGACACGCTCCTCCTTTCGGCACTTGGATAGCAAAAGCTCGGCATCCGCTTTCTGTGCAAACCGCTTGCTGGATGCGATGCCGCCGTCTGCAAGGGTCAGGGCGACCGTGTAGAACTTCTCTGGTACAAAGGCGGCAATGGCAGCTTCCCGCACCACCGTCATGGCAAGCACCGGGGTCATAACACGCCCCACCGCCAGAGGTTGCCCGTACAGGCACGAAAAAAGCCGGGACGCATTGATGCCGACCATCCAGTCGGCACGTTCCCGGCAGAGTGCTGCGTTGTACAGCGCATCGTATTCAGTTGACGGTTTGAGTTTCTGAAAACCCTCGCGGATGGCGGTTTCCTCCATGCTGGACAGCCACAGGCGAGAAAAGGGCTTTTTGCAGCCTACTTGCTGATACACCAAGCGGAAGATTAGTTCTCCCTCACGTCCGGAATCGCAACTGTTCACGATGCTATCCACATCCGGGCGGTGCATAAGTTTTTGCAGGATGCCGAACTGCTTTTTGGTGCTGGCAGACACCAGATACTGCCACCTTTCCGGCAGGATGGGCAAATCGGCAATGCTCCACTTGACGTATTTGGCATCATAAACATTGGGCGGTGCCAGTTCCACCAGATGACCAACGCACCAGCTGATGAGATAGCCGTTGCCCTCAAGGTAGCCGTCTTTGCGGCTGGTTGCGCCAAGGACTTTTGCATAGGACATAGCGACGGATGGCTTTTCCGCCACGACTAATTTTGCGATAAGAATCCCTCCATTCTGTTTCGGATTGTAATATGTACGGCGGCAAAACGCCGCCTTAAAATCAGATGGGTTCGGTGTCCGGTTCGTCCGGGGTTTCGTCCTCGTCCGGCACATCGGTGGGGATTTCAAAATCGCCCTTGTCCTCGGTGTAGTTTGCATCGGGGTCAAGGGCTTCTTTTTCGGCCTGCTTTTTCTGCTTCTGCTTTGTGAAAGCATAGAAAATGCCGCCTGCCGCCAGTGCGATCAGCACGACTACGCCCAGAAAGCCGGATGCGATCTTTGTGACCTTATTTTCCTTGGGCTGTTCCGTGCCGGATGCCGCCGCTTCTTCTGCGGCTTTCTTGGCTTCTTCCTCGGCTTTCAGCTTATCCTGTTCAGCCTGCGCCGCCGCTTCTTTTTCGGCGGTGTAAGCGTCCGCATCTTCTTCCTCCATCAGTGCCAACAGGTCGGCCTCGTCCACAAGGTTCATAAAGTGAACGGTCTGCTGTCCCTTAGCATTGCGGTCGATGACCAGATAAAACGTGTTGCCAGATTTCGACACCAGCGTGATAAACTGCTGTCCGCTGCCATCGGAATAGTCGGTGTGGTAATCGTCCACCAGCGTCAGGTTGCCCTCCGGGGTCAGGGCACCAGAGGTTTCGTCCGTGATGGTGACAACATCCTCCTCCACCACTTCCAGCAGAACCGGCTGCTCCACCGGGGCGGCTTCTCCCTCAAAAGCAAAAGCGGGAGCCGCCATGCCAGCGCACAGTACCGCCGATACCAGCAGTGCGCCCAGTTTCTTAATCTTCATCAGCATCGACCTCCTTCTCGAAAGTTGCACCCACGGCAGACAGCGCAGCCGGGGTCGGGGTGGCGGTTGCGGACTGCCGCAGCAGGGCAGCAAGCTGTTCCGGCGTGACCTTTGCGGTCCGCACCATCTCGTTGACCTCGGCGGAATCCTCCTCCTGAATGCGCCGCTCCAAAATCTCGATACGATTGTTCAGTTTGATGCGGCGTTCCTTCTCTTTTTCCAGCATCGCCCGCAGCTTATCCGATTTTTCGCTCATAGTTGAACCCTCCATTTCATTTTGAAAGCCGTCCGAATCCGGCGAGATGTTTCTCCCAGTAGGACGAGTGAATGTTTGCGTACTTGATAGGGTCTCCGGCACTGACCATCATGCCGTTTCCGAGGTATATTCCGACATGGCTTTTCCCCGGTGTATCATACGTTCCTTCGAAGAAAACAAGGTCTCCGGGCTTTGCTTCGGCTTCGGAAATGTGCTGGCTCTTATTCCACAAGCCGTTGGCGGTGGTGCGCCCCACATCGTAGCCGTTCTGGTTATAAACCCAGCAGACGTAGCCGGAACAATCAAACCCGGTTTCCGGGGTAGAGCCGCCCCAGACGTAGGGTGTGCCCACATACTTTTGGGCTTCCTTGTAGATGGCGGCGAACTCGCTGTCCGTCAAGGCTTCTGCCGGAACCTGATAGTCGATGTCCGGTGTGCCGGAGCCGTCAGAACCACCGGGCGGCAGACCACCGTTGAACAGATAAGGCCGACCACCCAGCGTGTCCTGAAAAATCTCGTACCGTTTCCACTGGTCGGCATTCAATTCTTCCCGAATGACCACTTCCAAGCCACGGTTCACCAGCTTGGTGTGGAAGATGCGGTACTCATAGGGCACCTGCGTAGGGACTGGGATTCCTGCAGGAGTCATGACCCACACAGTCATATACCGGGTCTGCACCTCTACCCATGTGGTCAGCTTGTACTGCTTCTTGATGGTCTCCTTCAATTTGCCCTGTACCTCGCTGCGAGTGTAATCGTCGTAGAGCGTGGTCAAATACGAAGTGAGCTGCCATGGGTCGTGCTCGATGGGGTCAAGGTGGTACTGGTACTCGTTGTAGCCGGGGTGGTCGGTAGGGGTGCGCTTGATCTTTTTATCCAGTTCCTTTTCCAGCTTCTTGTAGTCCTGTTCTGCGCCCCGGATGTCCCGGTCCTCGGCGGAGTACATGGTCTGCCCGGACACCTGTGTGCCGCCGGAAAAGAGGATGCCGCAGGAGGAAAAGCCGGACATCACCATGAGGATGAGCAAAAGAAAAACGCCCACGATCACCAGAACGTGTGCGTTGCCCTTGGCGGCATTCATCAGCCCTTTCACAGCGGTGCTGACGGCAGTTTTGCCTTTCTCCACCGCCTGTTCCACGCCGGACCGGGCAGCAGATGCACCGTTGGATACCGCCTTACCGCCTGCGGTCTGCGCCGCCGTGCCCGACCGGGCGGCGGCATAGTAGCTTTTGTGGATTTCTTGCCGCTGTTTCCAGCGTGAAAGCCAGTTGGAGCCACCTTCACCGGTGCTGGATGCTCCTGCATCTTGTGCCGAAGTCGGTTCCTGTGCAGAAGATCTTGCGGTTTTGGTGTCTTTCTTTCCCTGTGCCTTGGCTTTCTTCTTGAGTTTGCGGGCATAGCGGCTTTTGGAAATATCACGGACATTTCCTGCCGCCTTTTCGCCCTCGCTCAGAGCCTGTGTGCCCACATTGTCATCCTCGTATTGGTCAACCTCCCGGTGCACCGCAGAGCGGGCGGCATGGGCGGCGTACATTTCACGCTTCTGCGCCTTGCTCAACCGGCTCAACTCGTCCGGGGTCAGTTCCGCCTTGCCAAACCGCAGATGCTGTGCCTTTTCCGCAGCTTTATCTGCATCGGTTTTCAGCTTTTTCTTTTTGGGCACCGTCTGCTCTACCTTGGCTTTTTTCGGGGGAGAACGGGTCTTTTTTGCGGACGTTTCCTCTTTGATGTTCAGCTTCGGTTCACTCATTTCTGCACGCCCTCCGAGATCTCGTTGAGTTTAGTCGTGAGGATACGGTAGAGTTCAAGGTCTTTCGGGAAGTGGTCAACAAAGGGCAGGATCACGTTGCCGAAGAACAGCAGCCCTTCACCTTCGCCGGAGTGGGTCACATAGGAAAGCTGATGGGGCGAGATGTTGAGCTGCTTTGCGAGAATCTGTCGGTCTCCGTTGGCCTGATTGAGCATATACACAAAGTCCGAGTTCTCGAAAATGTTCGATACTTCGGGGCTTGCCAGCAGATCTTTGACGTTCTGCGTTAGGGCTGTCGGGATGCCGCCCCACTTACGGAAACGCTTCCAAATCTCCACAGAATAAGCGGCAGTCTGTTCCTCTTTCAGCAAAAGGTGGAATTCGTCTGCATAGTACCGGGTGGATTTTCCGGCACTGCGGTTGGCGGTAACGCGCCCCCACACGGCATCCTGCACGATGAGCATTCCCAGCTTTTTCAGCTGCTTGCCCAGCTGCTTGATGTCGAAGCAGACGATGCGGTTGTGGATGTCCACGTTGGTGTGGTGGTTGAAGATGTTCAAAGAACCCTTGACGTAAATCTCCAATGCCGCCGCCACATGGCGGGCTTCCGGTTCGTCCTGCGTCAGCAGAGCGTTGTACAGATCTTCCAGCAGGGGCATATTTTCCGGGGTGGGATTCTCAAAATACTTGCGGTAGACCACATGAACACAGCGGTCAATGACCGTCTTTTCTACCGGCTGTAAGCCCTCTTTGCCGCCCACCACCAACTCACACAGAGAAAGAATAAAGTCCGCTTTCAGAGCCAGCGGATTGTCCTCCTCGCTGTAATTGCTGTTGATGTCCATCGGGTTGATATACTGCGTACTGGCAGGACCGATGTGGATAACCTGCCCATGCAGACGCTCCACCAGCGGAGCGTACTCTGCTTCCGGGTCGCAGATGATAATATCATCGTCCGTCACCAGAAATGCGTTGGTGATTTCACGCTTTGCCGAGAAACTTTTGCCGCTTCCCGGAGTGCCCAGAATCAGGCCGTTGGGGTTTTTCAGCTTTTTGCGGTCCACCATGATAAGGTTGTTGGACAGGGCATTCAAGCCGTAGTACAGCGATTCTTTTCCGCTCTGGTACAATTCCTGCGTGGTAAAGGGGATGAAGATAGCCGTGCTGCTGGTGGTCAGTCCCCGCTGAATTTCGATTTGGCAGTCTGCCAGCGGCAGCGAGGACATCAGCCCCTGCTCCTGCTGAAAATCAAACCGGCAGAGATTACAGTTGTGCTTCTGGGCAATGGAGCTGGCCTGAAAGACGTTGTTTTCCAGCTCCTGCTCCGTGCGCCCGGTGTTCAGCACCAGAAAAGTGACGAGGAACATCCGCTCGTTCTGGCTCTGCAATTCCTTCAGCAGGGCTTTTGCATCTCTGCCGTAGGTTGCCAAATCCGACGGAATGATGTCAATATCATATCCGGCACGGATAGCTTTTTTCTGCTCCTCGATCTTGCTGCGATCCAGTTCGGTGATGGTGCGCTTGACCGTCTTGATAGCACGATTCTGATCGACACTCTGAATGTGCATGGTAACGATCTGGGACGAATCCATGTCCAGAAAATCCTTCAAAAGCTGGTCGCTGATGTCGGATGCCGTGATGCTCAAGAAACTGGCGGCGCAAAAAATGCCGCCCATCTGGAACGTCCGGGAGTTTTTGAAGGCAAAGGCGGTGGGTGCAATGGCATCCTTCACGGACAGCCCGCTTTTCACGAGGTCTTTCCAGTCAAAGTGAAACTTGCTGGAGCCGTCCATGTTCAGCATCCCGTGCATCAGTTTCAGACGCTCCCTTCCATCCAGCGGCTTGGCAATCACGCCCAGCCGATGGAAGTTGTTCATCAGGTCGTTCTGGATGTGGTCGAGCCGGGGCTTGACCTGCGCCATGCTCTCGCCCTCCACACCAAAGGTGATGAACTTGGTCTTAGTCAGACCATTATTGCCCTTGGCAAGCTGCTGGCGCAGCATCTGGGAATACTCCGCACGAACATCGTCAAAGCCGTCCTTCTGGAACGGAATGCGGATGCTCTTTTCAAACTCGGTGCTGTCGGTTGCCATGTTCACAAAGGACAGCTCAAATTTGATGGAGCTGTCGAAGAAGTTGAGGAAGGAGCACCATTCTTCAAAAATGGCGGTCTTATCCTCCTGCTGGGCGAGCTGGTAGTTGATGTCCTGATACTGGATGGTGCGGGTGTAGTAGTTAGGCTTCACCCGGCAGGTGCCATCCTCAAACATCCGCTGCATGGGGATGGACTGCTGGGCGGTCCGGGGCACAGCAGGCTTTGCGTTCTGCCTGCGCTTCTGCGCAGACTGCGGCTTGCTGTGCTTATCGGTCTTTTTCCAAAACGGGATCATGGGTCATGCCTCCCTTCATAAGCAGTGCATAGTAGTTGTTGGTCTTGTAGGGGCGAATCTTCGGGCGGACAAACCGGGACTGCACATAGTACGACAGCAGCTTTTCCAAAGGCTGACCGTTTTTCTCGTACATTCCAAGAAAGAACGCCGGCAGCATCACCGCCATCATGCCGAGGGTGGCGGCAGTGTTGCCGCCGGAATCCCGGAGAACAAAAAACAGCGGCACTCCAATGAGAGCCGCTGTGCCGAAACAAAGCAATTGCCGTTTCGTCAGATTGAATGCGACCTTCGACTTCACTTTCGTCAGGTCACGGGGCACAGAGATATACGCAGCCAATCGAACACCTCCTTAATGCGCTCCGAGGACGGATTTTGTCACGGAGCTGGTCTTGAACAGGCTGAAACAGAGCAGCACGGTATACCCCACGATGCTCCAGATCGAGTTGATGGCATCTCCAGATATTGCAACATTCTGAAGCAGAACGGCATAGATCGCCACGCAGATCAGGATCAGGAAGCCCTGAAATCCCAGCGCAAACAGAGAACGAAGATAGTTCTGTCCCACATGGGATTGCTCGTGGTTGCCGAAGGTCGCCATGGGGATGGGCGCAAGGCTTACCATGCAGTAAATTTCGATCATACGCCCGTACACGATGACAAAAATGATGATGCTCAAGATCCGCATGGTGATGCCGATGAAGAAACTTTGTAGGAACAGCCCGAACAGGGGGCCTACGTCCATCTGCATCAGGCTGGCTTCCAACATCGACAGGCCAATGTCGTTGACACGGGCGTTCCCCGTGATGATACCGCTGGAATCAGACACCACCTTTTGGGTAATGTCGAATACCGCCATCACAATATCGAAAGTGTTGGCGATAAACCACACCGACACCGCCGTTTTGAAGATCCAGCGCATGATAAGGGCAGGCTCAAACTGCGCCATATTGTTGTGCTGAGTAATCATCTCGATTAACTCATAGCAGGCGATGAAGGTCAGGATGATGCCTGCAATGGGCAGCACCACATTCCGGGACAGCGATTCGATCATCGCAAAAACACGCGGTTCAAAGGCAGATGGTCGTGTACCGACCTGCTGTGCGATGTTGCCCACTTGGGTGTTTACATCATCAAACAGCCCGCTGAGATTGGACATAATGCCTGCCGTCAGGATGCCTTTGATCCAGTCGGCAATGGCTTTGAGAACGGTTTCCATTCAGCAGTCACCGTCCTTTAGGTGAAGTGGTTGATGAGGGTCTTGAGGAGATTCAGAAGAAAAATAATGTGGGTCAAAAACTGCATAAAGCACCGCCTTTCGTTGATGGGTGGAGATTCGTACCGCAATGCGCTCCTTATGATAAAGGGCTGTTATCCACAGCAAAGATGGAGCGATTGCGTATGTACAGGCGGGAAAACCCGCCTGCGGCTCTTAGCCGAACAGACCAGACAGCAGAGGAATGAGGGTGATGCCCACCAGAGCGACACCGCCGCCAGCCATGAGCTGCTTCATGCCCTGAGACTTTGCTGATGTGTGATAAAGAAGTAGTAGAAGTGTAAAAAATTTTGCCGTTCCTATCCGGCGTTTGCGCATTGCGCCGGATAGGTCGGGCGGTCATTCGGGCAGGTCTACCTTGCCAACGAAAGAGTAATAAATATCAATGTCCTGTCTGCGTGTGCCGTTCTCGTCATAGCTGCACTCATGCACAACGATTTTCTCCACAAACTCACGCAAAAGGGTAGGGGTAAGTTCTTCAAAGCTGGTGTACTTGCGGACAACATTCATAAACTTTTCTGCGTTTACCGTGGCTTCCTGCGCTTTGGAAAGCTCTGCCCGGATAGCGGCGGCTCTCTCTTTCAGTTCTTTCTGCTCGGCTTCATAGTCTGCCGACAGCTCCGTGAAACGCTCGTCTGAAATGCGCCCGGTCACGCTGTCCTCATACAGCCGCTTGAAGATAGCGGATAACTCGCTGATACGCTTCTCGGCGGCTTCCAGCTCCTTTTTCCTTGCGGCGTTCCTGCGCTTGCCCCCGTCCTCGTTCTGCTCGATCAGCAGCTTCATAAACCGGGCTTCGTGCTTCGCTGCATAGCTGGTGACTTTCCGCAGATTGTCGGTCACTCCGGCGGTCAACAGGTCGGTGCGGATAAAGTGCGCCGTACAGTCACGGGTACGCTTCTTGTAGCTCCCGCAGATATAACAATCCTGCTTGCGGGTGGCGTTCTGGTAACGCTGCTGGTAAAGGACGCTGCCGCAGTCGGCACAAAAGAGTATGCCGGAGAATAAGCCCACTTCATCATAGCGGTTCGGGCGTTTGCGCTGCTTGCGTAACTCCTGCACACGCTCCCACATCTGGGTGTCAATGATAGGCTCATGGTGGTTCTCGAAAATCGCCTGTTTCTCAATGGGGTTCTCTACGCTGTGCTTGGTCTTGTAGGACGGCTTCTCCGTCTTGAAGTTTACCAGACAGCCCGTGTACTCCCTGTTTTCAAGGATATGTACCACGGTATTGGTCGCCCACTTGCACTCATAGCCGGGGTGGTAGCGGCGGGTGCTGCCCGTCCTGCGGTATTCCAGCGTCCCCGGCGTGGGGATTTGCTGCTCTGTGAGCATACGGGCTATCTTGGTCGGACCATTCCCGGCAAGGCAGAGGTTGTATATCTGCTTGACTACGGGTGCAGCTTCCTCGTCAATAATGAAATTTTCGTCCTCGTCCATGAGGTAGCCATACACAGGCTTGCTTGTGATGGGCTTGCCACTCATGCCTTTTGAGCGTTTTACTGCTTTGATTTTCTTGCTCGTATCTCTCACCAGCCATTCGTTAAAGATATTCCGCAGCGGGGCAAAATCATTGTCGCCCTGTGCGCTGTCCACTCCGTCATTGATAGCGATAAAGCGGACGCCTTTCTGTGGGAAAATCATTTCCGTATACATTCCCACTTGCAGATAGTTTCGCCCTAACCGTGACATATCCTTGACGATAACGGTGCCGACTTTTCCGGCTTCAATGTCCGCAAGCATGGCTTGAAAACCGGGTCTTTGGAAGTTCGCCCCAGAATAACCGTCATCTGTGTACCATTGCAGATTGGAAAAGCCGTTCTGCTTCGCATAGGTTTCAAGAATACGCTTCTGGTTTGAAATAGAATTGCTCTCACCTTGCAGCTCGTCCTCGTGGGATAATCTCGGATAAAGGGCGGTAATAAGGTTTCGGGTGGTCTGTCTTAACATAGTGTCCTCCATTTCCGACAGCCAGCCCCACTATTCCGTATGACTATCATACCACACGCCGGGGCTGGCTGTACAGTCCTTTCTGCTTCTTTACGTCCCGTCAAATTGCCGATTTTTGTGTAGCAGCTTCCGCTTCCAGCACTTTCAGCATTTTATCGGCGGCGGTGGCGGTGGTGTCCTGCTTGAAATAGCCGGAAACGACAAGGACAGAATTACCTATGCGGATTTCCGTCACGCAATCCGGGCGGCGGGTGCTGCGGTCATTCTTTGGGGTGTTGGTCATAGGCGGCTCTCCTTTCTGTTCATCAGCTTTTTCAGTTGTCCCATTTTCTCCTGCGCCGTGGCTTTTCGGAAGTTGCTCCCGGTAAAGCGGACAGGAGAACACATTTCAATCAGACGGTCATAAATGCGGGCGTGGGCGGTGTCCTCCGGGTGCTGCAAGTCCTCCAGCGTGAGATTAGTCGTGACGATCAGCGGCCTGCCGCTGCGGTAACGGCTGTCAATCACGTTGTAGACCTGCTCTAAGCCGTATTCCGTTCCCCGTTCCATTCCAAAATCGTCAAGGATAAGCAGCGGGAAGCTGCAAAGTCGGGAGATATATTCATTCCTGCCCTCAAAGCTGGCGGCAAGGTCACCCAATATCAATGCAAAGTTTGTCATGCACACGGGGATTTCACGCTCCATAAGGGCATTTGCGATACAGCCCGCAAAATAGCTCTTGCCTGTGCCAACGCCGCCCCATAGCAGATAGCCAATGTTGCGCTCTTTCATGGTTTCCCAGTTCTCCACATAGAAATGGGCGTGTTCCATTTGCGGGCACTTGCCGTTGTCGTTCTCAAACGTCCAGCCCTGCATAGCCGGGTCTGTAAAGCCCCGCCGCTTCAACCGCTCGACAGTTTCAAGGTGACTGCGCTGTTTCTCTGCGGCTTCCCGTTCCTCACGCTCTGCCCGCTGGCAGTCACATTCTGCCGGGTGGCGGTCACGCCCCAGCCATGCGGCGGTTTCTTTGGGGAAATAGCCCTCTTTGGGCTTGTGGCACTTCCCGCAGTATAAAAGCCCGTCCTCGCCGGTGTAGTCCTCCGGCTCCGGCGTGGTGTCGGTCATATTCAAAATCATTTCATCAAATCCATTCGTCATAAGCTCTCGCCCTCCTTACAGGTATAATCGGGTATGCCCTTTTTCGGGGCTTTCTTGGCTGCGTCCTCCTGCGCCCACTTGAAAATCGTGGCTGCATGGCTCTTGTATTTCCTCCCGCTGGAAGCGATATGGCAGGATAGGCGGTCAATGTAATACTCCCACTTGCCGGGAAGCTCTGTTTTCAGCCCGTCAAGCTCCGTATCGGAAAGAATGACATTGTGGTATCTGCCATAGGCGGCGGGGGCGGGGTGTCCCGTTTCTAACTCTCTCTCTTTTTCTATTTCTATATCTATCTCTTTCTCTATCTCTATCTCTGGTGGACAAATGTCCGCTCGATATGGTGGACATTTGTCCGCCCCTGTCTGCGGCAGGGCTTTTTGTTCCTGCAAAGCCAGCCGCGCCCTGCGCTTGCGCTCCCCCTCGGTAGAGGACTGGCCGATTAAAAGCTCAATGTTGCTCATGTAGAGTGCGCCGCTTGGCAAAGGCTCCACAAGCCCCAGCTTCATAAAGATTTTCAAAGCTCTCTCTACGGTACCTACCTGCTGGCGGGTAATGGTCGCAATCATCTGGGCGGTGTAGGGGATATTCTCGTCAAGCTGCAATTTCCCGCCGTTTTTCAGCGATTTCAAGTACAGCTTCAAGAGAATGTTGGAATAGATAACGCCGTCCTGCATACTTTCCAGCAGAACGATTGCATCATCGTCAAAATAGCTCTCTTTCAGCTTGAGGTAGTAATATTTGCGGTTATCTGCCATAGGCTGCGTCCTCCTTTTTCCAGCGTTTGGAATAATAGCGAGGGCATAGTATGATAACCGCCCGGAAGCTCTGTTTGCAGTCACGGGTGCAGCCCCGGCATAGGTCGTTGTAAGTGATACGGTTGCGGTGGTTGAGGAAGAAAGACCATTCCAGCCGCCGCTTCTTGCTCATTCTCGGCAATGGTAAGCTCCTTTCTGCCGTTCCTATCGGTGTAGCGGGATAGGGGGCATTTTCTGTATGTTCTCGGTATCATTTTCGGGCTTTTTCTGCCCTGTAAGCCCCGTTTGGAAGTCGGGGAGTATTGCGGTAAGGGTTCATATCATACCTGTATTTTTGTAGGGTTTCGGTATCATTTCGGGGCGGTCTTTAACGCTCCTGTTCACGCTTTTTCTGCTGGCTCGGTGCGCCCCTTAAAATCTGGTCGATATTGCGTCTGACTGTCTGAAGCTCCTGCGCCCGCTGGCGTTTCTCCCGGTAGTCGTTATATCCGGCGTTCTTCTGGACGGTAAGCTGCTCAATCTCCCTTTGCAGGGCTTTGCTGGCTGGCAGCTTGGTTATTCCATGCTCCCGGAAATAACGGGCGGCTGTGTCCGCTATGATAAAATCGCTTTCGTGCTGTTCCCGGTAGGCTCTCCGGGCTTTCTCCGATTTCTGCGCTTTCAGACCGTCACGGGCGGGCTTCGTGCCGATATAGCCCAAAAGGTTGCGCTGCAATTCCTTTTTCTCCCGGATAGCGGCTTCCAGCCCTTTCAGTCCGGCAAGGCTCTCCTGCGTGGCGGTGTTGGCTGCGGAAATGGCAGCGTCCAGCTCGTCCGGGGAAGAAAAGCCATACTGCTGGTAGAGCATGAGGGTAGCCGACATCTGTTTGAGGTTGTGCATGGTCGCCCACTTCTCATAGCCCCGTCCTTTCCCCTCGGCTCGCTTGGCGGCTATGTCTACCATGCGCTGTACAGCGTCATTGTTCGGGGCGTTTTTCGCTTCTTTTTTCGTCCGTAAGCGGTCTTTGATACTGCCGGGGTATTCCGCTATGGCTGCGGGTTTTTCGGCGGCTCTGGCGGCGTTCTGCTCCAAAACGGAGAGGACAGCAGCCCGGTCAAAATCGTCCCCCAGCTTCCGGGCGGTAATTGGCTTCGTCCTGTCCGGCGTGAGGTAACTTAGCCGCCCCCGGCTCTCCTTGACGGTCACACCATGCCGGAGAAGCAGGGCGGCAAACTCATCAAAGCCGGAAGCAGCGGCAAGGGCTTCCCGGATAGTCCGGCGCAGCTTCGCCTTATCCGTTTCAAACTTGGTCTGCCGGGGCGCGATACCGTCCGCAGCAATAGGGGCGTTGGCTCTGTCAAGGGCAGCCTGTCCTTTCTTCTGCGCCCAATACTCACGCTCGGTAATGCGTTCTTTGCTGCCGTTCAAAAGGTCTATCTGGTAAAGCCCCTCGCTGTGGCACATCTCCATGACTTCGGCTTTCAGATAGTTCATAGCTGCGTCCGTACAGCGGTGCTTGCAGCCTGCTTTCCTGTCCGCTGGCCTGTCCATGTGGGGCAGCATGGGAACCTCCGCAATCCGCAGACTGTTAATGACGATATGCACATGGATATTTTCGGTGTGGCTGTGTCCGTCCGGGTGGGTGCAGACAAGGGCCTGGTGTCCGGGGAAATGCTCGGCGCAGAACTTCTCGCCCAGCTCCTGCGCCCGATCAACGGTCAAGCCGTTGTCCGGGCCGTCCCGTGGGTCAAAGCTGATGATGTAGTGGTGGCTCTTTACGTCCTCCCGTTTCTGGTTCTTGCCGTAGCGGAGATTGGAGCGCATACAGGCAACGGCAAAATCCTCCCCGCCACAATTCAGAGAGGATATGCGGTAGTCTACCCTCGGTATGAGCCGCCCGTCTGCGTCAAGGGTGGGCTTCATGGTAAACTCGTCATGCTCGAATGTGAGGTATTTTTCAGCGTCCCCGTAGTTGGCATTTTTAGAGCTGATATGTTTGAGTATCGCCAACGGCTTCACCTACTTTCTGCAAGACTTCAAACTTCAAGGCGGCAAGGTCGGCGGCGGCTCCCCGCACTTCCTTTTCCAGCCCCCGGTAGGGGCTTCCGTATTCGTTCAGGCTCCGGGCAATCTGGTTTAAGTTGCCGCCGATTTTCCCGTACTCTGCCGTGAGCTTGGAGAGGGCGGCAAGCAGCCCGTCATTGACCGGGGAAACGGTGACAATGGGGCGTATGGTCGCTTTCCGTATGGCTTGCCGGATAAACTCGGACTGGCTGATTTCATAAGCCGCCAGCCGCCCGGTGAAGTCGGCGTATTCTTCATCGGTCATGCGGGTCTTTACCACATGACGGCGGTGGGGCGTATTGTATTTCTTTCGCATGGTCTGTGACCTCCTTTCTCGCCCGACAGGGCGCATAGCAGGGTTTGGGGAAGGCACTCCCCAACAAGATTCCCGCAGGGGCAAAAATAAGCGGAGAGCGAATTTTGGCACCTCGGTAGAATCTTGCTCTGAAAAACTCCGGCGTTCCCCGGCTCCCGTCCTTTCCGCTAACAAAACGTTTCAAAAGGGCTTTGCTACCCGCTATTCCGGCTTATCTTGAAAATTTTCCTTTCACTACCTACAACACCACGCAAAGCAAAATGGACG
>ERZ791746.1567-NODE-1567-length-15193-cov-3.143018_pt1 | contig 15193 bp, 9 predicted proteins | sample MGYA00510038_ERZ791746 | MGnify/ENA primary metagenome ERZ791746 (study PRJEB30046, sample SAMN00792018) | human gut metagenome | study: EMG produced TPA metagenomics assembly of the A metagenome-wide association study of gut microbiota in type 2...
GAGGACTCAATATCGAGTCCTCTTTTCTTTTGTATAGAAAATAATCTTTCTATACAAGAAAGTATTTAACTAAAATATAATAAAATAATAGGAAAGGTTGTAGAATATATGGGTATTGAAGTATTATTATCTAACTGTTTAATAGTAGTAGGTTTATTGATTGTACTTTATATGTGGTACACTTTTAAATAGAGAGGTTAGTTGTATTTTTAGGAAGCAATCATATTTAAAATAGAAAGGAAGTATTAAGATGACAATATACAGTTTTGTAGGTGATGAGGGTTTAAAGAATATTTTTTACCTACCACCGGACTGTTTTCTTAACGCTCGTCTTCAAGTCCTGAAAGAAAATCAACAAAATTTTAAGAGGTATTAATACTTGTGTGTACTAATACCTCTTTGTGGTGCAGGTAACAGGACTTGAACCTGCATGAAATTGCTTTCATATGGACCTGATGATTACACAACTTCGGTGAATTTATAATGTACTATAAACAGTAATTTGATGCACTTATAGATTCTTGAGCTCGTCCATTAATGCAGGACGATTTTTGTATCTGACTTTCCATTGCGAAACAATCTTGTTAACTTTTTCTTTGCCACCCTTGAACTGTCGTATGCGTTTGAGAATTTTCACCCAGTTCTTATATTCTTTTCTCGACGCAGTTGTTTGAGCAAGCTTGTTGATTTCAACTTCGTATTTATCAAGAATTTCATTCGGATAAAGCTTTGCAAGTGTTTTGTCATATTCCATCAGGTAATACATACTGCCATCGAGAACGACCTTAAGCAACCTGTCATATAGTTTTTCTTCATTGTACAAAGCTGCAAAATTATATTGCTTGAGCATATTATCAAAAACCTTTTCTCTGACCGTTTCCCAATCTGTGACAGAGTAAAGTTTTTTTAATTCTCTGAATTGTTCAAGATTATTGCAGTCATCTTTCGTAACAAGTAGCCAAAGCTGTTGTTTGTATTCATCAATTTTGTTTGTTAGCTTATAAAGCTTTTTTAATTGATTTCTGTATTCACGTACAAGCCCGGGAAAATCCTTATCAATATCTATGCTTTCTATATAGATAGAGATAGCAGACTCGTAATTTTTATCTGAAATGCATTTACCACAGAGCCATTTCCTTACTTCTGAATATTTCCAATTATCCATGCAGTACGATTCAATCTCATCAGAACTGCTGTTGTTTTCCAGCATTAAATCTAGCTTTTTGGTAACAAGACCTTCAATTCTATAGTTGCTTGTCCAAGTGTCATTACTGCGCTTTAACTCATCTATTTTGTTTTGCATATATTGAAGTTTAATTGACGAGTATTTATCTTCTCTGAAATTTGAATAAAAAATGCTTTCGATGTATTCATACAGATATTCTGAGGAGTCAGCTTCCATGAGCACTGATAATTTATTGAATAATATATCCTTTGAAGCGTTATCAGCTTTCTCGATAATTATATTCCACAAATAAATGTATTCATCAAATAAATATGACAGTCCGCCGTCTGAATCGTCCATTTCAACCTTTTCAGCCTGAGAGCAGATATAATATGATAGCTCAAAAGCATCTGTATATTTTCCTTTTTGAATTAATATTTCAACATCATCTTTAAATTCTATTAAATTATCTATAAAATCCGACGCACCATAATAGTCAATAAAGCCTTCGTACCCACAGTGCTCATCAATAGTGCTGTCAACAAGATTTTTATATTCAATTAGAGTAGTTTTATTTGTATTCTTATTCACGGTATTTAAAAATCTTAAACGCATAATTTCATCGTTGCTGATAATATCATACAGGAAATTTTTTACCGTTTGTTCATCGGCATTGTTTACGATTTCTTCTATATTCTCGTCTTGATTATTTTTAGCACTGTTTTTGAATTCATCATCCCATTTAAATAAGACGGCAGCCATATGCTTGCAATTATTACCGTCTTCTGCATATGGGCAAGTGCAATTCATATTTTCAGGCAGATTGTTTTTCAATTCAATCTCGACCTCATAATCCTCGGTTCCGTTTACTACGGCAGAAATTGTGTTATTGCATACACCAAAATGTTCAATCATTTCGCTGCAATAATAATCGTATCCACGCTCAAGAATATAATCCTTGAAACAATTTTCCCAATTTGAAGACATAAATATCATTCCTTTAATATATATTATGGTTATCCCTTTTAGTCAGCTAGGCAAAGTCCTGCTAAATGGACACTGCTTTTGATAAAATAGAAGTAGAAGTTGACGAAAAGTGGCAAAAACATGAAAAAACAACGTTTATCAATAATAGAATTCGCAAAAAAGTTTTCAACCGATAAGAAATGCAGAGAGTATCTTTTTCAGAAGAAGTGGAAAAACGGCTTTGTATGTCCTAAGTGCGGAAGTTTCCATTATTGCGAATTGTCAAACGGGTTATACCAGTGTAATAATTGCCATCATCAAACATCTGTAACAGCCGGAACAATCCTGCACCGAACTCATGTTCCTCTGACAAAGTGGTTTTTGGCTTTCTACTTTGTTACTCAGGATAAGCGTGGTATTTCTGCGGTTCAGCTATCAAAAACTCTTGATGTAACCTACAAAACAGCATGGTATATGATTAAACGGATTCGCTGTGCTATGAAGCAACGTGATATTAATTACATGTTGCTCGGCACAATCGAATTTGATGATACATATATCGGCGGTCCTAAAGTCGGTAAAAAACGTGGCAGAGGTACTGAAAAATCAAAAGTATTTGTTGCAGTATCTATTGATAAAAAAGGTCGTCCAAAGTACTTTAAGATGCAGACAACCGATAATATTCAACAAAGGTCTGTAAGGAAATTTGCTCAGGCGAATATATAAGCAGAAGCAACAATTATCAGTGACGGTTATCGCAGTTATATTTCTGCTCTTAAGGACCACAAGCACGAACACGGCGTATATAATCCCGATGCCGGAATGTTACATTGGCTTCATACGATGATTGGCAATGCCAAAGCTTTCATTCTTGGAACCTATCACGGCTTACCTAAGAAAAACCTACAGGAATACCTTGACGAATTCTGCTATCGTTTTAATCGTCGCCATTTCCCCAATTTGTGCGACAGATTAACTAACGCTATTGCACTTTCATCGTTTGCGGACTAAAAGGGATAACCAGAATATATATTTTTAGGTCTTCCAAAACCAGTTCAATTATGCTACTTAATTAAATAATCAAATATTTATAAGTTTTTATATAAAATGAATTAGCTCTATTACAATATATTATCATAAATTACCCGATAGTATATATAATTTTGAATAATACAGATAAAATAATAATGTGATTTCTAAAGTAATTATTTCAGATTCTTTATACGGTCATATCCGATGCAAATAAATATGAAGGTGAATTTTATTTGTACTTGTAATTGTAAGACTGCTATGATATACTTGTTTTAAATATTATTAGAGGTGTGTCTAAATGGATATGTTTACCGTTCTGAATTATCAAGGAAGTAAAAAAAATATTTTAGATTTTTTACATTTTAATATTGATACATTGCTTGATGATAATTCTACGATTCTTGACATTTTTTCGGGTACATGTAGTGTTGGATATAGTTTTAAATCCAAATATCGTGTTTATGCTAATGATTGTGAAATATATGCTTACTCAATTGCTAAATCGTTACTTGCTTCTGGATATAATGGACTTAGTCGTATAAAAAGTGAACTTTTAGGATATTTCGAATACAACTTAGAATTACAAAGATCAGAGTATAAAGAAATTGCTCAACAAGAAGCAGCATTATTAGAGAATCGGGATATTAATAAACTAATAGAATTGTATTTGAAAACTCCGACTATTTGGAATAATTCAGAGCTTATTGATAAATCTCACGATAACTTTGAGTTATTCACAACTTACTATTCGAACTCCTATTTTGGTATTAAGCAAGCAGCGGATATTGATTCGTTAAGATACGCTATAGAACAATTCAAGGGTAGAAAAATATATTATGCCCTATTAACATCTTTGTATTATGCAATGAAAGAATGTGTCTTCTCAAAAGATGGTCATATGGCACAACCTTTAGATCTAAATAAAAATCAAACGAGGTTATTAAAACAAAGGAACAAGTCGATTGTTAAATTGTTCTTTGATAAGTTGGAAGAATTTTTCTCAAAAGATTTTGTATTAAGTGGGATGAAAAACAAGGTATTTAACATGGATTTTACTGATTTATTAACAGAAAGATCTATTATAGAAGATGTCTCCCTAATATATGCCGATCCACCATACACAGATATGCAGTACTCAAGGTACTATCATTTGTTAAACACAATCACCGAATATAATTATCCTAAACCAAGCATAAATCATAATGCCTACACAAAGGGATTATATACTGAAAATAGATTTCAATCAAAATTAAGTGTTAAAAGCAAAAGTCTGAATTCCATGATGAAATTGATTAGCTTCTCAAAAAAATATAACAAAGATCTTGTTATCAGCTTTGCCTATCCGTTTGATACAGCAAATCAAAAAACTGATAGATATGTTATGAATATTGACGAGTTGATAACATCATGCAAAACAGTCTTTGGACTTGCTTCTGTTGAAACAGTGGCTACTGATTATACTCATTCCAATAATCGAAATAGTACTCCAAAAAAAGTTAAAGAATACTTAATAATTTGCAAGGGAAGATAGTGAATTTATTATGCCGGTAAATCTTGAAAAATTAAAAAATAGAATAAGCAGTACTTCTGCCTCAAACAAAAATGATTTGTATAATTCCAATATTTATTGGTCGCAAAAACCTTATAATATTTGCGACATATTAATTGAATCGTTGAGTAACAGAGGCGATATTGTATATGATCCTTTTTTGGGTTCAGGTGTTACATTATTAGAATGCATAAAAAAAGATTACCAAAGAATAGGCATAGGCTGCGAAATTAACGAAGCACCCGTGTTCATAATAAAAACGCTATTGAAAAATTTTGACCTAAAAAAGTATGAAGAAGTTTCAAAACATTTTATTTCACAAATAAAGCAGCTCAACCATTACTATACAACACACTGCACAGCGTGTAATGCGGAAGGGGTAATAACATCTGTTATTTTTGATAAACCTGACAGAGAAGCAGATATAAAAATTAAAACAATTAATTATAGATGTATTTGTTCAGCTAAATGCAACAAGGTACCTGATAATGAAGATATTAAAAAAATATCTATAAAACAATCACTTCATAATATCATCGACGAAAAATTGATCCCAGATACCAAGTTGGCGGTTTACGAAAATCAGACAATTAGTCAGATTTTTACGGGTAGAAATTTTGCCGTTTTAGATGAAATTGTTGGAATCATAAATGAATTAGAGGAATACAATGATGTTTTTAGATATATATTAATGTCTGTTCTTCATTTGTGTAAAATAACTGATAAGCACTCTAATTCTCAATGGCCTTTATGGATACCTAAAGTCGATTGTGTAGAAAAAAATATAATAGATATTTTAGAAAAAAAAGTGAAGAGTTTTACCAAAACAATCAAATATATTAATAAAAATTATGATAATTCAAAGCAATTTAAAATCTTACAAAAAGGAAGTCAATTTGTAACTGAAGAAGATATAAAAGATGATTCGGTACAGCTCATAATTACTGATCCCCCTTATTTGGGACAGGTAGCATATTCAGAATATATGCAGTTATATAAACCTTTTTTAGGATTTGAATTCAATATTGAGGATGAAATTGTAGTTTCTTCTGCACCTTCTAGAAATAAAGATCAAAAAAATTATTTTGAATTGCTTGATAATGTTTTTGAAATATGTTCCAGAAAGCTTAAAAACAATGCATATTTTTGTATGTATTTTCACGACTCAAATTTAGATGTATGGCACAAATTGATAAGCATGTTAGCCAATCATAATATTAATTACATTACTCAAGTGCATATTCCAAAATCTAACACATTGAAAAATATCATTAGTCCGAAAAAATCTCTAAATGGGGATTGTATTTTATTCTTTCAAAAAAGTAATGCAGCACAATATGGTCAGTGTGGTGCTGAATCAATAGAAGAAATTGAAGAGAATATTATTAGACAATCTAAAATTCTCGTTAGACAAAATACGGCAATGTCTACACCTCAATTGTATGATAATGGAGTGATGGAAGTACTTATCCAAAACGGTTGGCTATCTAAGTTATCAAAAAAGTATAAATCTCTAGTTGAGATTTTTGAAAAATACCTACGATGGGATTCAAACTTATCTAAATGGACGTTGTAAAGAAGGATGCTCGTTGGTTGGCATCCTTCTTTATTATATTGTTAGCATTCCGTTGTAATATTTTCCCGGAAAGCAAATCTCTAACTTTTTTATTACATCTTCTCCGTTCCAAGCTCCAATGTTTTGATCACGAGAAATCTTTATACCATCTGTTGTGTAACCAGAAGTTGTAATGCATATGGCAACATCAGCGTTGCGACGCTCACGTTCAGCAACTAAACGTTGCATAGGTTCTGAACCAACATTAGCCGCCCAACGCTTACATTGAAAGAGATATAGTTGGTTTTTACCATTAATGTCAGGCTTTTTTGCTAATAAATCCACTCCAAGATCTCCGGATCCTCCTGTATTTAATACATCAGAGTAACCTAATGCTTCAAGCATTTTCTTCATAAGCAGTTCGAAATCATTGCCGGATAGCATTGAAATGTCCACACTGCCCTGATTTGTTTTTTGATTGTATTCCTTGGGTTCGTATGTTTTACCATCATTAGCACAATAAGCATTAAGTAATTTTTCAATATCTTTTTGATGACGCGATTCACTTAAGAATTGATTGATTATCGCTGGATTACCTGTGCAAAGAGTATTTGCTATTTCAAAATATAAATCATCTAAAACGAATTGTCCCTGCTTTTCTAACAGTGTATTTATAATTACAGGGATATAGTTATAAAACTTCGTAAATAGGTCTGTTTTATCCTCAATATCCAAATAAAGTTTATTGGGATCAATACGTACTATGGAATTTGAGAAATCTATCAAGAAATTATTTTTAATAATAGAGTTTATTTTTTCTATATCATTATCATTACAAATGTATCCTTCATAATTTCTTAGTGCTTCTATAACATATTGAATTGCCTGAGAAATATTCAATTCTATTGGTGAGCTGGTGATTTTGTTATAAATAATCTTAATTGTTTCAAATTCATAATTTTTGCTTCCAATATACCAATATCTATTGTTTTCGTCAAGTTTTTCAAAAAGTATTATCATTTCTTTTGATAAAGTGTTTTTGTAAGCGGACTGCTTGCGCAAAGAAGGGTCATCCTTGTCAATTCCGATTCGTGAAGCATATTCAAATCCATTTTTTCTTGCAAGATTAATTATTTCATTTAAGGTTGAGAAATATTTGTTTTTACCAAGTTTGACGGTACAAACAGCTAATCCATGCGTTTTTAATATCTTGTTAAAGTAATAGAACATTTTATCAATGTCGTGATAATAATTGCTTATATCTCCTTTGTTTTCACGACTTGGTGCGTTTGTTAGAACAATTTCATCATCAAGCATTTTTTTGCTTAGTGTAAATCGTTCTTTATCATAAAAAGTTGCGAGCCATATCCTATATAATTGGTTTCTTTCCAAATATGGAACTTGATCTGTGTATGGAAAATCGGTGTAAATCAAGTCAAATACTTTATCTGTTTTTTCGCAGTAATCCTGATATGAACAATTCAAAATTTGATATTTATCATTTGACTCAGGTTTTTTATCCAATATTGATGAATTGGCTTTTTTAAATTCAATGAAGTTTTTTACCTTGTCTTCAAATAAGCACCATACATTCATTTCCTGCGCTCCATAAGGAACAACATGATACAAAATATCTGTGCTAGAACCGTACATAGCGATTCGTGCTAAGGATAAGGACGATACCAATGCTTGTTCTAAAATATCTCTTTCTTTAGAAGGAGCAATTTCATTTATTGCGTTTTGAATCATAAGAAGAGCAGCTTTATTTCTGTTTGTAAATATTCTATCGAAATAATCTGCTCCAGTTGAACTAGTTATATTTATTCGACTGTTTTCAATGTATTTTGTATGTGGAAAAGCCTCTGTATTAATGCGATTCACTTTATTTAAAATTTCTCTATCAAAATCGTCAAACCTTTTGTGTCGCTTATGACAAATCGGGCATTTGAAAACAAGTTTAATATTGTTCCCATCAATGATTTCTCTATTTGATGTTGGATTATCAAATTTCTGTGTTTCAGGGTCATACAGAGTCTTTGCTATGTAATTCTTTGTATTGCAACAACGAGTTTCATATAAAGCCATAACATCTGATTTAACCTTTTTTTCGACGGTAGCATATAGTTCTTTTAATTTGCACTCGTCTGCCAAATACAACAAAGAATATACAGCTGAATATGTATAATTATCTATTTCCGTGCCAACTATTTTTCTGCCAGCATTAGCTGCCGCAAAAATAAATGAACCTGAACCCATGAATAAGTCCACAATGGAATCCTCTTGATTACTGAGAATTTCAATCGCTTTTTGTGCTATATCTGGAGACTTTCTTCCTTTAAAATTAATAACAGTCTTTTGAATATATGGTACTTTATTTTGAATGCCATTTAATGCATTTGTTAACTTTCTGATTCTAAGTGTATTGTCAGAAGATATTTGTTTTTTCATTAAGAATCCTCCTTGATGAGCATAAAAGTTCTAATATTTAATTCGTTAGCGATTTTATCCAAAACTTCTAATGTAGGTTTACGGTAGTTTTCATTTCTCAGATATGATATAAGAGTATCATTCGATATAACATTGCTTAACAACTTATATTTCTGAAGTTGTGTATGACAATAGTTTTCTATGAATAGTTTATTTAAATTCCTAACAAAAGAGCATCGGCTATCGTTGTTATGAATCTGTTTTTTAGATAGAATTTCATAAGTTAGTAATTCATAACTGTAACAGCCGATCTTATTTGCAAGATAATCAAGACTGTCTAATTTTGGTGATCTGTGTTTTGATATCCACGATTTAAGTGTTCCTGCTGGTATATCGAAAGCTTCTGACATTTTTGAAAACGATGTATACTCGCTTAGAAGTTTTTCTAACTGAAAGGCAATTGCATCAATAGATTTATTATTCATATTGTTCATCTCCATTTATATATTAACGCATTTGTTTTTGAACTATATGTACCATTTGCAACTATTCTGTATGGATTTATTGTACTTTTTGCAACCAGCATTTGATAAATTTTAGAACAGGATATTCAATAGGCTTAAAGTGTTATAAATAAGCGTGATTTGCTTCATAGGGTAAAATGCGCTTATTTTTTATATGGTTTATTTAAGATAATGTCGTGATATATCTAACATTGCTTTGCAATCGTGATGTAATTAAGAATAATACGGATAAAACTTAGGAACTATTTTTGATAAAAAGTCTGGACTTTGCAAAAGCTTTGTGATATATGTTTGTACTGCGAAAGGTGGCAAAAACTATGGATATACTTGAAGATTTATACTACGGAAACTTATTTCTTCATGAGAAATGTGCTAATCTTGATGATGAAACAAAAGAATTACTTGGTTTACTCAACAGAAATGAAGAAAAGCTTACGGCAACTCTAACTGAGACGCAGAAAGAAATCTTTGAAAAATACAAGGACTGCAATCAGGAAATTTCTGAAATCGGTGAACGAAACGCATTTCTAAATGGCTTTCGATTAGGAGCAAGGATCATCATTGAAGTTGTAAATAATTAAAAAAGCGGATAGGTAATCAAAACTTAAATTGATTACCTGTCCGTTTTTTTGATTGAGATTATTTCCTTCCGACTATTAAGAAATGAGGATGTTTGCCCATCATCATTTATTTATGTTCGATTTAATGAATAAGTCTTTTCAGCTCTCTGTATTTTGTCACTATTCATCAAACTTCATTATTTTCATGATAAATAATACCCAGCATATATGAAACAACTGTGGTTTGAGATAATTATGAAAAACTATATCATTTAATTACATAGATGGCATAGACATTAGAAATATCCTTTTAATTCTCTTGCTCTTTCATGTTTTGCTTCTCTTTTATATTTATCACTGATTTCTTTTAAAATATGCGATGTTTTGGGATATTGTAGCTGCAATTTTTGAGAGTATTCGCTGTAGGTGGCTGCAATACGTTCTTCCTCATCACCACCGGTAACAGCGTGAACACCGCGTTGATTATACAGCCCCATACATATGTTTCTATTAATTGTTTCAGATGTGTTTTTTTCAAGAAACTTACGCACGCATTTGTGTGGCCAAATGCCATCCTCATCAATAGGTGAATATGATAAAAGTCTACCGATTTGTATGTCACACGCTATCGTATATTTCAACTCTTTTGCCAATTCAAGAACTGATTGGATCCAAGCGTTGAACTTGTCGAAATTTACAAGGTTCCCCGTTTGTCCTGGCAGCTTTTTTATCCTTTCCAAAGATTCTTTTGCCAAATTGACAAGATGTTTTTTCTCTTCTGGAATCTCATAACTTGTATCATCATCTTTTTTAAAGCAACAAGATATTAAATCAAGGAAAACATGTGGATTGTTAAGAACATTTTCAACTAAGCATTTTGGCTCAAAATCTATATCAAATTTATTCAAATAAGCTAATTCGAGTTGCGACACTCTCATAATATCAATTGATGGATCTTTGTAGATGTTTATAAACAATTTTTCAATAGAGTAACTATCTATGTTATTTAGATTGATACCGTTTCTTTCGGTATTAGGATAATAATCCAATGCAGCTTGCAAAACCTTTAAAATTAAGTTTGTATCTAAATAATTAGCAAAACGCAATTCCCTTATTGCAGAATAAGGGCGATTATAATTCAACAGAGTATTAATGCAAGATCGTGCGAAAGATTCTTCACAATGCATTATACCCCAAGAATCAACACACTCCCAAAACTCTTTTTGGATATTTTCCGGAAAGGCTTCAATAAATTCTACGACATCAGGCTTAATCGGAAATTGAATTAATATCCATTTAATATCATTTTCTGAAATATCATTTAGTTTGTCTGAAAAAAATGAAAGACCTTTTATATAATATATAGAATTGATAAGGTTTTCAGCAAATTCAGGAATCGCCAGATGTGCTTTAATAATAAAACTAATATCAATACATGAGAAGTATTTTGAATTAATTAAAGAATCAATCAAAAGTCTTGGTTCTCTAACATTTTGAGCAAGGGCCAAAACCTCATCAAACCCAAACTTATCAAGAGTATCTTCCAATGCTGTCAAACGCAATTTTCTTAAATTTTCTTCTTCTCTATAATAATCATAATCATCTGTTTCAAAAATGACTGGATTCAATCCATAAAAATCATGAGAATAATAGTGTGCGTATTTCAGCGGCGAATCCGGCAATAAGGAGTTATATAGTTTCTCCATTTCATTAATGATACATATTTGGGATGTATTACTGTCTTCAAGAAACTTACGTTCTCTACTTATGTGAGATGCCATCTTTGCACACAATTTTAATCTATCAGACTCAGATAACTCTAAACCTCTCTGAATTATATCGATTTTTAGTTCAAGAAAGATATTACTAAAAATAGTAAAATGTTTTATTATGATTTCCCAATCTTCATAATTTGCATCAATAGTTTGAACATACTTGGTTGCAATACATTTAATTGAATTCCTATATTGTGCTTTTGTAATTGTTAGCTCTCTGTATTCGACATATCTCCAACTAAAATGAAGTAAATCTGTTGTCATCGACCCACCTTTGGGTAATAACTTATTAACTAGCTTACGACTAATCCCGTGGTGCATGTCAATAATATAGGCTAGAAGTGTATCACGCTCTTCTATAGTCAATGCTCCTTGAGGATGCCAAAAGCAAAAAATTTTGAGCAAAGAATCCATTGGACAGTTAGTAAGTTTATATTCAAAGTTTTTCTCATCAAGAGTTAGTAATAAATTGATTGCTCTTACACTGTATTCTTTAAGCCAAACAAGTTTTTCAAGTGCCCAAAGTATGTGAGTATAAAAACTTCTGCCAAATAGCGGATCCCCTGAAGATTCAAAAAGGCTCCAAAATGCATCTGAATTATTTTTTACATTAGCTTCAATGACACTTATAATTACATCAGGAGTTGCTTCTACAAAATTCTCAGTATAGGGTGCAAGAGTACGCCATTGGTTTTTAGTGTTCAGCCCATTATAAATGCCCAAAACTACATTTTTACATTCTTTAGTACAACTGGTACTAAAATTAAAGAAGCCTTCATTTCCATCCAGTTCGACAATCTTCGTCATTGATTGGATAAGGCCTCTTTTTAGCCGTTCAGAAAACTTTGACTGCTTGCCATAAACACTGGCAGCGAACCATTTATCCTCTGGTAGTTCATATGCCGGATCAACCTCAGTAAAGACATAGTTGATGCACTTCTTATAATTTTCAAAAAATTCAATACTTATGTGTTGGGCTAATACATCCCATAATTCATTGACAGATATGCAGGCAAAGGACTGATCTAACCGAAAAATTGGCATATTATCCCCTTGGGTATATTTTGAAATAGATGAAATATAATCATTGTATTTTTGACCAGAAAGAATTTCTAAAGCAGTTTTGTCACCCTCAAGATTTGCTTCCCAAGCATTTGCTAATAACGCTGGAATAAGATTGCAAATATTAGCATCTGATGACCACGGAGGTAACTTGAATTGAATATCGCTTGTTATTTTTCTTAATAGTGGAAAAAATCGACACTTAACATCTCCAGCAATTTTATCTGCTTCGTTAGTTTCATAACCAAGGATTTCAAGTGCCTCTGTAAATATTTTTCTCCTTCTTGGTGTAACTTTGACTTTTGGGGAGTTCTTATATAATAAATCAATTGGGCTGTTATTTTCGGTTGGATAAATCAAAATATTGTCTGCAGTCGATTGTATAACTTCATTCTTGAATGCAGGTATTATAATTGCATCTTTGAAATTTTGACAAGCATTATTAAACCCTTCCGAAGATAATGCCACAAGAGTTCTTGAAATTAATTGTTGTTTTTGAAGATTTATATTATTCAATAAATCGGCAGCAAAAGTTAGAATACCTTCAATTTTAGATTCGGCAGATAGAATAATTTGAAAATCTCCGCCATCTATCTTTTTAATTATATCGTCTGCTATTGATTCTTCTCGTCCATGACAAAAGAAATCTACAGTTAATTTGGGTTCGGTGTTATCAACGATACTATCCCAATAATCCTGTAAAGATATTAAATCAGTATAAGGCTTATCAATAATTTTTGAAAACCACGCAGCAACAGATGGACACTCATTTAACCATATTTCAAGATTATTGGCATCTAAAATGCGTACACTTTTCCAAACACCATCTTCTTGTTTGGTTTTTGTAAATTCCGTAATCCCTTCTCGATGATTCCATATTCTGCTTGTGACAAAACAAAAAGTTGTTTCATGTGTGTCTATCTTATTTGGATTTTCGCTTCTCTTCCTATAATCATCATTGAACTTTGATTTTATATCCTCATTTGTACCAAACTCCCAAACAGAAGTTCCTTTTGGGTAAAATAAAGAGGTATCTGATGTTACTAAATAACCATCATATCCCGAATATTGAACTGCCTTTTCAAAAGGAAAATGATGATCCTCGATTGTTTTTGACGAAGCTAAAACAAGTTTCCATATTAATTTTGGTAACAATTCCTGTGCTCTGCGTGGTTCTTTAGAAGTCCAGTTGTCGATATCTGTAGCTTTAACGGATAAAATTGTCATTCGTTTCACATCCTTATAAAATACATATCTTTTTTGTAGTAGTAATAACAAAACCGCACTTTTATAAAATTCAATGGCATCGTTAATTATATCGACAATTATCTATGTTACATCAAATTGATTGAAACAAAATCTATAAGCCTATTGCCGATAGCATTTTTTGATGCTGATTCTATAAGATAAAGTTAAGTGCCGAAGCGTTTTGCTCTTGATTTCAAATTCAACATTGCCTTTGTGTTCACTACTTTGTCAATAGGCGTAGTTTTTGGTTTTGTCCTGCACAAGTTCTTTTGCATAATTCAAACATACAGTTGCGTATCCTTTTTATTTCATCACCGTAATTGCGCATATTCTGTAACATATTAAAATTCTATCACCAAAACAATAATTTAGCAATTAATCTGAGAACAAAAATACTAAATATATTCCATAAATGGCAAAAGCAAGGATATGGATAAAAAAATAATTTATATCTTTGCTATTGTTGCAATTCATCCTTTAATTGTTTCAAGATTTTCTTCAATCTCTTTTCCGCACCTTCAGCTGTCAAACCGACTCTCAATGATGCTTCACGGATTGTAATTTTCTCCTTGCTTTTCAGGCAGTTGGGACAGATACCAAATACTAACTCAATCAATCTTAAATCCTGTGGCTTGAGTTTGCTCAAAGCTGTTTTTAACTTTTCTTTCTGTTCGTTTTTGAAATATATATCTTCGGGGGACAGTGTATTTATTTCAACATCAGTGATTGAAGAACTGAGATAATTTTCATTATCTTGATTTTGAATATCAAGATTGTTGTTCTGCTTAAACTGAGTTGAAGTAATAATGCAGTTACGGACTGTATTTTCGGAAATATTTAGTTTCTTTGCAATATCTGCAATCACTTTTTCAAGTGGTTTGCTTTTCGGTTGTTGAGAGTGCAGCAATGCTACTTTCCGTAAATTCTGATACAGGTTATTATTGTCGATATGTACATTACCGCAGACGGTACGGACGTATTCGTGCCAAGCCTTGAGAACTTTATATTTTATCAGTTGCAGTAAAGGTATATCCGAATCATAGCTTTGCAGTTCACACCACAGCAGAGAGGAAAAGATTTGTTTCAAATCGTCAATTCTATTACTATCCAAACCGTATTTCGTTATAAACAGTTGAGCATTTCTGTTGAGTACAGGCTCATAAAAATAGAGAAATTCATTAAAGTATTTTTCATAATTTGTTTCCTTGTAGCGTACAAAATAATCATTCAAGTTAGCAGGCTTGATTGGAACGTAATCAAGCTGATACATTTTATTTTCCTTAATCTTTCATAGCCTCCTCATATATTTTTGAAAGCTCCATATCTTTCT